>Ga0173481_10000162_pt1 | contig 12529 bp, 9 predicted proteins | sample NitcycUS073202C2_FD_136667 | JGI IMG/M metagenome (GOLD analysis project Ga0173481, IMG submission 136667) | Soil microbial communities from Arlington Agricultural Research Station in Wisconsin, USA - Nitrogen cycling UWRJ-S073-202C-2 (version... ... | reverse complement strand
GTGACGGCTTAGTATCAATAACAAACAAAGGTAAAAAATTTATCAAACAATATGATGAGTTGATAAGCTTAATCGAAAATGTGGGTTTGTAGAAGAAAAACACAAGAGAAGACATTTTTTTTAAGTATGTGAATAAACAAAACAACCAAAGGAGATGATATCGGCAATGGTACGGATTTACTGGAGAAGACAAGTTTGAACTAATGGTGGATTTGTTAAAAGAACGAGCAGTTGTATAGAGTAGTATGTTTGCGCGTTACAAGTTAATATATGTACATCTGTATATGCAATCATTTGCCTAACGTCTGAGAAGATATGATAACTCTAGGATACCTTAGCGTTATTTTCTGTTAAAAATGAGACCCTTATGAATAGATCTTTACTACAGATCTGCTTGTCTCTTGTTCCGCTATACTAGTGCTTTGCAATTAGGTTTCTTTGCATTATATTTATTAATCATTGGTAACACCAACCAACTATAGCAAGAATTAATGTATTTATTTTTTTATTTTAATCCTTTCTGCTGTATCGCGTAAACTAGCGTGTTATTATATTACTTTTGGACATTCTGTTTTGCAGGCTGCACAGCTAATGATATTTTAGCTTTTTCTATTTCCTTTCTAGCTTTTAACTTTGCTTTATATTTCAGATTTCGTGGCTTTGTCCTTAATCTATATCCACAGCATGGGCACCATAATCCATCCCATTTGATAAATAGCTCACATATCTGACAGCGTTTCTGTCCCATAGCATAACGACCTAAATGGACTGGTTTTTGTGCTTTATGGCGAATACATATACCTTTACAAGTCATTTTCTTACCATTCTCTTCCTTACTTTGGTATAAAATGGTAGGAGCTATTATACATACTTTTATTAGACAAAACATAACCTTCTAAACTAATATTTGAGAAATATTTCGCAATTTGCGATTCTATTATATTTTTTTTTGCATATAATAACGTGCTTTTCATTCTATATATAACATTTACCTCTATGAATAATATTATAAACTATGGCTCAATATGATGTTAAAAAAATGCGACTTATAATTGATATATATTTGACTATTTGACTGTTTTATCTGCATACAAAGGTGAGTTTACTACAGCGGTAGACATTCATGGAAGGTTATTGTGCAGAATATAGAAACAGAGGCAAGTGATCAACAACTTCTCTAATAATCCAAATCATCACTATTGTTATTATTACCTACGACTATCCAGCAGCTGTATTCGGATTATTTCTCAGGCCTATACGGCCGATCTTATTTTGCAAGCAGACGCATATTGTATTAGGAAGATAATAGTTTACGAATATTTCTAAAGGCATATTCGCAAGTACTGTCCGCACATGACCAGCTGAAAAAATGCTGATCAAGTTAGCGACTGAAGCTATTGGGGCCTCGTGCAAATAATCAGGTTAGGTGAGATGAATAGTATGTATGGAAACTCTGTGTCTCATAGCATTGCTTCGCTAGCTAATTCCTCTGAATTATTTGTATAAGGTCAAAACTCTTATTTTTAACTCTTATACAACCTCTGTTTGTAACAATTTTTGAGCTCATTGGAAAAATGTAGCTATAGCATGGTTTATGTTCAACTGGAAGAGAATTAACATCTATAGCCTGACAGTCCATACCAATTTCCTCTCTTATTTCTTCTGCTAGTTTATCATTCAAAGTAATTCTTCTAATTGTAGTCTCAGGATCGGGAGGAGGTGACAAAGTAGTCGTCGTCGTCGACATCATCATTTCAGGGTCTCTGGTAAGGTAGGTTTTTGTCTTACGTGGTATATCTGATGCAATTATTATTTGAATAGATTTATGCACAGCTTCGTTTGTCTTTCTACTCAAAATAATTCCTAGCTGTTTTAGTAATTTTGCTGACAATATAGCCTTCTGTTTTCCAGTGGTATTTGTCTTTATAGACAAAAATGTTATTAATCTCCTTAACTGGTATCCCATTTCTTTACCTTTTTGTTTTCCAACAACCTTTCCTTTTTTCGATAGAATAAGGATAATCTTTTTCAGGAGGTATGTTGCCTGTACTGCTCCTACTTTTAGTAGAGCCAATATCGTTCTAGCCATAACAACAGCTATTTCTTTGACTCTGGAAGAACCCGATCTTCCTATATTCCCTTCATGAGACCATTTCATATCTATGATACTATTTTTGATGTAATACAGTTACTATATTTGTTTATAGCAAAAGACTATAGCCGTACTGTCAACAATATTATATGTATATATATATACTTCCATCGTCCAACACGAATCGTATTCAAGGTTATCGTCCCAATATCTGTAGTATGTTTTTCTTTTTTTGTGCTATTTATTGTATTATGTAAATCATAATGAAGATGATGGGCGATGAAACGGGCGAATACATACTTTACAAGTATTGCGTGTAAATAATATATCTCAACCGTAATTAGGTGCTAAAAACTATGGCACTTGAACTTTCAAAACGTTTCATCTTATCAACCCAAAAGTCTCTAACACTAGTATACGCAAGATAAACACAATATTTACACTAGTTTATGTTGGTAATCTGGTGTAAGCATGTATTATAAATATACTTATTGCCAAATAACAAATCACTGGTGTTAAATGACTTCATCTGCTAAGACTAAACTTTCAGTTTTGGATCTTAAAGCCTATTATTTTACAAATAATGGCGTTGTAAAGGCAATAGATGGAATTAGCTTTGCAATAAACGAGAACGAGTCACTTGGTATTGCTGGAGAGTCAGCTTGTGGAAAGACTAGTCTCGGCAACGCCATTTTACGGACAATGCAACCGCCAGGCAAAATAGTAGAAGGCAGTATTATCCTAAATGGTATTGATATTGTAAAACTTCCATATTCTGATTTTAACAAAAAAATTCGATGGAAAAAAATTGCAATGGTCTTTCAAGGAGCAATGAATACACTTGATCCTGTTTACACAATAGGAGACCAAATGAGAGAACTCATGGAACAACACAACTTCAAAGATAAAGCTGAAGAAATAATTTCAGAATCTCTAGAACAAGTCGGGCTTGATCAAAATATAGCAAAGAGGTATCCTCACGAGTTGAGTGGTGGCATGAAACAGCGTGTAGTTATAGCAATGGCTTTATTGCTGAAACCAGATATAGTGATAGCAGACGAACCAACTACTGCATTAGACGTACTTGTTCAGGCACAAATAATCAATCTACTCAAGAGCTTGAAGGAGGATAAAGGAATGACAATAATTCTGATTACACATGATCTGGCTATCATTTCCAAGATTGCCGACAAAATTGGAATAATGTATGCGGGTCAATTGGTAGAATTTGGTAATGCTGCTGAAATATATAGAAATCCAAAGCACCCATATACTCAAGCGTTAATTTCTGCTGTTCCAAAGTTACATTCCGATAATAAACAAATGCATTTTATCAAAGGCGATCCGCCAAATATGTTGAATTTACCGTCTGGATGCCGGTTTTATTCACGTTGTCCCTATGCTATGGAAATTTGTAAACAAGATCCTCCTGAAGTAAAAAATGAAACAGGTCATACTCGCTGCTGGCTCTATAAGTAATCAAACTCTTATAAAAAAACCCCATTAAATTTCTATACTTGCTTTTGCTGTTCTCTCCATTATTATTATTTATGTTGATGCGAGGTTTTGCCTTTATGTGGTTCTGTTTTAGGACAGATTCTTTCAGAATTTTTTAATTACTTCTAAATTATCAAGAACATACAGATACTCGATGTGTAAATCAAGCATTTTAACGAGGGCTATCCATAAAAATGCTAACCAACAAAACCATAAGAAATTCATACAGGTGCATGGAGGCCTTAGAGAGAGCAATTGCAAACAATTTCGGCAAAGCTGATCACACACCTAGCCGAGTGTGGTATTACCAACAATTCACCATGTGAATAACAATATAGCAGAAATATTGAACGGTATGCTAATAGAAACAGCTAAAGTTTAGCTAAGATTTAAATGACAACAATGAGTTATACATTATATCAGTAAAGTGTAGATTAATGTGTAAATTAATGCTAGTAGAACAGCCAACTCTATTAAGAGATAATTATAATTAATAAAGCACGTACATAGTTTTATCTAAAAGAAGCTAATGTAAATTTTAGTAGAGAGAATAGCGTTTCATAAATACGAAGTATTCAGCTTAGCTGTCGATGAATAATAGAAGCAGAACTGAAATAGTTGGAATGATTTTGGAAGCTGCGAATGGTGGAGCTAGCGACACGAAAATAATGTATAAAGCACTTCTTTCTTTTAACCAATTAAAAGAATATCTGACACTTTTGATGGAAAACGATTTATTGGAATATGAAATAGGGAAGCAATCATATAGAACAACTAAGAAGGGGACACGTTTATTGAGAATATATCACCAAATCGACGAATTGGTTGCTCCTATTGAAATATATTAGATGCTAACGTAATTTCCAATCTTATTTCCTTTTTCGAATTAACCAGGGAACCTACTTGTACAATTTTGTTGTTAGAGAGATTGCATATAATTTAGGATTTAAAACCAATCCTTTTATCTGATATAAGTAATTGATTTGTATGGAAACTGAGGATGCAAGCCATGCAAAAAGGGGATTGGCGTCAGCAAGCGATGAAACAAGGCTAAGAGTGGCAAAGAAGGGGGGAGTTTCACCCCACAATATAAGAGGTCTCGCAGCTGCAGATCCTGAAACTAGATCAAGAGTAGCAAAAGCGGGAGGTGAAGCTAGAGCCCAAGACATCGAAAGTCTTCGAGTTGCTGGAAAAAAAGGGGGGGAAGCAGTTAAAGCAGAATATGGTATTGATTTTTATCAATCAATAGGCGAAAAAGGTGGAGAATCGGTAAAAGAAAAATATGGTATTGATTTTTATCGTGAAATTGGAGAAAAAGGCGGCGGTATTGTGAAGGAAAAATATGGGAGTAAATTCTATAGCGAAATTGGAAAGCGAGGAGGAGAGACAGTAAAGCAAGAGCGTGGACCAGAATTCTATAGCGCAATAGGTCGAAAGGGGGGAGAGGCCAAGACAGAAGAAAAAGCAACAGGAGATATCTCAACCGTTTAGTAATTTATTTACATTATCCCTCATTAAGGCCTTTATAAATTGAATATATTCTGAATCATCAAATTTGATGGCTACAGCTTTATTCTGTTCTACTGCTTTTTGAACGCTTTTAAGATGATAACATAATTCTGCATTTGAAAGAGTTTTATAGTAGTAATTTTTGCAAGAGCAAAATTCTAAATCCGGATCCGCCCATTGTTCATTGTCTTTTCCCACTATCGTCCAAACCTTTCTGCCACTTGGTTGAAAAATGTGAAGTTTTACTCCACCTAAATTTACTGTGCTATCTATTCGCTCGGACGTGGATGTTTTCATCAATAAACAATTTGAATTTATATATTTAAATAGAACTAATAACAAATGCGTATGCCTATTGGTATTCTACTGAAATTCCTTATGATATAACTTGATATCAAAAAAGGGGATTCGTAAAGAAGAGGTTTATTTAATTGTAGTGCAAATTAATTTTATTGTGGTCAGTATCTATCCCTTATATCCACATCCTGCGTTATTACTGGATGGCGTATGGGACAGAAAACAACATAAGTATATAGCAATATCAGATTTGCATCTCGGTTTTGAGTCTGAACTTGATGCAAAAGGGATTATGATTGACTCAAATCTCTTGCTTCATGAAATGCTCAATGAATTATTTGATCTGATCAAAATACATAAAATTGAAGGTATAATATTACTTGGTGATATAAAGAGCCATATTGGTCCTATAAGCAAGAAAGAGTGGGATATTATTCCCCAATTTTTTAAATCACTTTCTGAATATACCAATGTTTACTTGATTCCTGGTAATCATGATAGCAATATTAGATTCTTAACACCTCTAAATATCAATATGATCAGTAGCCGAGGGATGGTTCTAGATGACACGTTGCTGATCCATGGTCATACTATGCCCTCACGCACTAGACCATCTATAAGAAGGATTGTAATGGGACATATTCATCCAATTTTTACGAAATATGGCAGTGTGATCAACGGACAACGCGTTTGGATATATCTTAAAGTTAAAAAAGAAACGATTTTTCCAGATATTGAAGGAACGTTAGACATAATTGTTGTTCCAACTTTTAATAAATTTCTGTATAGAATTAACAATAAACGAGATTGTTATAGGAAATCGATATCTCCGATAATTAATAGGGCATTAAAGGATAATGCTATTCAGCAAGGTTTGATTATAACACTTCTTGGGTCAATAGTTGGAGATACAGCCATATTATATAGCATTATCTGAAGAACCCTATATTGCCACTGGGAATATAGTAGCATGGTCACTTTGATATATTTTATAAATTTACATAATTTCTGAGAGAGTTTATTGTGGGCGTATTTGTTTTTAACCACTCTAGAGTTTTTATAAATGAAGAAGCTGATTCCACCGTAGTTAGGACTGGAATACCCATTTCTACTGCTTTTCTCCTAATTTGGTATTCATCATACAACATTCCGACATATTTTTCAATAGTAGAGGTAGATGGGATATTAATAATAAAATCAATTTTGCGTCCAAACAACAAATCTGAAATATTCGGTTTCCGATCCGGTTCACTAATCTTAAAAACTTGCTGGATATTCTTGAAATTCTTATTCTCAATAAACTCTGCTGTATGTTCTGTTGCCATAATTTTATATCCCAAAGAAGAAATCAGGGAAACTAATGGCAACAATCTCTCTTTATTTTTCTGTCCTCCAACTGTAACTATTGCAGACCCTGACAACGGAAGCGAGTATCCTGCAGCCATATATGCTTTAGACAAAGCGTCATAAAAGCTGTTTCCAAAACATGCTACCTCACCCGTTGATTGCATTTCTACGTTGAGAACAATGTCTGCTCCTTCCAGCTGCATAAAGGAGAATTGGGGAACTTTGATTCCAAATCCCGTACTCTTTAACCATAGATCTTTTGCACTTTCTGGCAGCGAATTACCTATAATAGCCTTGGCGGCAAGATTTATCAAATTTATGCCAACAAATTTCGAGACAAAGGGCATCGACCTCGATGCCCTAACATTGGCTTCAATTACTGATACTTCATCATCCTTTACAAGGTATTGAATATTAAATGGTCCTTTTATGTTAATGGCCTTACCTATTCTTATCGAATAGTCTGTAATTGTTTCGATTGTTTTTCTATCAAGTCTCCATGGTGGAATACACATTATAGCATCACCAGAATGAATACCAGCGTTATCAATATGCTCGATGAGTGAGCCAATTATAATTTCATTGCCAGCCGCTACTGCATCCACTTCAACCTCGGCAGCTTCCTGCAAGAACTTACTTATGACCACAGGGTGATCAGGATTAACATTTGTTGCCTCAGTCAAAAACTGTTCTAATTGTTGTTCGCCCCAGACAACCTTCATTGCCACGCCACTTAGAACATAAGAAGGTCTGACCAGAACAGGATATTTTACTTTATCTGCAAATTCTTTAGCTTCTGATAAACCGGTAAATTTTTTCCAAGCGGGTTGCTTGATACCTAGTGAATCTAATAATTGCCCAAATTTTGCTCGGTCTTCAGCTCTATCGACATCATCACTGCTTGTTCCAATAATATTAACTCCGGCTTTGGCTAGCTTTGTAGCCAAGTTATTTGCAGTCTGTCCGCCTACACAAGTTACAATTCCTGTAGGCTTCTCTTTTTCATAAATGTCCAAGACTCTTTCAAGAGTCAACTCTTCAAAATATAACCTATCAGGAACATCATAATCCGTAGACACTGTTTCAGGGTTGCAGTTGATTATAGAAACTTCTTCGACGCCATTTTCTCGCAAACCCCATACCATATTAACAGTTCCCCAATCAAATTCTACACTGCTACCAATCCTATACGGACCTGCACCAAGTACTATTACATTCTCTCTCTTACTTTCAACTATAATATCGTCAGTCTGACCACCATATGTCAAGTACAAATAGTTTGTTTTTGCAGGCCATTCAGCAGCCAATGTATCGATCTGTTTTATTACAGGTTTAATTCCAAATCGTTGTCTTAGACTCCTTAATTTAAGCTCATCAAGATCTAAACACCTTCCAATCTGTTTGTCAGAAAACCCAATTTTCTTAGCTTCTCTAATCAAATCCTCATCTAAATTAGACTTCCGCAGCTTGTCATCCATGTCAATAATGCTCTTGATTCTTATCAAGAACCATGGATCAACTGCAGATAGTTGATTTATTCTTTCGATGGTAATTCCAGCTCGTATTGCTTTGACTATAGTGAATATTATTTCATCGTTGGGGTGTAGCAATGCGTGCTCTATAACTTCCATGTCTTCATACTGTGCTATCATATCATCACTGTTAGCGACCAGACCATCCTTGCCAATTTCACACATCCTAATTGCCTTCTGAACAGCTTCCTCAAAGTTTCTGCCTATGGCCATTACTTCGCCTACAGATTTCATGGCACTACCTAACTTGCGTTTTACGAGTTCGAATTTTCGGAAATCCCATCTTGGCATCTTTAGAACAATATAGTCTAATGATGGTTCAAAATATGCACTTGTAGCTTTTGTGATCCTATTAATTAACTCTGGAAGGGAATATCCAAGCCCAACCTTCGCAGCCATATAAGCAAGTGGATACCCGGTAGCCTTGCTTGCAAGAGCCGATGATCTCGAAAGTCTGGCATTAATTTCAATAGCACAATATTTTTCAGAGATTGGCTCTAATCCAAATTGAACGTTGCATTCGCCAATAATTTTGCAGTGTCCAGTAGCACGCAGAGCTGCTGAACGTAACATATGATACTCAAAGTTATTCAATGTCTGGGATGGAGCAACAACTATGTTGTCGCCAGTATGGACGCGCATAGACAGAATATTTTCCATGTTGCAAACAATGACGCTATTCCCTTTAGTATCGCGCATTACTTCATATTCAATTTGTTTCCATTGCCCAACGTATTTTTCAATTAATACTTGATGAACCATGCTAAGGGAAAGACCACGCTGAACAATTTCTTGTAATTCGTATTCATTGTAGGCAACGCCTCCTCCTCTCCCCCCAAGTGTATAGGCTACTCGAATAATAACAGGATAACCAATCTCTTTGGTGATCTTTAAGGCCTCTGATAATGTGTATACAGCAGCACTCTGTAATACAGATACATTGCTCTTTATCATGGCTTCTTTAAAGAGCTGTCTATCTTCAGTAATCTCAATTCCCTTTACTTGCGTGCCTAAAACTTTGATCCCATATTTTTTCAATATTCCCTCCTTGTGTAAGGCTACACCGCAGTTTAGTGCAGTTTGTCCGCCAAAGCTTAACATGATTGAATCTGGCCTTTCGGCTTCAATCACCTTTTCAACATACCCAGTGTTAATAGGCAGTAGATATACCTTATCTGCAAACCTGGTATCAGTTTGAATGGTTGCAATATTTGGATTTATTAAAACACTCTTGACTCCATCCTCGGTAAGCGCTTTTAGGCATTGCGAACCAGAGTAGTCAAATTAGCGGCCAGCTTAACTGGCTTTCGCCGGCTTCTCCGATTTTAATTGCCCCGCTTCCCAGAACAAGAACTTTTTTTACTGTTTCATCTTTTGGCAATTTTCCTCCTCTTTTTCATTTTGTTATTTCTAGTGGTAGTAGTAATAGGATATCTTTTTTTTACCTCTGTATCTTTATTACTGTCGTTGATTAATTCCCTGAATCTATTAAAAACAAAAATGCAGTCATAAGGGCCGGGGGATGCTTCTGGGTGGAATTGTACTGCAATAATTGGTTTTGATTTATGTTCAATTCCCTCTATTGTGTTATCATCAGCATTTGAAAACCATACCTCAAAATCTGTCTTATCTAGAGAGTTTGGATCAATTCCATAGCCATGATTCTGACTTGTAATATAGGCTTTTTTATTATGCATATCTATACATGGTTTATTCTGACCACGATGTCCGAACTTTAATTTGTAAGTGTCTGCTCCTGCTGCCAGTGCAAGAATCTGGTTTCCTAGGCAAATACCCAAAGTAGGTGTAGCCGTCTCGATTAAATTGGTAGCAGCCTTGATGGGAGTCTGGCAAACCTTAGGATCTCCTGGGCCGTTGCTAATTACAACACCTTTTGGTTTATATGATATTATTTTTTCATATGGTGAATCCCAGGGAAGGCGGATGACTCTATATCCTATCCTGATAATATTACGGATGATGCTATACTTTGTGCCAGTATCTAACAAGACTACGCAATCCTTGTTTCTATCGCCATATTCTTCAGGCTTATTTACAGAAACTTGTGAAAGGAAGTTTTGACCTTCATACTTATCACTTTTATTCAATTTTAATAGACTTGAGTCGTCTATGGATGATTCCGAAACTGACATTACTCCCATCATTACTCCTTTAATCCTCAGCTTCTTTGTGAGTTCCCGTGTATCGATGCCATAAATTCCTGGTATTCTCTCCTCATTTAACCACTGATCTAGTGTTTTAATGCAATTCCAATGGCTGGCTACACTTGATAGATCATGAATTAATAAGCCTTTGACCTGTATTTTGTCAGACTCGAAATACTTCGGCAAACCATATCTGTCCTTAACTTCTTTACTTGGGACCCCATAATTTCCAACTAACGGATAAGTCATACATAATATTTGACCGAAATAAGAAGGATCGGTGAGCGTTTCAGTATATCCTACCATGCCAGTATTAAAAACCACTTCGCCTACAATTTCGTTAGGATGCCCAAATCCTATACCATTAAAAATACTCCCATCCTCTAACATTAATTTTGCGTTATATCTGCTACAGCTTGATCGAAGTGTTGGAATTTTTGACCCTACGCATAATATCTTTTGAATTGCAAATTTAAGTTTTTTCCCTCTTTAAAAGGACGGCACCTTTGCCATCAGATTTATTTGACGATATCCTCCAATTAATAGTGATCCCTTGACATCTTGCCGGGCTGAACAAAGGTTAGTGAATATAAAAATGATAATGAGGAGGAGTCTAATCATCGTCAACCGCTCATTGGTATTTTTAGCATAATGATTGTAGTTGTGCGTCAACAGACATACAAATTATTATTATGTATTTGGTTGAATGCCTGGAATCTTGCTATAGGTGCAATCATCTGCTTGCAATTCTCATTATTTTAAGATAAATAACGGCAATGATTATAATAATAACAATAATAATGATAATAATAATAATAATGTATCTTAACTCGACTACTGCACTTCATGGCTTATATATTTCTGACAAAATTGTCAATAGTAGTCTGACGCGTAATAAATAAAGGTAGGAAGATAGATTCGTCAAGTAAGAAATGACTGCTGAATTGAAGGTACATCCGTCATTTTTTAGAGAGTTTGCAACAAAAACGTGGGTTTCTCCAAATGAAATTGTCAAGGAATTAATTGAAAATGCTTTCGACGAAGATGCTACCCAGGTACTTGTTAGCATTCTAAAAGATGGTTCACTTGTCATTGAAGACAATGCTGGAATGGATCGCCAGGGGATGGAAAAATTCTTACTTTTAGGCTCTCCACATAAGAAGCACGATTCAATCTCGCCAAAATTAAAAAGAATTAGAACTGGAAGATATGGAACCGGAAGGTTATCATTCCTTACTTCATTTGAAAATATGAAGATAAGAACTAAGCGCAATGATTTTAGCATGTCTATTGTAATTGATGGCGATAGCCTAGACAAACTTTTTTCCGGAATCGCTAAATTACAAGAACTTGATGAACCGCCTCTGCATCGAAATGGGACCGAATTTACCATGAGAGGTTCCAAAGTTGTTATTGACTCCTTCCGATTATCAAAAGAGATTCGTAAACTAGCAATTTTAAGACAGCCGATGTTCGAAGTATACATTAAAAATGCAGAGAGCGTTATAGAATGGGACTTTAGTAATGCACAGCAGATAAAAGCGCCGGATATCCAAGGTCACCGAATTCCTGTTAATATTAATAGTGGTCGAATAACAGGCGAAATCGTGATAGCAAGGAGACCTTTATCTGAAGATGAAAAGGGAATCGCCGTTATGGTTGGCAACCACATTGTAACTCGTAGCAACTTCGGTTTTGAAACAAAGTTGAGCAGAGTAACCGGATACATCAGATGTGACACACTAACCTCCCGATTTGCAGATAAATCTGCTTTAATTGAAGACGAAGAATATAATGAGTTCAATAAATTAATAAAGACATTCATAATAGACACAATTCTTCCAAGCCTAACAGAATATGAAGATGTATTGATTACCAGGGAAGAATCTAAGATCTACAAAGAAATTGATAAAGTTCTTGGACAAGCTATTATTGAAAACGTTGAGACTCGAGAGGAAATAGAAGGATATGAGATGATCGATATGAGAGATGATTTTAACTCAGAAGATACCGAATCGTCTAATCTTAGGAATAAGGAAGGAATCCCTGATACGGTGACTACATCAAAATATACAAATAATGATACTAGT
>Ga0173481_10000161_pt1 | contig 12552 bp, 9 predicted proteins | sample NitcycUS073202C2_FD_136667 | JGI IMG/M metagenome (GOLD analysis project Ga0173481, IMG submission 136667) | Soil microbial communities from Arlington Agricultural Research Station in Wisconsin, USA - Nitrogen cycling UWRJ-S073-202C-2 (version... ... | reverse complement strand
TGTATCCAGAATAACAATAATAGTCCATGTTGTTTCGTCTTTGGAATAGCTCTATTAGATATGGTGGTGGTACTACTATACTAGCAAGGGCATACACAGCTGATAACAATAGGAACGTATAGGTTTACTAACGAAAATGAGAATATTTTAATCTAATAAATTATGAAATTGTATGTCATTTGATTTTTAATAAGGGTATAAATCATGTACAAATTGACATAAGGGAGATAATAGACATAATTTTTTTGATAACAGTTATTGTTAGCAGAAAATGGGTTATATATATATCTATCCATAGGCATGCGCTATATAGCGCATATACCTTCAATGAACGCTTCAGAGGAAAGATAAGGCAAAAAAAGAAGGTTATTTAATAACATAATTACCTATGACCTCCGTATTAGATACTGACTTAGGAACGAAACTAGTTTGAAAAAAGGATGCGCTATATAGCGCATGCCTTGTTAGAACTGAATATACGGGATTGAAATCCTGTGATGGTTCTTGTACTATACCATACTAACAAATGAATATACAGCTGATAACGATTCTTTTTAAAGCCTATTTTTTCTAAATTTACTTGTATTTTGAATTCTAATAAGGCGTGTTTCAAACCCTATTATGGTAGCAGAGGGTTTTAAGAGGTAATAGAAAGAGGGCTTGAAAGTGCAATTTTAGAGTTACATATATTATATCTATTTGAAAGTAGAGCATGCAATCATAATACAATGATACCTCAAAAATGCAAAAGATGATGCGCTATATAGCGCATCAGCAAAAAAGATAAACGAAAAAAATGAACGTCATTTAATAACAGAATTAATTACTATATGATGAATGGCAAGAACAACAACAACAACGGCAGCAGCAGCAGCAGCAGAAATGTCTTGTAATCAATTAACTGCAGTTAGTAGTGATCACACCAGAATAACAATACAATTCCACACAGGATATGAAAAGATTATTCCAAAGCTAAAGCCTGACGAATACCAAGAACTCAAATCATCAATAGCAAAAAATGGGCTTTACCATCCTATAATCATTAACAAAGATGGATTTATTTTAGATGGCCATCATAGATTCAAAGCATGTAGTGAGCTGGGAATAATAATGTTACATCAAGGACAACAAGAACAAGAAGAAGAAGAAAAAACAAAATTTGAGGTTAAAAGTTTTGACAGTAAATATAGCGAAAAAATCTTTGTTATTGATGCTAACCTGGCAAGAAGACAGCTGGAGCCATATTCCAGGGTTGAACTAGTATTGCTCAAAAAGGAAGAGCATCTGAAACTCGGAAAGCAAAAGATGAGCAAAGCAGCCGAGAAGGGAAATGACATTAAATGGAATAATTATAATGATTCACATGAGCAGAACCAGCAACAGCATTATTGTGCTACAGCAGTAGCACCGTTATCAAAAGAAGAGGAAAAAGAAAAAGAGGAAGAAGAAAATAATAACAATAATAGTAATAATAATAAAAATATCGGGTTTATTGAAATCGATAAACCCGATAATAATACTGGCTCTCCTTCTTCTTCTTGTCAATCGTACTTGTCCTTATCTTCCTCCTACCTCCCATTTAACACACAAAAGCAGCTGGCACAAGAATCACAAGTTTCACCTTCAACGTTTTATGAGGCTGAGTATATTACAAAGAATGGATCTGAGGAACAAAAGCAAAAGCTCAGGTATGGGCAAGCTAAAATACATACAGCTTATATCATGTTAAAGCAAAGGAAAAGGCTTGAGGAAGTAAATGCAAAAATTCATTCTGGCTTACTGCTAAGTGATAAAGATATCCTAAACAAGCTAAAGGTTCCCATTATGTTCTCAGATGTATGGAATTTTAGACAATTGGTAATAGAGTATGATGATGATAATAATGAAAGGTTTGGCCAAAAGGATTATCCTGGCAAGACTTTTGCACAACTTGTTTTCAATACTCTATACTTTTTTACAGAAAAAGGAGATCTAGTTGTAGATCCTATGGCTGGAGGAGGTGTTGTTGGAGATGTTTGCAAGGTAATGGGTAGGGAATGCCATATGTATGATGTAAATCCCGTTAGAAAGGATATTATTGTAAAACATGATCTTCTTGTTAGAAAAAAACGACAGCAAGGCCAAGGACTTGTTGGTGTTGTCCTTCCAAAGCAAGCGGAGAATGCAGATTTAATATTCTGGGACCCACCATATTACAAAAAGAAAAAACAAGAATACGGCCCACAGTCCATATCTTCACTACCACGAAAAGAGTATCTTGAAGTGTTTGAATATGCTGCACAAGAATTTGCAAAGAAAAGAGTAAAAAAAGTGGCACTGCTGATGTCAAACTATGACGACAATGATGAAGGCGATGATGATGACAAAAATAATAATAATGGACAGCATCTAGTAACAACAACAACAGCAGCAGAAGAACAAGACGAAGAAAAGAGTAATGATAACAATATCTTTATCCACCATTACATAAACCAATTTGAAAAAACTGGTAAATGGCGTGTTTTCAGGATAATTGATTGTCCCTTCTCACCTAAACAAATCTCTGCACCTATTGCAACGCATTGTTTGAAATCAAAGAAGATGGCAAGGTTGTCTAGGTATTTGGTGATATTTGTAAGAAAGTAGAAGTGTGTCATATATATATATATATAGGAGTAGTCCTATTGAACTAAGGTGCTAATAATTAACTAGGGCATATTACAAAATGTGTCCAAAGCAAAAGAAATAGCAAAAGAAGGTATTGTAAAAAATCTATGCTCTATATAGCGCATATTTCCCTGATAAAGAAACAGAACAACTGTAACTTCGACTTTAGTAAGAGTGTAAAAAAGTTGAACTCAATATACTGCCTATCTACATATCAAACAGATACAATCACATCGGCAGTAGCAGCATGAGAAATTCTAAAGAATATAACAGAGATAAGAGCAAAGAGTAGATGTTGGAAGAATATGCTACCACTTCAATTACTTAGAGTTAAAATAACAAAGAAGGGAAAAAATATAGCTCCTGTGTTTTGTACATCTGTTGATGAAAAGTTTGCTGAACAACTGCAATTAGCTTCAAAGATGATTGAAGAGTTCGAAGAATCCTCAAAGAAGAAAGAGAGAAAGGGCTTGCTCACAGAAAAAATTTTGCCAATGGAATCTCGTTACGATGGCTATAAACTTGTGAGAGGATTTTACACTCTGCTTGAAAGAAGATCTGTGTTTAGAAGTAAGAGAAGTATTATTGCTACGAGAATAAACAACATTGGTAACAATATCAATAATGGCGCTGGTAACAATAACATTGCTACTGACAATACTACATATATTGATCCATTTACTATCAGAAAAGATCTATTTGAAGAATCCTCAAAGAGAGGATTTGCCCTGACAAATTATGAGAGAGCAGAAATAATGAACACAGTTGCATCAAGAGTGGGTGCATCTGCTGACAATATAACAGATGAAATGTGGAGTGATTTAGAAGAGAATACGATACTGGAGCAATTTTACAAATTAAGCCCAGAGCAACTAATAGCATGGTATAATCTATCATTGATGCAGACGTTGCTATTCAATTGCACAAAACTAGAGTTCTATGTGCATGGGGGATTGAACTGGAAGCGTATATTGAGGGATGTAAAGAGACTTGGGCTAATGTACAATCTGCAGCTGCAGACATTACAGCACAAAAAAGAACCAAAACAGACACATCAACAAATTGACGAGACTATCGACGCAAAAGCATATGGAGATACTGAGGAGAACAATACCGTCATTGTCTGTTCTATAGATGGCCCTTTGAGCATCTTCAAATTAACTGATAGGTATGGAACATCTATAGCAAAACTACTCCCATCAATAATCTCCGCTGAAACATGGTCCATTAAGGCATGGATTGTAAGGAAGACTATGTCATCTGGTAAGAAGATTTACGAATTTGAAATTTCAAATGTAGAATCTCCTACTTTGCTAAAAGAACCTTATCGCGATATAGAAAATAATGATAACAAAGATAATAGAGAAAAGAAACAGTTTCCAACTTATGATGCTACTGCTATTTACTTTGACAGCAATATAGAAGAAAAATTCGCCAGTAGATTCGAGCAGTCTGCCAATGGTTGGAAGTTAGTAAGGGAACCTGACCCATTGATTGTATCTAATGGCAAAGCGCTTATCCCTGACTTCATGTTTGAAAAGCATGGTAGAAGAATATATCTTGAGATAGTTGGGTTCTGGACTAAAGAGTATCTTGAAAGGAAAATACAAAAGATAACAGATGTCATAACGGCTTCCTATAATAAAATTGATTTCCTGATAGCCGTTAATAATGACTATTATGCCACTTCTAATGGTTATAACGATAAGGAAAAGATAACCGGTTCAAAACTATCCGGTTTCATAGACAAAAATCATTTAATATTATACAGAAAAGACAACGTGCCGCTTAAGCCCATCTTGAATTATTTGAAGTCTATTGACCACGAGATGATAGAAAAATTCGCAAGTAATAATTATATGGATTTACTTAGAGATCTAGAAGAGATTATTGTTGATAGTTCTAATAACAGCATTGTATCGATTAATGAAATAGCTAAAAAATATAACATTCCAGTTGAGTCAGCTTTGAGAATCATTAGATCAGAACAAGATTCACAAAAGAATAAGAATGATAACGATAGTAAATACCTCATAGTAGACAGATATTTAATATCAAAATTCAAAGTAAAGGAATTAGAGTTACTTGTAGGTAATGTAGTTAAATTTAGTGATGTGCAGCTACTACTTACAAAAAACGGCATTCCAGAATCTTGTCATACTGCTCTTATTTCTAAATTGGGATTTGATATAATATGGAAAGACATTGATTGCAGTAATGCAACTATTGAAAGAAGGAAGACGTAAATATGGTTTCAACATGTCATTGCTTTTCGAGAAGCAACGAACCTTTAGGGTCTCGTCCTATGTCGTCAAATGCGCGAATAAATATTCCCATTTACCTCCTACGTTCTCATTTTTCATAATTACATAACATGCTGCAAATGTCCATGCATAATTTTGTTATCTGTGCTGTGCACTGCAGTATCCTCTCTATACTACCATACTACTTGTTGATTACAAACTCTCTATCTCCATAGTTTACAACAATGATATAGGCATATATTATGATGTAATTTCATTATTAGGTTATGTCTTTTAGTACCAAAAAAGCAACGAATACCAATAATTGGCTTCAAAATATGCAAGGCAGTTGGAGAGATGTAGAATGTCCATGTGGGAGTTCTTTCTATTTTGATGGTAAAATTAATGATCTGTTTGCATGGGAAAGAATTCACCTAAGGCATATGGTATCAGATTCTGCCAATCACGATATGCTTTCATTCTATCCATTAGACATGGTAATTTTTTATCATTCAACAAGCGGTTATGTTGTTGAAAGAAGAAAACACAGGACAAATGAGATTAGCGATTTACATCAAGCCTATATTTACGATCAAGCAAAGTTGGCTGGAGTTTAGTAAATAGTAGAAATACAGGAAATGCGGATGATGTTATCAGATGAAATTTGTATGCCTACGATTGAGAATATGATGTAGACAAACACATAGTTAATGTTCCCTATATAAAAGTAGAATAGTATCTCATAAGACAGATCAAATGAGGAAACGAAAAAGAAAAGTTTTGGACGTAAATCTATCCATCCATCTATCTGCTGCGTCTTGCAGCTGATGCAATCACATAGACTAGGCCTACGACTAGGCCAAATGCCAAAGGGATCCACACGCCAAAACTTTGTGTACTTACATGAATCTGCTGCATTAAGCTACCAAGTAGTTCCATATTCTCTATACTTTTCCCGTAGGTAGAATATAAGTTTTATATTTCAGACATTTAACATTGACTTTTTTAATTTAATACAGTATTTTGAAAGTTTTATAATTTTTTATTACTCATTTCTCGATTAAAGAAATAATCTAATAATTGTACCACAATACTGAAGTATAATGCTTCTGTAACTACTGATATTGAATTATTTTGTTATCACCATTGTGCAATGTAACTTCTAATAATAAACTAAGAGCCAACTCCTACTTTGAATGATTGTTAGGCTGCCTGCACACCATGGCAACTATGAATAATTCGATGACAACAATCACTATGAATAAAAACTGTACCCACTTTTTTCATGGTATCTGAACCTTAGACAGTGTGTGTGTGTGTGTGTGTGTGTGTGTGTGTGTGTAATACCGTATAATATCTTGTGTATATATAATCTGTTTTTTTATATGTGTATTGTACCATTCGTTAATTTGAATTCATTATTATTGTGTTTACTCGTTTTAACATCTCCTCATTTTCAATTGGCTTTTGAATAAAGTACCTTTCTCCAGATTTTGGAGATACTTCTTTTTTAAATGATTCATAATCATGCATTTCGCTTAGAGCTGTTAGAAAGCACACCTTAACTTTATTTTCTATCTTTTTTATTTCTCTATATAATTCGAAGCCATTCATTTTTTCCATTTTAATATCAAGAATCAAAAGATCGTACCAATCTTTTCTAAAATTCTTCAATGCCAAAAGAGGATCAGTAAACGAATCAATTACAAATCCGTTGTCTTCTAGAACCCTCGTTAATGCTAAACAAATATCAGGTTCATCATCTACAACAAAGATTCTCTTCCTCACTGTAGTTGTTGCTGACTGGTCTGCTTTCAAGTCTTCTGTGTCTGTTCACCAGAACATCAATATAATAAAGGTAATAGAACATTTTTATTTTCCACAGCGGGTTTAAAGAAATGAAGTTTGTTCAATAATAATAATAAGCAGGCTGACATTTCAGATAATAATAACAAGAAGAATACAATAACCACAAAGTTATTTGGATTCAGTCCAGGTTTAGCTGTTATACTCATTCTTATCACTCCAATTCTATTTACTATTATTGTATTTCCTAATACCTTTAGTCTATCATGGAACCAAGGCCGTGGTGGCTTCTTGTTTGCAATGGCTTTCATTGTGGCAGAGTTAATTGGCTTGCGCCATAACATCCCTAACAAGAGGTTCTACATAGTAATTGGCTTGTCAACGCTTACTGTAGTATATTTTATTGCATTACCTTTAGGGCTAAGGGATTCAATCATAGCTGCTGCACCTTACTATAAGGTTCACCTAGTTTACAGCTGGGAATGGATGTGGGACTTCATTATAATGTCTATTTATGTTGGTTCGTCACTTGGTATATTGTTTGGAAAGAAATGGTACAAAATCGCACCTGCAGGTGTTATCTATCTTGTAGGTAGCACAGCAATTCTATCACTTGACACTTTCTTTCCCTATGATAGTCTTGGCCCTCTTCAATTCATTGTACCAATATATTTACAAATAGATCAGAGGGTAATAGGATTTATTGATAACCACATTATAAATGTCGGGCCCGATACACCGGCATCCAGTCTAGGTAATCTACTAATGTTGAACGGTTTGCATGGCCCATTTGCATTGCAGGTGTTTTGGCCTTCAGCCGGAGTTCACAGTATGATTATCTATACTCTAGTAATGCTTGCATTCCTTCTCAAAATGGAAATTCCGCTTGAAAGAAAACTTGTTTATTTTGCAATAGGAATAATAGGAACAGCTACAGTAAATCTAATCCGTATAATTTCATTATCTTTGTTTGCACTGCTAATAACAACGAATGTTTCTGAATGGGAATCATTCCATTCTGTTGCTGGTGAAATTATGTTCCTTCCTTGGTTAGGTATTTATCTAGCCAGTGTGATGTACCTTGAAAGTAAAACGGCGCTAAGGTTCCCATTAGCAGCAGAATCGACCGCCTCAATGTCAACTTTTATAAAAAATCCGAATCCTTCCGACAATAACAATAATAACAGGTTACAGTCACAAGGCCGTACTGAAAATAATGACGACAAATTCTGAAATAACTAGATTCTTTGTATGTAAAATCAAAAACATTATTCTCGTCAAGCCATATTTGGCATTACATGACCAGGCTCCAGTAGAACAGAGTCAAACATAAAGAAACAAGTGGATGGACTTATTAGAATTGGCGATGCACACAAATTACGCCTTCTTCTGAAGGACTGCATATTCGATATTATTTTTACTAAATTTCAATATTTCTACATCTTATAGCATATTTATTGTATTTTATTCACAAATGCTTCCTATCACATAAATAAAAATAATGCAAGAGTTTCTAACTACCATTTAAAACATAGGAATATCAGCAGAATTTCTAGTTTTTTATTTGTAAAGCATTTTATTAATTATTATATTAGTAGTTTATCAGCACTATTACATAATACTTGACCTCTTTGACTAGTTCTGGTATATGTATTTCTTTGCTAGTTATACCTCTAGCATTATCTGCATTTACACATCTTTGGAATCCTATAGGATTTCCTAATCTATACTTTGATGAAGGCATATACATGCGAAGGGCTATACATACAATAGAAGGCCAAGGCCCACAAGAAGAATTAACCTTTTATGATCATCCATATTTTGGACAGCTCTTTTTGGCAGGCATATTTAAGATAATTGGTTATCCAGATTCATTGAATCCTTCCCTTGGAAACGTACATTCAATTGAAACGCTTTACCTTGTTCCGAGAATATTGATGGGAATGCTTGCTGTAGCTGATACTTTTCTCATATACAAGATATCAGAGCGCCGTTACAACAGAAATGTTGCATTTATTGCATCTGTTCTGTTCGCAATAATGCCAATAACAACTTGGCTCTTAAGATGGATATTGTTAGATACCATCCAGCTACCTTTTATTTTAACTTCAATATTGTTTGCAGTTTATTATACAAAAGATTCTAAAATTAACAATGTCAGCAAAAACAAAAGAAACCTTACAGTAATTTTACTCTCAGGTATTTTTTTGGGATTATCCATCTTTACAAAAGTTCCTGCCTTTACCATGATTCCAGTGGTAGGCTTTCTTATTTATACACAGAACAATAATAGATATGTGCTTGGGTTGTGGCTTGTTCCTGTAATTTTGATACCACTAATTTGGCCCATTTATAGCATATCAGTTAGTCGATTTAATTACTGGTTAGATGGCATCTTATGGCAGATACACAGAGCAAGCCAGCCATTATTTGGTTCGATACATATTTTCTTTAATAACGATCCAATTTTATTGATACTTGGTATTAGTGGATTAATATTTGCAGCCATAAAAAAAGATTTATTACTTTTGTTATGGTTTATTCCCCTTCTCGTATTCCTATATCTTATAGGATTTGTCTCGCTTTATCACTTAATTCCATTGTTGCCCGTATTTTGCATTGCAGCCGCTAGATTCATAGAAGATCTAACTCGCAGAATTACGAATAAAAATGCTCAACAGATATTTTTGCAGTTTATTATAATTTCAGTAATAGGTATTTTTGGATTATCAAATACTATCATTATGTTAACAACGAATGTTAATTCCTCTTATTTTAAAGCAGCTGCATTTATTCCTCAATATCTACAGAATAATAATAATTACAAAAATACTTATAACAACAATAACAAAGTAACCATAATTGCAGATGCGTTTTATTTGTGGATACCGCAATACATATTTCATTTAGATCAGAATTATAAAAACTACTTTGACAATACACCAACCAAGGCAGAAAAGATTCTTTTGATAGTTGACAGGGGTTTCTTGAATGCAATGTCAAGAAATGATGAATCATCTAAAATAATACAGAAGATCTATAACTCGCAGTATACAAACAAGTTACTAACGTTCCACGAAAATCCGAATCAAGGAGACCAGGTATCGATATATCTATATGAATCAAAATCAGGCATAAATACGAATTGACATGTAACGGTGTGTTTACTAGGACTGTGAGTTATCTTGATACAAAGAAAATCGTCACATTGGTAGTAACTTTCAGAGCATAAAGGGAGGGTGTATGTATTTAGATATGAAGCACTTCCAGATAATTTTGATTCCGTTTTGCCAACGCTAGAAAAAATGATTAACTCTTTTAAAATATTGGCAAATACTACTCAGGCTCTGTCCTCATAATGTCGCTATCCAACGCCAGAAGGACTTTGAGAATCGTCTAAAAAGATAATAACAGAAAGGTAATAATGGCATTACAATTACACTACATAAAACGGACAAGGAAGCACAATCTGCACATCTAATCTGAAACACAGTTTATAGACTAACTAGGACAACAAGTTTAAATAAAAAGATTATAAGTAAATTGGATACATGCCTAAATTCCTCGATGTTCACCCTTTAAAAGGATTCGACGAAGAAACGTTAAGAAAATTACAACATTCGCCAGTTGATGAGTTTGGAATTAAACATCTTAACTTAATGTATAACCAAGAGGAAGACAGGTTTTACTGCCTTATTGATGCACCAGATAAACAAGCAGTAGAAAATCATCATAATAAACATGGCGTCAAGTGTGAATGGATTACAGAAGTAAAAACGACCGCTTAATTAGAGATAAGTGTTCAATCGAATTCTTTCTTTCATTGCTCATTAGGAAACCTAACCATATACAGCCAAAGCCGTCATTGTAGTCATTGTGAAAGAAGGTGATAAGGCAAGTATAGCGGCTATTGCTAATATTGCAGTAAACTTTACGGTTATCATTAAACTACTTTAGGCAAGTAACTATGATATACTTGGGTAACATGGTGCTGTGTCATAATTATGTATCAAAAACTTACTTATTTTTTATAATAATAACTGCATGTGAAGAAGAACTTTATTTAATCAGGTTGTATTGTTACATCTTTTGGAGTTCTGTCTTTGTTGCTTTTTTAGCTCTTCATCTCATCGGTTTTTAATCGGTATAAAGGATCGTATATCTCATAACATTTTTTACAAAGGTGAAGGATATTTCCAAAGTCTGTATACACTTTCAATTCTGCTTTGCGTCCACATAGCCAATAACATTCATTAGGGCCAAAAGGATAAAATTTGTTGTTATTGTTTGTTTGTTGGTCGGTCAACTAATGAAAAAAGGGTATACCAACTATTTTAACTAGTAATGCTTTCTATAGCGTATCGTTATCTATTGATAATCCATGTCTTGCTAGTTTCTGCCTTTAAACTCGTCTCGTTTGTATCAATAAATAAATAGCTTTCTTATTTTTTGTATTCACAAACTTGCTTATTTGCTCCACAGCAATGTTACATAACTCTGAAACTGATAGACCAACTTCTTTGCTCTTTATTCTTTAGTACATAGTAAAACTTCTTAAGACAGAAGTTAATATCTTTTTTTGTTTATTGCCAATTTAAAAGAACTCACAACTATTATTATTATTATTATTTACATCCGCAATTTGGTATTAGTAATAATAAATAATTCTAATGCGGCAATAAGTGGTTCAGATGCATGAGGTCATCATCTACTGCTTCTCTTCCAAGTTGCAAGTCAAGAAGATTCTATGCAATGACTATTATATCATACTGAAGCTGGTTTACCAATGACTGATATCGCAAAAAAGGTGAAGAATGCAAGTCAGGATTTTGAAGCAAAAATGAAGACTGAGGGAGATCATCTTGAAGGCAAACCTAGTTCTGAAACACTTAACAAAGCTAAGATAAAGGCAAGAGATGCATTGACCTAAAAATACAAAAATACCGTCATTTTTTCTTTTGTCCTGTTCTATTATAACCCTTTTAACATACTATTGGAAAAACATCCTATAGATTATAGATGAAAAAGATGAAGACAATAACAAAGTACCATTTTTATCAAAAATATAGAAAAGCTATACTCTTTAACAAAAACCTGATCATATCTGGAGCTATTTCATTTCTTGTTGGAGCTTTTATAACTCAGATTTATTCCATATTTGATAGTAATAGTATTTCTAATGCAATAATTACTTTAGCTATAGGATACTGCGTTTATATTCCTCTTTTTGCTTTGCTTTTTTATAAAGATAACAAGTCAAGATATGTACATCCATTAACAGGTAAAAAGAGTTCTGAAAATATTAAAAAAGACATAAAGAAATTGTTTAGAACCTTTTCTATTTCTGAAGTCATTTTCGTAATAACAAAATTATTTTTCCATTATACCTTGTTACAACTTTTTGTTCAACCATATCAGGCTCTTACAATAGCAGAGTTAATAGCTTGGGGAGTATTTCTTATTTCAATAAACATTGGTATCAAAGTTGTAGAGCTGTTCAAATGAAAAAGTCATATAAGAATCAGAGATAACAAAACATTAAGACTTAAAGTTCATCATGAAGATTTTGATGATGTTTGTAATTTAAAAGAATACAAGGGAAGGAAGAAGTGTAATAAGAATGGAATTGGCATAGAAATATAGGAAGTAGAAGATCTATCCCAGCAGTTTTCAAAATAGCAACCTAATATCGTGTTGTTCAGAGCTTTCAGCTTGAACAAGAAAGTTCTGCCAATATTCTATCTACTAGATCATCAGTTGCAATTGGTTTTTTAATAAAGCAGTCTATTTTCACATTTGGGTATAGTTCCCTTAATGACTGATAATATACTTCAAATGCCGTAATAAAGCAAACCTT
>Ga0173481_10000160_pt1 | contig 12558 bp, 15 predicted proteins | sample NitcycUS073202C2_FD_136667 | JGI IMG/M metagenome (GOLD analysis project Ga0173481, IMG submission 136667) | Soil microbial communities from Arlington Agricultural Research Station in Wisconsin, USA - Nitrogen cycling UWRJ-S073-202C-2 (version... ... | reverse complement strand
TCGGAGCAGTCGTGTCGTATACGGCGTCGGCCGACGACGACGTCGACGGGCCAGTCGCGGTGACGTGCACGCCGCCGTCAGGAGCAACCTTCGCGATCGGGACGACGCGGATCGCGTGCGAGGCATCCGACGCCGCCGGCAACGAGGCCAACGCAAGCTTCGACGTTCGCGTCAAGGGCGCCGACGAGCAACTCGGCGACCTACTCGCGGCCGTCGCCGCCGTCGGACCCGGCTCGAGCCTTGCCGACAAGATGCGCGACGCGCGCCGTGCACTCGCGGCCGACGATCTCGACGAAGCCTGCGGGAAGCTCGCCGCGTTCGCGAGCGAGGTGACCGCCCAGTCGAGCAAGAAGATCGGTGCGACACCGGCCGCGGAGCTCGTCGCGAGCGCGCAGCGGATCCGGGCAGTTCTCTCGTGTTGACGCGACCGCCGCGGAGAGGTCGAGGAGGAACGCCTAGAGTGCGCCGCCCGCGGCGGGCGGGGCGCCGGCCTCGAGCGGGTTCTCGCCGCCCGACTCGCGGGCGAGGAAATCCTCCACGTGCATCACGCTGTCCTTCGAGCGCGTGACGACGTCGAGGAGCGCGGACATCGACGAGACCTCCTCGCGCTGCTCCTGGAGGAACCAGTGCATGAACTGCTCGGCGACGAGGTCGCCTTCCTCACGTGCCGTGATCGCGAGCTGCTGGATCTGGCCGGTGACGCGCTTTTCCTGGTCGAGCGCCAGCTGGACCGGGGCGACGACGTCCGCGAAGTCGACCTGCGGCGCCTCCACCGCGGGGATCACGACCTGCTCGTCGGCGTCCAGGAGATACTGCACCATCATCATGGCGTGGTTCCGCTCCTCGACGGCCTGTCGGTAGAAGTGGCCGGCGAGCTGCGGGAGGGTCTGCGCGTCGTAGTGGACGGCGATCGCGACGTACTGCTGCGACGCGCCGAACTCGTACGCGATCTGCTCGTTGAGGGCGTCCGTGTATCGCGACATGCGAAGACTCTAACGCCGGACGCCGGAGGCGGCCCGGGGGCCGCCTCCGAGAGAACGGATGACTCGGTCGCTCAGTTCGCGGACGCGTCGACGTCGGCAGGCGCCGCTCCGAGCTGGATCCGGCGAGGCTTCGCCTCCTCGGGCTTCGGCACGCGAACCTCGAGGACGCCGTCCTTGTACGCGGCGGCGATCTTCGAGTCGTCGACGCCGGCCGGCAGGCCGACGGCGCGCGAGAAGCTTCCGTAGCGCCGTTCGTAGCGGAAGAAACGGTCGCTCTGCTCCTCGGTCGCTCGACGCCGCTCACCCGTCACCGTGAGAGTGTCGTCCGCGACCTCGATCGAGATCTCGTCCTCGGCGAGCCCGGGCAGGTCGAACGCGTAGACGACGTCGCTCTCCGTCTCCCAGACGTCGAGCGCAGGCACCCAGCCCTGCGCCGAGCGGCTGCGGTTCTCGAACAGGCCGTCGAACAGCCGGCCGATCTCGCCCTGCATCTGCGCGATGTCGCGGAAGGGCTCCCAGCGTACGAGTGTGGACATGGTTCCTCCTTCGCAGAGAAATACTAGAGTCTCGATTATAAAATATGCGTCGCTTCATAGCAAGTTCTCTGGGAGTACGATCGCGCCATGGCGGGGGTCCCCCAGACGCTCAAGGGACGGAGCTTCACGCGTGTCTCGGACTGGAGCCCCGACGAGCTCCGGACAGCGCTCGACCTCGCCGACGAGCTGAAGGTCGAGCGCTCGCGCCGCCGCGAGCTTCGGATCCTCCCGGGGCGAACCGTGGGGCTCATCTTCCGCAAGCCTTCGACACGGACGCGGATCAGCTCCGAGGTCGGGATCGCGGAGCTGGGCGGCATGGCGCTCTACGTCCCCGCCGCCGACCTCCAGCTCGCGCGCGGGGAGTCGACGCGCGACACCGCGCTCGTCCTCTCCCGCTTCCTGAGCGGCATCGTGATCCGCACCTTCGACCAGGCAGAGGTCGACGAGTTCGCGCAGCACGCGACGATCCCCATCGTCAACGGCCTCACCGACGCAGCCCATCCCCTGCAGGCGCTCGCCGACGCGATGACGATCCGGGAGCGGTTCGGGACGCTCGCGGGCGTGCGACTCGCTTACCTCGGCGACGGGAACAACGTCTGTCGCTCGCTGATGCGCATCGCGGCCCGGACCGGCGTCGACTTCGTCGCCGCGTGCCCCGACGGCTACCGCCCCGACGATGCGGACGTCGCCTCGTGCCGCGAGGACGCAGCCGCGAGCGGCGGCAGCGTCGAGGTCGTCACGGACGCCGGCGAGGCGGTCGCCGGAGCGCAGGTTCTCTACACGGACGTCTGGACGAGCATGGGCCAGGAGGCGGAGCACGACCGGCGCCTCGCAGACCTCGAGCCGTACCGTCTCGATGCCGAGAAGCTGGCGCTCGCGGGGCCGGACGCCATTGCGCTCCACTGCCTCCCCGCGCACGTCGGCGAGGAGATCACCACGGACGTCCTCTACGGCGACCGCTCTCTCGTCTGGGATCAGGCCGAGAACCGGCTGCACGTCTACAAAGCCGTGCTCGCCCTGACCGTTCGCTGACCGTGTCCTTCGACGACGTCGTCCGCCAAGCGCTCGACAGCCTGCCGCCGGACATCGCCGGCGCACTGCGGAACGTGGCGGTGGTCGTGGAGGACGAGGACCCACAGGATCCCGACCTCTACGGTGTCTTCGACGGCGTCCCGCTGACCGAGGGCGGCCCGGGGCCGGGCGACCTCCCGAACCGGATCGCGATCTTCCGCAGGCCGCTCGAGGCGGACTTCGACGACGTCGACGAGCTGCGCGAGGAGATCCGGATCACGGTGCTGCACGAGCTCGGCCACTACTTCGGGCTCGACGAGGACCGCCTCTCCGAGCTCGGATACGAATGAACACCGTCCTCGACGTCGTCACCTGGGTCGCCGTGATCGTCGGCGCCCTCGCGATCGCGCTCTTCCTCTTCGCCCGCCGCGGCTGAGTCCCGTTTAGCCGCGGGAATGTTCGGGCATCCAGGAGCGTTGTGTCGTCCATGGACACCATCTCGCGGTTCCACACGGAGATCGAGGAGTTGAGCGAGCGACGAGTCGCGCTCTGGAACTCGCTCTCCCAGGGTCGTGATCCGGCCGTCGTCGACGAGATCAAGGCGCTCGACGCGCGGCTGGAGGAGCTCTGGGCGAAGATCCGCGCCGAGCGGGCCCGCATCCGCTTCGGCGAGCGCGACGAGATCGTGCGCAGGGCACGGGCCGAAGAGCGGCTCGAGCGAGCGGCGTAGCCTCCGGCAGAACCCGCAGTCGAGGCGTTTCCGGCAGGGAACGCTGCGGGTTCGCCGTACCATATGGTGGTGCTCGTCCGACGCGTCGACAGCGAGGAGGACCCCGTCGCGCAGGAGCGCCAGGCGCTCGCCGAACAGCGCGCCGCGCTCGAGGCGCTGAAGCGCCAGCTCGCCGAACGGGTCAGCGCCGTCAAAGAGCGCGAGGAAGAGCTGCGCGCCGCGATTGCCCGGGTCGCGGGCGGAAAGGCACCGGGTGTCGCGCTCCCTCCGCTCGTCGACCCGGACTCCGACCGCCTCGCGATTCGTGCGGCGGCGGTGGCCGAACGGGAGCGTGCGGTCGCGGCCCGTGAGGCTGCGCTCGGCGGCGTGCCCACCAACGGCAACGCGGAGCTGGCGGAGCGCGCTGCGAAGCTGGAGGCCCTCGCTCGGGAGCTCGAGGTCCGCGAACGCGCGGTCGAGGAGCGGGAGCGCACCCCGCCCGACCCCGATGCGGCGCGGCTCGCCGAGATAGAGGCGCGTCTCGACGAGCTTCGCGCGGCCGAGGAGGCGTTCCTCCGCACGCGGCGCGAGCTCGCCGACCACTCGGACGCGATCGCCGCCCGCGAGCAGCTTCTGGCGCAGCGGGAGCGCGAGCTCGACGAGCGCGACGACGGCTGGGGCGGCGCCGACGTGCGCGAGCTCGAAGCGCGGTTGCGGAAGCTCGAGACGCAGCGCACGTCACCCGGTGGGACGCCGGGGTTCAGCGGAGGCTTCCGCCGGCTCGAGCAGGAAGGCACCCGCCGGCCGCCGTCGGACTGAGCCGGGCGCCCGACGCCGCGCGGAGCGAAGCCCATCTGGATCGTCACGCAATGCGAGACGGGCGACGGCTGACTGAAGCACCTGAGGACGAGATGGCGGTATCCGGGCGACTGGGCCCCGTGGATCATCTGGGTGCCGCTGGTCAGCGCCGTCTGGCCGCTCCGGAAACGCACAGCGTCGTCACAGCCAAATCCCAGGTCGCGCAGGCTCAATGAGCATGTGACCCGACCGAAGGAGAACCGATGAGACGCAAGCTCGTGACCGTGGGGGCCGCGGCGCTCGCCGTGGCCGGTGGGGGCGCGGCGATCGCCGCGACGACCGGGGGCTCGCCGCAGGAGGAGAGCAAGGCAGTCGTCGAGGACGCCGCGAAGCAGCTCGGCGTCACGCCGAGCAGGCTGTCGAGCGCGCTGAAGCAGGCGCTCGAGAACCGTGTCGACGCGGCGGTCGCCGACGGCAGGCTGACGAAGGAGCAGGGAGATGCCCTCAAGGCTCGGATCGAGGCGGAGGACTATCCGATGCTCGGCGGTTTCGGGTTCGGCCATCACGGGGGCCCCGGGATACGCGGGTTCGGCCACCTCGACGCGGCCGCCGCCTACCTGGGCATGACGGAGAGCGAGCTGGCGACCGAGCTCGCAGGCGGCAAGACGCTCGCCGACGTCGCGAAGGCGAAGGCCAAGTCGGTCGACGGGCTCGTCTCCGCCCTCGTCGCCGACGAGAAGCAGGAGCTCGACGCCGCCGTCGCGGCCGGCCGCATCACGAGTGCCCAGGCCGACGAGATGCTCGCGAGTGCGAAGCAGCGCTTCACCGACATGGCGAACGGAACGCTGCCCGACCGTGGACACGGCCCCTTCGGCGCCCCGCCGGGCGCGCTCTGGTCGGGCTCGCAGCCCGACGGCCCGACGATCTGACGACGAGCTCGAGCCAGCCGAGAGGCCCGGAGGGGCCTCTCGGCCGTCACGTCGCGCGGCGGCCCGTGCTCAGCCGCGCATGACGACTCCGCTGCCGGTGACGCTGGTCGTCACCTGCGACGGATCGCCGCCGTAGAAGATCGCCCCGCTCCCCGACACCGTCGCGTCGAGAGACTTGGTCGCCGTGACGACGATGCGGCCGGAGCCGCTGAGCACCGCGTGGACATCCGACGCGGCGATCCCCTCGAGCTGCGCATCGCCCGAGCCGGCGTGCTCGACCTCGAGCGTCGTCGCCGTGCCGTTCGCGCGCAGGATGCCGCTGCCCGGCAGTGCCACGGTGAGGCGCTTTGCGTCGATTCCGTCGGCGACGACCGTCCCGCTGCCGCTGAGCGTCAGCGCGCGGAGGGTCGGGACCGTCACGTCGACGCTCATCGGCGCCTTCGTCGCCATGCTGCCCGGCGTCGTTCCGATGACGAGCTTCCCGCCTTCCACCGTGGTCGTGACGCGGTCGAGCAGGTTGTCGTCCGCCGAGACGACGACCGACTGCTCGCCGCCGACGTGGATGGTGACGTTGTTGCCGCCGGCCAGGTCGACGGCTGCGAAGGGCGCGACGTCGCGGGACTCGGTCGCGGGGACACCGGAGCCCTCGACGCCGACGCCGGACGACCTGTCCGCGACGTCGCCGTGGATCAGCAGACCGATCGCGATCCCCGCGACGACGAGCGCGACGGCTCCGGCAGCCAGAAGCCAGCGCCGATGCGGCGCTTGGCCGTGGAGCGGTGTTGGAGCGACTGTCATCACTCCTCCTTCCAAAGTCCGGACCGCCGGAGGATCGCACGCGACGGCCGGGCCGCCATCGGGCGCACCACTGAAGCGCTGTGCGGAAAGACCGCATGCGGGGGGAGGGCCGCCGTCGCCCGGCGGCCCTCCCCCCGAGCCGAGCGGCGGTCAGGCCCCGACCGGCTCCGCCTGGCGTGCCGGCACGTCGACCTGGAGGTCGGGGTCGGCCGCCCGCACGTGCGTCTGCTCGGCACCGAGCTCGCCGCGCACGATGTTGGCGCCCTGGGCGAGCGCGGCGGCCTTGTACATCGCGATCGGGCGCGGGACGCCCTGGCGGCCGAAGCCGCAGTCAGAGGAGAGCACGAGCTTGTCCGCGTCGATGTACTCGAGCGCCGTGCGGATGTCGGCGGCGACGTCCTCGGGCGTCTCGACCTGGAGGCGCCGGTGGCTGATCATCCCGACGGCGACCTTCTTCGGGAGCTTCCCCTTGTACGGCGCAAACGCCGGCAGCAGCGTGTGGCCGTTCTCCTTCGACTCGATCGTCCACACGTCGCCCTTCAGGCGGTTCAGGTAGATGTCGACCGACGGCTCGTACGAGATCTGCGGATCGAAGCAGTGCTGCGCGCCGGGATTCCCCCAGCAGGTGTGGATCCAGAGCTCGCAGTCGTCGAGACCCTCGACCGTGTGGTTGAACAGGTCGACGAGGAAGTCGAGCACCTCCGCGGGCGCGCCGTAGGCGGCCGACGAGTGGATGGCGGGCTCCTCGATCTGGATCACCTTGCAGCCGGCAGCCTGGAGCTCGCGCAGCTCGGCGTTCAGGATCGTCGCGATGTCCCACATCAGGTCCTGCTTGTCCTGCGCGTAGGCGTCGGTCTTGACCGTGAGCACGGTCGCGGCGAGGTCGGCGGCGATCGTCCCGAACTTGACGGGCTTCTCGGAGCGCGCCTGCGCGACGCGCCAGACCTTCGCGAACTCGAGCGGGACTCGCGGCCCGATCTTGTCGGTCACCGCGTGGTACTTCCAGCCGCCGACGATCTCGTTGAGCCACGACCCGATCGGGTACGACCAGCCGAACGTCGTCTCCGTGTCGTACTCGGAGATGCCCGAGAAGCGCTCGGAGGGATACGAGAACCACGACCGCCCGGCGATGTCCGCGTCGAGGTGGTAGTCGCCGTTCGTGAGGATGTCGAGACCTGCGAGCTCCTGGTCGCTCAGCACCGAGCTGACGGCGTCGACGAACTGCTCGCGGTACGCAACGTCCGCCATTCCGGACGAGAACGGTCGCTCGAACAGGTTGCCCGTGAACCACGTCGGTCGCGGCCAGGAACCCGTGACGGTCGTCGGGAGGACGCGATCCTTGGTTGCTATCAGCACGTGAGGCTCCTTTCCGTCGGGCGGTCAGGTTCCGCCGGAGGATGACTGAGATCGGCGGCCGTCGCTCTGCCTCCCTGCGACGACCCAGATCGCCTCGGCCGGGCGATCTCCGATGGTCGACAGCCTGTGGGGAGAGGACGAATCGAACGAGATCGAGTCACCCGGCCCGAGCTCGTACCGCTCGAAGCCGACCTGCACTCGCAGGCGGCCGGCGATCATGTACCCGTACTCCTTGCCACCGTGTCGCATCAACGAGTCCTCGGGACACGACTCGCTGCCGACGTCGTAGACGACGCGCAGGAACTCGACGCCCGGGTCGGCGTCGGCGGTGAGCCGCTCCCACGTGACCCCGGATTCGAGGTTGATCAGCGCCCGCGCATCGGGAGTGACGAGCGGCGAATGCGCCGACGCCGCCGGAACCGACGATGCCTCGTCGGAGAACAGGTCGCCCATCCTGAGGCCGAGCTCGCGGGCGAGCGAGTAGAGCGTGCTCACGCTCGGGTTCACCTTGTCACGCTCGATCTGCGAGATGAGGCTGGCGGAGACGCCGATCCGGCGGGCGAGCTCACGGAGGCTCAATCCCAGCTGCTCGCGTTGCGCGCGCAGGCGCGGCCCGATGTGGGACGGCTCGTGCGTCTCCGCCGCCCCGGCGAAGGTCTGGTCTGCAGCGACGTCGGTCACCCGAGGCGCCTCGAGACCTCGGCGACGATGCGATCGGCCCCCGGCAGGTGAGCGTCCTCGAGCGGAGGGCTGTAGGGGACCGGCGTGTCGGGCGTCGTGATCCGCCACATGTCGTCGACGTCGCCGAGGCCGCGCTCCGCGACCACGGCGAGCACCTCGCCGCCCCAGCCGCCCGTCAGCGGGCCCTCCTCGACGACGACCACGCGCGTCGTCTTCTCGAGCGACGCGAGGATGGTGTCGCCGTCGAGCGGGCGCAGCGTCCGCAGGTCGACGACCTCGGCGTCGATGCCGTCCGCGGCGAGCCGCTCCGCGGCCGCGAGGCACTCGTGCACCCCGCGCATCGCGGAGACGAGCGTGACGTGACGCCCCTCTCGCACGATCGCGGCCTCGCCGATCCTGGCGGGCGCGCCGTTCACCTCGCCTTCGAGCCCGTAGAGGCGCTTGTGCTCGAAGAACAGCACCGGGTTGTCGTCGTCGATGGCCGCCCGCAACAGCGCCTTCGCGTCGGCGGGGAATGCGGGCGCGACGATCTTGACGCCGGGGACCCCCATGAACCACGACGCGGGCATCTGCGAGTGGATCGCCCCGAACCGCCCGCCCGCGCCCACGACCGACCGGATCACGACCGGCACCGAGACCTGGCCGCCCGTGAGGAACCAGTACTTCGACATCTGGTTGACGACGCTGTCCATCACGAGGGGCAGGAAGTCGCCGAACATGATCTCGATCACGGGTCGCAGCCCGTTCACCGCCGAGCCGAACGCCGCGCCCGCAAGCGCAAGCTCGGAGATCGGCGTGTCGAAGACGCGCTCGGCGCCGTACTTCTCGTAGAGACCGGGCGTGACCGCGAAGACACCGCCCGCGACGGCGACGTCTTCCCCGAAAAGGATCACCCGCTCGTCGGCGGCGAGCGCCTCGTCGAGCGCCTCGCGGACCGCGCTCCTGAAGTCCATGGTCGACGCGGTCGCCGCCGGCGCGGTGGTGCGCGGCGCACGAGCCTGCGCGGCCGGCGCCGCAGCAGGCGCGGCGCCGTCGGCGAGTGTCGCGATCGGCTCCCCGGGGTGGGCGGCGCCGCCTTCGCCGACGAGGATGCTCTCGAGGACGCCGTCGCTCTCGGCTTCGTAGACGACCGTCGCCTTGTCCGTCTCGACCTCGAGCAGCGGCTCGCCGCGCACGAACGCCTCGCCCTCGGCCTTGAGCCAGCGAAGGACGACCGACTCCTCGTTCGAGTCGGACAGCTTGGGCATCGCGAGCTCTCGCGCCACGGGTCAGTCCTTGAACTCCGTGAACGCCTGCGGTTCGGGGAACGGCGCCACGAGGGCGCGCTGCTCCAGCTCGGCGAGCTGAGCGGCGACGGACCCCTCGATTTCGTCCAGCGCAGCCGTCTCGGCGCCGGCCTCCTCGAGGCGCGCGCGGAGCAGCGTCAGAGGATCGCGCTCGCGCCAGCGGTCGAGTTCGCCGTCCGGGCGGTACTTGCCCGGGTCGCTGCGCGAATGGCCGACGTAGCGGTACGTGATCGCCTCGACGAAGAACGGGCCGTCACCGGAGCGGGCGCTGCCGACGGCGCGTTCCGCGGCGTCACGCACCGTCCACGCCTGCATCCCGTCGATCGTCTCGGCCGGCACCTCCATCACCTCGGCCCGCGCCCGGATGGCGCCGGCCGTGACCTCCTGGAACGGCGTGTACTCGCCGTAGCCGTTGTTCTCGCAGACGAGCACGATCGGGAGGCGCTGCACCCTGCAGAAGTTGAGGCACTCGAAGAAGTAGCCCTGGTTCATCGCGCCGTCGCCGAAGAAGGCGATCGCGACGCCGCCCGTGCGCCGGAGCGCGAGCGCCGCCCCGGTCGCGGCGGCGATGCTGCCGCCGACGATGCCGAAGCTGCCGATCAGGCGGTCCTTCGGCGACGTGACGTTCATCGAGCCGGCGCGCCCGCCGTTGATGCCCGTCGCGCGGCCCAGCATCTCGTCGAGCAGCGCCTGCGGGTCGACGCCGAGCGCGAGCGCGTGACCGTGGCCTCGGTAGGTCGCCGCGACGCGGTCACGTGCTTCCAGCACGCTCGCGAACCCGACCGCGACGGCCTCCTGGCCGGAGTAGAGGTGCGTCGTGCCGTAGACCTCGCCGCGGAGGAACAGGGACTGGACCAGGTCCTCGAAGCCGCGGATCAGGTGCATGCGGCGGTAGAGGTCGAGCTCGAGCTCGCGGTCGACCCCGTGCTCGGTCGCCGTCATGCCGTGGCCGCTCCCTCCTCGAGGCGCTCGGCGAGGTACTCCCAGTCGCGCTCGAAGCGGTACGAGTGCCGGTCGGGCGGTCCCGGAGCCGACGTCTCGAGCCACTTCACCGTCCCGCCGCGCGTCTCGTAGAACGCGTGAACGCAGCCGACCCCGGTCCAGAAGACATCGCCGGGGCGGAGCGTGTAGCGGTCGTCGTCCGCGACGACGTCGACCTCGCCCTCGAGCATGTAGTACGCCTCCTCGAACGGATGGTCGTGCGGGTGCGCGACGGCTCCGGGCTGGTAGCCGACCATGAACATCGTGTGCAGTTGTGCGTCCAGGCGCTTGTCCACGAGCATCTTCACGGTGATCCCGCTGTAGAGGAGCGCGGCCGTCGCCATGCTCGCCGAGACCGTCGGCGCGCCGACGCTGGCCCCGACACGCAGCCGTTCGACGTCCATGTCGCCGGCGTTCAGATGGAAGAGGTTGCGGTTGCGGGGGTCGCGCAGGTCGAGCGACTCGCCCGGCTCGTCGGGGGCTCCGCCGAGCCAGAAGGTGTCCGGCGGCTTGTCCGGGCCGCGTGGGCGCGGCGAGGCCATCTCGATCCACTCTGCCCGCTCGTCGGCCCGCCACGCGTGGGGGACACCGACCGGGATGGCGCCGCACGCGTCCGGCTCGAGCCGCACACCGCGGCCGTCGAGGTACAGCACCGGCTCGCCCGAGAGCACGTAGAAGCTCGACTCGAACGAGTGCAGGTGCGTGTCGACGTGCCCGTCCTCGAGCGCGACGAGCGTGAGCCCGGTGTGCGTCGCGCCGGTCGCACCGCCGACGAGCACCATCCGGGTCAGCCCTTCGCTGTGGCCGGGCAGCGCGGGCTCGAGGCGGACGTCCTCCCGTCGGACGAGTCGGTACGGCGTCATACCGGCGCGGGCGACTCGGTTGCGGCGAGGAGGTCGGCGCCGCGAACGTATGTCTTTCCTGCGACGAGCAGCTCCTCCGCGGGGAACCGCGTGAGGACGCGGTTGCCGTCCTTCGTGACGACCACCTCCTCCTCGATTCGTGCCGCCGAGTGCCCGTCGGTTGCGGCGCAGTACGTCTCGAGCGCGAAGACCATGCCCTCCTCGAGCTCGACCGGGGCGTCGAGCGAGTGGACGCGCGAGATCATCGGCGGCTCGTAGAGGCCGACGCCGACCCCGTGCCCGAACTGGAGCCCGAAGCACGCCTCCTCGCTCGGGAAGCCGAGCTCCTCGGCCGTCGGCCACACCGAGGCGATCTCGTCGGTCGTCGTCCCGGGCCGAACGAGGTCGATCGCGGCATCGAGCCACTCGCGGCACTGCTTGTAGGCGTCGAGCTGTGACTGCGAGATCCCGCCGACGTTGAACGTGCGGTAGTAGCACGTGCGGTAGCCCATGAACGAGTGGATCACGTCGAAGAACGCCTGGTCGCCGGGCCGCAGCAGACGGTCGGAGAAGACGTGCGGGTGCGGGTTGCAGCGGTCGCCCGAGACGGCGTTGATCGCCTCGACATGATCCGACCCCATCTCGAAGAGCAGCTCCTGCGCGCGCGCGACGATCTTGTGCTCGTACGCACCCGGGCGCAGGAGCCGGTAGATCTCGTCGTAGACCGCGTCGACGATCCCGCAGGCGTGGTCGAGCAGCGCGATCTCCTCGGCGGTCTTGAGCTTCCGCGCCTCGAGCATCACGCGCGAGCCGTCGGTGACGTGGATCCCGGCGCGCTGCAGCGCCTCGAGCGCGACCATGTCCGTCATGTCGATGCCGAGCGGCTCGCCCTCGAGGCCGCGCTCGCGCAGCTCGAACGCCACGTACTCGGCGAGCCGGTCGGGCACGCCCGTCTCGACTGGCATCGCGCCGCGCATCGGCGCGACGCCGGCGCGGAAGTTCTCGGGCGGCAGCCACGGCGCGTACATCTGATGGTGCCTCGCCGCCGAGCCGAAGTCCCAGAGGATGGGCTCTCCGCCGCGCGGGAGGAGCACCCAGCGCGCGTTCTTGTCACGTGCCCACTCGCCGATGTGCGTGCTGGTCACGTAGCGGATGTTGTTCGGGTCGAAGAGCAACAGCGCGCCGAGGTCGGACGCGTCGAGCGCCTGTCGCGCGCGCGCCAGCCGGTCGGAGCGCAGCCGGTCGAAGTCGATCCGCTGCTCCCAGTCCACGGCCATGGTGGCGCCGCGGGAGGCGATGTTCGTCATCTGCCTGTCACCTTCTCTCACCTGCTCCGGTGGATTCTCGGGCCGCCTCGCGGAGTGCGAGGTAGAGCGCCATGAAGTCCTCGTCCCCATGCCCGCCCTCGATCGCGCCCTCGAGCAGCCCCCGCAGGTGTCGCGTGAAGGGCAACGCCAACCGGCGCTCCTCGGCGAGGTCGAGCACGAGGTCGACGTCCTTCAGCATCATCGCCGTCGTGAACGTGGCCGAGTAGTCGTCGCGCAGGAGCGCCTCGCCCTTGTAGCCGGTGAGCGGCGAGCCGACCGCAGACGCGTTGATCACCTCCAGGAGCCTGCCCCGCTCGACGCCGCCGGACTCGCCGAGCACG
>Ga0173481_10000159_pt1 | contig 12669 bp, 13 predicted proteins | sample NitcycUS073202C2_FD_136667 | JGI IMG/M metagenome (GOLD analysis project Ga0173481, IMG submission 136667) | Soil microbial communities from Arlington Agricultural Research Station in Wisconsin, USA - Nitrogen cycling UWRJ-S073-202C-2 (version... ... | reverse complement strand
GAATGTATAGAATCAAGAAATGATATATTCAAAGTTGGTTACTTTTATTCCAAAGTCGTGGCTTGTCGTTTATTTTATTCCATGCCTCTTCTTCTGACTCAACACGCAGCACAGCAATGTCGTTGAAGTATTGATCAAGTACACTTTCTCTTTCCATAGCCAATGGTGGCAAACAATAATCTTCCTCTACCCATACTGCATAATCAGGATTCTCATTATCAATTCTAGCATTTTCAAGACTGTATTGAAGAGCCTGTCCAAATGGTCTCATTTTTGATATTTTACCAGCGCTCAAATCCTTCTGTAGATTCTCTAACAGCTCTTTTTTTGGGCTGGCTTTGACCATATATAATGCCATATAGATCGCTATGTCAGTATTACATAAAAAGATGGTTTAACTGAAGTAAACCAACTAGTGTGTATGTTATTACCGCTACTTCAAGTTCGCTACCATATCTGTAATTCTCAGGGTTTAGTTTTTCTTCAATGTATCATTTCTACCATGAAAGAATATCCAAAGCAAGACAAGATCAATAATAACTAGTTTGTTGTAATAGTACTAGTAATCATAATGAGTGAATTTGCATTCTTTCGATTTAGAAGTAATAATATGCTAAGTGTAGAGGAAGAGCGGCATAAAGATGAGATAATTGGACTAACAGAGGAGGTCTTAGAAGCAAAAGGTAATAGAATGTGACTCCAAGATATCAAAGATTTCTGAGAGACAATTAAGAGAAATACTTGAGGAAGTAAGGAAATTACGAAGGAAAAGGAAAAGGCTCGCAAAAGAAGATAATAGAACTAGTTCTGACATAGAAAATGAGGAACTAGAACATCAGAATGAAGAAGAAATCCCATATATCAGATAGTGATCATATACTATATAGAGGCGCTTGAATTCTATAGATGGTAGAAAGCCTTACAAATCGTTGGATTTTAACTCTTGGATTAGCTACATTATGTTTTGGAATATCCTTGTTTGTCTTACGTATTCCAATACGAACAATAGGCATATTCTTTGCATTGGGAATACCTTTGATTTTATAATGGCTATATATTGGTCACAAATCAAAACAACAACAACTACAGTGGCAGAAGAAGGTGGAGACAACCGGTGATCCTAGTAGTAATAATAATCAGCTTGTCCAACACCAACAAAAGTCATGTATGTGTCCTATATGTAAGCACGAACAAGCAGGAATATGTCTTAATCAAAAATGTGCATGCTGTATTATAATGAGGGATAATAATGTAGTTGGACATTCTATTAATCCATTGCAATAGATAGCACTGTAGTTATTGTTATTGTTTTATTTCAATAGTATTTGTAGCTATTTTGGTAGCTAGTCAGGCGCAAGCGTATATGTATAACTAGATATTATTGTAAGATATTAGTGGTCACGATGTATTCTAGAATTTAATACATTTCACATTCGGCTAGGTGAATGATCGATAGACAATTATATAATGGCATGAGGGCAAGAAACTTCTATTTACCTATGCCGTTGCAGCTCTACCATTGAGCGATCGTATCATACCAATTAATCTCTCCAGGTCTTCTTCATTTAACTTCTCAACATCATCGATTCTGTCCTTTATTAGTTGTTTTGTATCCTCGAGCAGATCTGACTTCTTAGTTTTCTTTAATCTCGCAGCTGTCAATTTAGAGCTCATGATAGGTATAACTGCCCACAGCATCCCAATACCTACGAATGCAACCAAGGTTGCTACTATTTTTCCCCCAACTGTAACTGGATAATACTCACCATATGCTACAGTAGTAATTGTTTCAACAGCCCACCAGAGAGCCTGACCCGGTGTTGTTATAGTCGCATCTGAATTGCTAGCCTCCGCTAAGTATTCAGCAAATGCTCCGACAATTATACTGACTGCAACAAACAATCCCAGCAGAACGATTTCGCTATTCCCTATCCGTGATACCAGGTTATAGAGTCTAACAGTTCTGAAAAATGCAATCCATCTAATGTCATAAGGGAAAGCAGATAGCAAAACCAGTGGTATCATTGCAAGAAACTCATACCAATGAATTAAAATATATCTTAGTTTGTGGTCGGATTCTTTGATCCTAGAATAGAAGTCTCTTGCTAACAATATCACAACAAACAAATCGAAAATAGATATTAGTAGTTTCTCAGTTCCATTGAGTGGAAAGAGATACACAAGAAGAACCAGTAATAGAGAAGCAATCGTTGATATCGCAGTTATTGCATTCCAAGATCTATTCATGTTAATGTAAGTAAAGTAAGGTCGTATAAAGAAGTACTGAGCAGGTAATGGAGATACAATAAAGAAAGTCCAGGCCGATTAATATCAATATCAACATCGATAGAGATGTGTTATAGCTGAAAGTCGTTGATTATTGGGGATAATACTTTTATGCAGACTAGTAGAATAAACTGTCAGTGCTAGCATCGCAAGACAAATCTCCACGATGGCTTAGAATTCTACAAGTTGTTTTGGGACTAATTTCAATTGGGCTCTCAGTAGCCGTATTAGCATCTCCAGCATCTGCTATTGCGACAGTTATTGTATTGGTTTCAATAGTTCTCTTCATACTTGGAATTGAAAGAATTGCAAGCGGAATATCCGCAGCATCTACCAAAGTATCATCTAGTATTGTAAATATTGGAGTAGGAGTACTAGTAATAATACTATCCTCTGTAGCTATGGCATACCCATTAGAGTCTGCAGCGTTTTTGATAATATTGGGAGCAATTGCCCTGTTGTTTAGTGGTATTGCAAGGTTAATACATGGGTTTGTGGATAGCAACAATGCAGGTTGGTCAAGAGCTGCCCTTATTTTCGTTGGAATATTAAGCATTATTATATCTCTCATAGTTTTAGCACATCCTGCCAGTATTGGCATTCCTCTTTTGGCCTTTATAATATCGATAGCTCTTTTGATTAACGGAATAGAGATGATAGCCTTAGGAATAGCGGGCAAGCGAAGATTCAGTTCAAAAGCAACTGAAGAAAGTATGTTATAATAGAATTGTTTCACTCCCATCAGAAGAGCCTTGTTGGAAATAAAAAATGAAAGAGCTGTGAAGCAAAAGGGAGCGGGAGTAAACAAGACAATGATACTCGGTTCGTTATAATGTGTGATCTATATCTTGCAGGACCGCAATTAATGCTGAAATTTCAAAGAAATATGTTTGATTATATTATGGATATCTAAATATTTGGACCAAATTTCAAATGGAAAAACATGATTTCTTTTAATAAATTGAGATCACATTTATGTGATTTTTTTCAATAGTAAACCTCAAAGGTATAATATGAATGAGTACTAGACGTACTTTGAAGGAGTACTACTACTACTATTACTACTACTAGATATGATATCAAAAATATATTTTCCAAAGCTATAATGATATCCACACGTGAATGTGCGAAAAAAATGAAAGAAAACATAAATATTACGGCGAGAATCCATATTCTAAATTGACAAACACTAATAACGAGAATATTGCGACAAAATATTCAAAGATCAGTATACCTCCAATTACGAGAAGAACAATGCTTGTGATTGCTGTATGTATTCCCTTAGTATTAGCCATTGCTGTAGGTTCTGTTCCACATCAGGTAGCAAATGCACAGCTTACCCCAGCACAGCAACAGGCTCTTCAAAGCCTTGCGACGACAGGATTTACTAATCAACAGGCAGTAACTGTTGGCGGACAGAATTTCTCGATTCCGTATAGTGTTAGAGAGGGTCAAGTTGTTGCAATAGTACCAGCGCCACCCACAACTAGCATAGACGTGATCCTTGCCCCCACGCAGTTTGCTAAAACTTATGGGGTTTTCACTATACAGATACCTAGACATCTATTGGATTCCAAAAATCCAGATGGTACAGATAAAGCATTTCGTGTAACATTAGACGGGCATGGTCTATCATGGAAACAAATGCAAAGCACCAATACCTATAGAACAATAGGTCTTTACTTTGGGGCTAGCAATGGTTTCGTACAAATATTTGGTACCCAAATTGCGCGCTAGAATGGATAGAATAATATCCATTACTTGATTTTATTTAATTGTTTTTTATTTAACTACCAATCTTGACAGTATGTGGATGGGAATGGTTAGATTTAGATTTTCTTACATATTGTCCTCAAACAAGTCTTCGTCTTTATATTCTGACTTAGCAAACGACAAAATGCTCAACCTCAGATTCTGTCCTATTCTCATAGACGATAAGTAATTTTAAAATTCTAACCTGTCTAATAAAATTCATTTATATGTATATCACTGAAAACATAACCGTGGTTGAAATATAATGGCTGCTGTAGTTTCTAGAAAATTTGGCGAAGAGACACTTCAATTTTTAGGTAAGAAGGTATCTATTGAAACCTCCGACCAGAAAGTTTACAATGGAACGTTAACTGGCATTGATGATAAACTTGATGTCGTACTTGACAACGTGAATGTACAGGGGATACTCAAATTGATTCTCAACGGCTCGTTTGTTAAAGAGATAAAATTAATGGAAAAACCATTTGATCTTAAAGCGCTATCTGACAGAGTTGCTAGAGTATTTCCTGGTCTAGTAAAGATTAGAGAGGATGTAGGCGCAATAATTGTGATGGATAAAATTAAAGTAACGCAAGCAGGTGTTGAGGAAGGAGTCGGACTTGCAGCAGACAGAGTTAGGGCAATTTATGAAGAGTTTATGCGGGAGACAAAGAAGTAAAGTTGTCATTTGAGATCAGGCACACTGATCTTGCTGCACGTATAGGGGTATTGGATACTCCTCATGGTCTTGTTGAAACCCCTACTTTTGTTCCTGTAGTGCATCCTGTAAGGCAAGCTATTAGCCCATCAAATCTAAAAAATTTAGGTTTTCATGTACTGATCACTAATGCATATATTACACTACGTCATTATGGCGATGAGGCCATAAAAAAAGGAATTCATTCTATTTTAAATTATGACGGGACGGTTATGACTGATTCTGGTGGATATCAAGTATTAGAATATGGATCTATTCGGGTTGAACCGCTAGAAATAGCTCAGTTTCAGAAAAGCATCAAAAGCGACATAGCCATTCCTCTTGACAAGCCTACTGGATACGGGTTGAAGTACGAAAAAGCCAAAAAATACGTAGAGGAGACACTTAAAAATGCTAAAGACACACTTGCACTCGTGTCAGAGTATGACGCAAGGTGTACTCGAGATGATTATTACAATACGGATCAGACCTTGTGGTTGGGCCCGATACAAGGTGGTGAGCACTCAGACTTGGTAAGCTATTCTGCTGATTCTCTTGATAAAATGGGATTCAATATTTTTGGACTGGGTAGTCCGGTAGAATTGATGGAAGCATACGAGTTCTCAATACTTGCACAGATGATTTATAATATGAAGCGCAGTATTCCTGCAAAACCAATACACTTGTTTGGCGCAGGTCATCCTCTTACAATTCCATTGGTTATTGCACTCGGATGCGACATGTTTGATTCGGCATCATATATGCTCTATGCTAAAGATAATAGGTATATGCATGCAAACGGTACTATCAGACTAGAAGAGATCTCATACTTTCCATGTTACTGTTCAGTCTGCGCGGAATATACAGTGGATGAAATGCTTGCAATGGATATAGAGAAAAGAACTATTGAACTAGCAAAACACAACCTCTATGTGCTAAAAGCAGAAGTCTGCGCAGTAAAAGAAGCAATAATGCAAGGTAGATTGTGGGAATATGTTGTGCAGAAGGCACGTGCTCATCCAAAGCTCTTCGATGCTATTCAACTTTTCAAAAACTTTGATTTTCTAGACGAGGGGACTCCACTATTCAAAGAAAAAGCTATATTTCTCTTCGATGCGATAGATCAATACAGGCCAGAGGTAAGAAGATTTCAAAAGATAGTCTCTAATTTTCGATCTAAAAATAAAAAGAAATTAATATTATACCCAGAGTCGAACATTCATCCGTTTTACCGCACGAAAGAATATAGCAAACTTATAAAAGAATTTGCTAATGCGCAGATTTGCACTTATAATCCTTTTCTAGGTGTGATTCCATCGGAGATATGCGATATATATCCAGCATCCCATAATTTGATCACAAAATCAGTAACTGGAAACCGGATAGAAGATTATCCTACGTTTACTGAATCACTAAATAAATTTCTAAGAGCAAATCACTTTGAAGAAATAATAATAATAGCAGACAGTTTCATGCACAAAATACTTGACAGTAAAGACAACATGATCATAAGCGATCTTCGTCCACAGATCTTAGATCATAAACATTACATCGCTTCTAAATTATAGTGTATTGTGCACTCAGTATGACCTTTATTTTTATACGCACAATTTATTTTTCACTATCTATTTAGAATTTTCTCTAGATGTTTGTCAGCAGCTGCTTTGACTTGTCAGATAACATAGTCGAATATATTCTTGATATCAGACTAGATAATGAAAAATGAAATTGTTGTAGGTTAGTCATAATAATAAGCTGATTGCCAGTAGAACACTTGTGATTCTCGCATACATAACTGTTGCCGCCATGGTCGGTACAAACTTCTCTAGATTGTCATATTCTCCCATATGTTTTATGATTTTAACAACGTAGGGCAAGGACGAAAAACAAATCAAAGAAAGGGGTTTTGTGTAGCCAAGAAAAATACCGATTGTAATCAAAACATATGGTGCTATAATGGGTAGGGAAATAATTTTTACTGCTTTCTGCTTGCCAAGAAGTATAACAAGTGTTCTTCTGCCACTGTTACGATCCGCATCATAATCCGGAAAAGAATTAATGAACAGAACAGACGCCGATAATATTCCTATGATTATTCCAACATATATCGCGATTGGCTCAATGATTCCAACTTGTACATAAAAACTTCCTAATACGATCATTATCCCTTTGATCATAACAAAGACTTCTCCCAAGCCAGAATTAACTATCCTTGTCGAATAGAAATAGATAGCAAGGATCGCAAACCCTAGTATGATAGCAATTGTTACCCCTCTAATGACAACAAAATATGTGCCTATGAGGGCTCCTGTGATGAGAAAAACTATACCTATTTTATATACGGTCTTCGGGTCCAGAAGCTTCTCGGGGAGCACACCTGTTCCGCCGCTAAACTTCGTTCTTTTAGTGATATTGTCAATTCCACGTTTGTAGTCCCAATAATCATTTAGCAAGTCTACACTGGCATGAAGACACAAAACTCCTGCAAAAGTTAGAGCAGCATATGAGAAGTCAAATATACCATACTTCCAAAAAGCAACAGACATGCCGTTTGCCGCTGCAATAGCTGATGCAAGAAGGAAACGGATTCTTATTGCTCGAATCCAATTTGTTATTACTTTGCGAATCATATAAAGTGTACTTGTCTGTTATTATTACATCAGTTGACTCTGTACATGTTATTTTTATACCTTTGTAGATAAATCTTGCTCTATTAGTTCAAATTGCATATATTTGTCTCTATAGAACATGACTCCTCCTCCTATCGACGCCGCGGAATTTGATGCTCACAAGGATATGAGTACAATAATTGTAGAATTTCTATGTAGAAATAAGGGCAATGGTTTTTCAGCCAAGGAAATTGCACAAGCCATTGGTATACGCGAGGAAGATGTAAACAATATAATGATAAAGTTGGGATTAGTTGATCTGATTAGCAGTCTCACTGGAGGAATTGTGGCTCGAAAACAAAGAGCCGGCAATAGAGAGGCGAGGATCAAAATAGAAGATACCGCAGTTAATGGAATAACATACTATAGGTGCCGTGAAAGTTAACATCAGTAAAAAAGAAAATATCTAAGTACATGTACACTTATCTAATACTATGTTTGTTTTCAAACACGAGCAGAGATAGTTTTCATTCTCAATCCGTACAACTAAAAATACGGTTTATTATATATGCATTGACCGAGCATTTATATAATGATAAACTTCTGGCACGTCTATGTATATATATATGTATCTTGTGTTTATGTTATACTAAGCGTTCGAACTCACTTAAAGATTGGCAAACATAAATTATTTAATACTACATATTATTGAAATATCATTTACATTGGTCCCAGTTCTTCCAGTTACTATTAACGAACACATTTTTTTCAATGCGTTATAGCTATCATGCCGACTCAAATACTTCTTCATTTCTGTTTCATTTTGTTTGATTAGAGAAACTGTATTTGGAGTGACAAATGCACCTGCTGCTTTTGAGTTCCCATCTATTCCATCCGTTCCCATGCAAAGAATAGTTATATCGTGGTTACTACGAAAACTTGATTCAAGTGCAGCCGCCAAGATCGCCTCTTGATTTCTGCCGCCAAGTCCGTTTTTTCTTATTTTATTTAGCTTTACAGTTGTCTCGCCTCCTAAAATATAAGCAAATGGTTTAGAACCATTTTTAATATCATTAGCTAGTTTTACAAGCAATAGTCCAAACTTTTTTGCTTCACCATCAAACGAAGAGCCTAAATTTACAGCCTCTAGACCCCTGCTCTTCAGATACTGTGTAGCTTTTTTGCATAGAAGCGTATTGTTACCGATCAGAATATTGTGCACTTTAGCGAAAATGGGATCGGATGCTTTTGGAGTGTCACTAATAGTACCTTTAAGACCTCTGGATATTAGTGTTATAGCAGGGCGATTCTCAGTTTTCTTCTTCCATAAGCCATACTTTTTTAATATCATTGCTGCTTCTTTGAATGTTGATCTGTCCGGTACTGTAGGACCTGACGCAATTGTTTCCAGATCATCTCCAACAACATCAGACAAAATTAAAGAAATGACTGTAGATCCCCTATTGATAAATCTTACAAGCTGTCCACCTTTGACTTTTGAGATGTGCTTGCGAACAACATTAATTTCATGGATAGATGCACCGCGCGACATCATCTCGTGTGTAATTCTCTGCTTATCTGATAATGTTATTCCATCTGCGGGGAGTGGCATCAGTGCAGACGCTCCACCAGATATTAAAACAAAAACTAAATCTGATTGACTTGTTTTTCTCAAAATATTTATAATTTTCTTTGTGCCGCTAACACCTGCTTCGTCAGGAAGAGGATGATTGGCTTGAGTCACACAGATTTTATTATTAATTTGTGTGTTACTGATATAAGGAACGTTAATGGAACCACCAGAAGTTCTTCCATCAAGTATCTTGCAGATTGCCTCTGCCATTTTCAATGTAGCTTTTCCTGCACCGACCACGTAAATAGAATCAAAATTGTTTAGATTCATGCGTAGAATCTTGGGTTGAAGAGGAGCCCTAACCACTAAAGTTGATCCTTTGAGCTTTACAGTCTTGTTTACGAGACGTTTTGGATCCATATATCTGAGAGAAGATTCTATAGTGGAAAGAGCAATCTTCAGAGATTCATATCCTTGATGATATAATTCAATTTCAGATCTATCAGCGATAATTTCCAATGTGACTAACTTTCATGTATGGCCTACTTAATTTTTCTTGAAGATCATGCTTCTAGTTTGTCTTTACATTTCTATCTATAGTACCGGATATAGAGAAATGGTGAGGGCTGAGCGAATCTATAAGATATATGTATATATATCAATAATATGGCAGTAGTATAGAATCATTCAAAAATTCACTTAATACAAGTAACACAGTAGCAAATACAATAGATTAATTATTTGACTTACAATCTCAAGTCTTATCGGATACAGTATCTACAATGCATTAAATAAGCGATCTGGATGCAAAGCTCCCGGCTCGAAGACATATTATGATTATGAAATTTAATATCCGAACCAATAAGGTATATTTTATGGATTATAGTTTTAATTTTAGCTTTCAAAAACTTGTTAGTATTTTAGCTATCAAGACGGAATAGGTTTTTTGCCTAAGAAAACTGGCAAAAACATGAAATTAAAACAATATTACATCACGATTCGGCTATTATTTTTGAGCAGAAGATTAATCTGTCTATTACTGGTCACATATACAATATCCTGAGGTGTGATGATGGTACTCAAATATCTTGGGCTAAAGGGGGCCTATGGTAAGCGCGGATTGATGTTTGTGCCATATTATGGAAGATCGCGTGCTTTTATTTCCAATTATAGGACTTGGCAAGGGTATTGTACCGAGGGGAGGATAGCAGAAATCGCAACATCACTTATAAGCCATGAGACATTACATCTGACTCTAAATAAATTCTCTTTTATCACGTCGGCTAAACTTGATAATTTATTTGGAAGGTCAAATAAATGGGAAATATATCCTCATGGATTAGGCGATCTCGATAAAGTAAGGGATAGTCCGCCGACAATATATAAAAACGCACGTAAGGTTGGTTCTAAAAGGAAAAGAAAGCGCACTATAAAATAAATTTATGTTGCGGGTACATGTCATGCAGAATGTAAAAAGTAGCGCAATGGGCTTCTAACTGATGTGACTTACTGTTTTTTAAAAGCACGAATTGCTTGCAATTAGTAGCAGAATCTGCTAGCGTACTAGAATCCAGGGAATTTGCAAAACACGATAATTTGCAAGTCGCATTTATATTGTAAAGATGAAGATAGACGTATAAGATCAATGTCAAAGTCAGTTCCCGAAGAGTATGAATGGCAGATAATTAACAAATTTTCAGAAACGCCGGATACATATACTTATTCCTTTATTCCGACATCTGAATCCCAGCAGATTAGATTTAACATAGGTCAGTCTGTAACAATAAGCGCATTACTTAAGAGACCTTTAGCATCGGGCAAGCTTGAAGAGGATCTAGTCCAGAGGACGTATTCAATAGCATCTTCACCAACCAGAGATAAAATAGACCTAACAATAAAAGACGAGAAGCCTTATGGCTACATGAATCCTGCTACAGGAAAAGCAGATGGATTTGCTGCATATTTCTTTGAGCAATATAGCATAGGTCAGAAGCTAAAGGTGAGATTAAACTCAACTAAAAATCACTTCTTATCGAAGATTGCTGCTGGAATAGAAAGGGATATTGCATACTGGTCAGGTGCTAATGGAGCTGAACCTGCAAGATCTTTAATTCAATTGATGGAAGACACGAAAGAACGAGAACTCAATCTCACACTTTTCTACAGCAATCCTTACCTATATGCAGATGAAGGACGCAAAAATGTTAATGTGATTTATTACAAATGGTTGATCGATATGGCAAAGAAAATGCAGAATTTTAAGGTTGTTTTTACATTCACAAGAGATAAGGAGTTGTATACATCTGAACACGAGAGAATATTTCACAGGAAGGGGAGATTCTTCGTGGCCCCAAATGGGGAAGAAGAAAGAACCCTCTCAGAGTACCACGGCAACAGTGAAACACCCTTCAATCCTGTGTGCGGAAGTAGCGGTTTCATTAATGGTGTCGTCAAACTACCAAATGGAAAGATAGAAAGAAGAAAAGGAATAATACAAGATCTAATGAATATAGAAGGAGTAAAACCGGAAAAGATCGACAAAGAACAATATTATCTGCAATTGGTTGGTGCTGGGTGAAAAGTTCTTGTGAAGAAGAACATGTATCTATTGTAATACTACTATCAGCAATGATCTGTCGTATGATCTCAAGCTAACATGCAAAGAAGCACAGCGGTTCGCCGAAGCATACATACAGTCTCTACCGATACAGTATGTAGAATATGTTATTGCATTGTTTTTATCTCATGCCATCTTGTACAGGTTGTATGCAGAGAATGTGCAACGCTTCAAATCAAGTATTGAAATAAAACTGAGTTAGCACTTATGAACAGATTAGCATAGAAAAATTTGAAAATAAGTAACGAGATGTACTTTCATTAAACAGCGGTATGTTAGAAAAACAACAATAACAACTTCAGACACCGTAAGACTTAACAGCTGCACACATCCAGTAGTACTTTAATGGATCGTACAGAGAAAGAAGAACAATCCACAGACAAAGCAGATAACGAGACTCTTCTAACATTGTCGAATATACAATACCTTGTAGAAGGATTGGACTCGCTGCTTCATACAAATCTTGACGGAGATAAACGTGCCAAAGTCATACAGTTAAAAGACGAGCTGTCTGCTTACATTAGCAGTATGTTTGTTGACTAATGGGAAACAAAAATATCAAAGGCTCAATTTAACAAGAACATCATTTACAAACTCAAATCTTGTATGAAAGAGATCAGCTTCGAAATGTAATCCCTTCATATCTATCCACCTATTTGACTATGACCTGCCCATGCATAAAAGGATGTAATGTGCAGCTATAATCAAAAGTGCCTGGCTTGTCAAACGTATATGAAAAGGTCTCTTCTGGGCTAATAATGCCAGAGTCAAATAAGTCTCCTACTGATCCCTGCTCTGGGAGACCAGAAGTTACCGTATGCAATGATGAGTCTTTGTTTGTCCATACAACCATGATGCCTCTCGTTATATTAAGTGGCGAGGGATCATAAGTCTTCGAAACACTAGGAGATGAAGCCCCTCTAACTATTGAAACAGAAGAGTTGCTAGCCTTACTTACAGAAGTGGTTGAAGATATCGATGATGTTGAATTGTTAGTACTATTGGAGTTAACTTGTTGTGCATTTACTTGTGCAATCACGTAGGACAAGGTTGTAAGAATCAACCCTGAAAAAATCGTTCCTAAAAGAACTGCTTCTCTATTATGGTATATCATAGTTGTTCTAGAGTATAACAT
>Ga0173481_10000158_pt1 | contig 12670 bp, 10 predicted proteins | sample NitcycUS073202C2_FD_136667 | JGI IMG/M metagenome (GOLD analysis project Ga0173481, IMG submission 136667) | Soil microbial communities from Arlington Agricultural Research Station in Wisconsin, USA - Nitrogen cycling UWRJ-S073-202C-2 (version... ... | reverse complement strand
CCGCTTCGTCGCGTTCGATCTCAAGCTCGCGCATTTGCGGGTGGCTGAGGCGAGCAGTGCCGTCCTTGCCTTTGCCGATGCCATTCAGGCCGATTATGAACGCCGCAAACGGGCCGAGGCCGTGCTCGACTATGATGACCTGATCATCAAGACCTCGGCCTTGTTGTCGCGCGCCGATGCCGCGTCCTGGGTGCTGTTCAAGATCGACGGTGGCGTCGACCATATCCTGGTCGACGAGGCGCAGGGCACCAATCCGCAGCAATGGACCATCATCGAGCGGGTGGCTGATGAAGTCTTCGCCAGCGAAGGCGCAGGCGCCAACGGTAAGCCGCGCACGCTGTTTGCCGGGGGTGACGAAAAGCAATCGATCTACAGCTTCCAGGGTGCCGACCCGGCACGGTTCGGCGATGTCGGCCGCGCGTTCGGACGCAGGGCTGAAGCCGCGGGGTTGACCTGGCACCAGGTCCCGCTCAATCTCTCCTTCCGCTCCACCGAGCCGATCCTCGATGCCGTCGATCACGTCTTCGCCAAAGCGCAAGCCGCGCAAGGCCTGAGGACCGTTGAGACCACCGTCATCAAGCACCACGCGCACCGCAAGGGCGAAGCGGGTCTGGTCGAGGTCTGGGATACCGAGACCGAGACCAAGCCGGAGCCCGCCGAGGCATTCGAGCCGTGGAACGAAGAGGCTGCCGGCGCACGCTCGGTCGATCAGCTCTGCCGGCGCATCGCGAAAGAGATCAAGCGCTGGCTGGTGGAAGGCGAGCCGCTCGTATCGCAAGGTCGCAATGTAAAGGCCGGCGATATCCTCATTATCGTGCGCCGCCGCGATCCCTTCATCACGCCGATGATCCGCGCGCTGAAGCATGAGAGCATTCCGGTCGCTGGCGCCGACCGCATGCGGCTGATGGATCAGCTTGCGGTGCAGGACCTCGTGGCACTCGCGGACGTGCTGCTCATGCCCGAGGACGATCTTGCGCTCGCCGTCGTTTTGAAGAGCCCGCTATTCGGCCTCGACGACGATGCCTTGTTCGACCTCGCTTATAACCGGCGTCCGCGCTCGCTGTGGTCTCAGCTTAGAGATAAGGCCAAGTCGGATGCGCGCTTCGCCGAAGCCTGGGCGCGCCTGTCAGGATGGCTTTCGCTCGCGGACTACCTGCCCCCTTACGAGTTCTTCTCCGAACTTCTCGGCGCCGAAGGCCAGCTCATGCGTAAGCGCATGCTGACGCGGCTCGGGCCAGAGGCGGCGGAGGCGATTGATGAGTTTCTAGACCTCGCGCTTGCCTACGACCGCGACGCCGCGCCGTCGCTACAGGGCTTCATCGACAAGCTGCGTACCGACGACATCGAGATCAAGCGCGACATGGAGCAGGACCGCGACGAGGTCCGCATCATGACGGTGCACGGCGCCAAAGGCTTGCAGGCGCCGATTGTGTTCCTGCCTGACACCTGCATGCTGCCTCGGCCGCAAGGCCCTCGGCTCTTCCCTATGTCGCGGCCTGGCGCATCGCCCGGCGAGGTCGAGCATCTCCTCTGGCCGCCGACGGGCCACTCCGATCTTGCCGCGCTGTCCGATGCCAAGGCTCGCCTCCAGCAGGCCGAGCGCGAGGAGTACCACCGCCTGCTCTATGTCGCCATGACGCGCGCGCGCGACCGGCTCTACATTTGCGGCTGGCAAGGACAGAGGAACAAGCCCGAGAACGAATGCTGGTACGAGCTCATCAAGGACGGACTTGTCGGCCATCTCTCGGAGGTTGTCGTCGCCGATGGAATCTCGGTGCGCAGGATGGAGAGCGCGCAAGCCAAGGCCGTCTCGGCGCGGGAGACCGAGGTGGAGAAGCCGCAAGTTGCGCCGCTTCCCGATTGGGCGCTCGCGCCTGCCAAACCTGAGCGCGCGCGCCGGAGGCTCGCGCCGTCACGGCTGGCGCTTGGGCCCGATGGCCGTCCGCAAGACGGCTCGAGCAAGCAGCCGCCGCTCGGCCCACGAGGTCTCAGCCAAGGCGGCCGCTACGCCCGCGGGCTGCTTGTCCATGCGCTGTTGCAGCACTTGCCTGAGGTGCCTCCAGAGGCGCAGGAGCGTGCGGCACGTGTCTTCGTCGCGGCACGCGGCGTGGGCCTTCCGCAGCAGCTGAAGGATGAGATCGTGACCGAGACGCTCGCCATCGTGCGCGAGCCCTCGTTTGCGCCTCTCTTCCAGCTAGGCAGCCTCGCAGAGGTGCGGATCGTGGCGAAGATCGGTGCAGGCAAAACGGGCTATGAGCTCGAAGGCCAGATCGACCTCCTCGCCGTGCTTGAGGACGAGCTTCTCATCCTTGATTACAAGACGAACCGGCCCCCGCCATTGATCCTCGAGGATGTCGCGCCGGCCTATATCAACCAGCTTGCCGCCTACCGGCTCGCGCTCAGGAAACTGTTTCCGGGCCGCAACGTTCGCGCGGCGCTCCTTTGGACCGATGGCCCGCGGCTGATGGAAGTCCCATCAACTTCGCTTGATGTCGCGGAATGCAGTCTCTTGGCGGGAGGGCGCCAGCTTGACGGGTTAGGGGCGCGTACCTAGGTTCCCGTGCTACACTCAAAGAGACGAGTCGTTTCGCGGGCCCTGCCGGCGATCAGGAGAGATAAATGGCTACTGAAAAGGTTTCCGACGACACCTTCGAGACCGAGGTGCTCAAATCTTCAACCCCGGTGGTCGTCGACTTTTGGGCCGAGTGGTGCGGCCCGTGCCGGCAGATCGCGCCTGCCCTGGAAGAGATCGCCAAAGAGCTCGATGGCAAGGTGCGCATCAAGAAGCTCAATATTGACGAGAACCCGCGCACGCCCGGCACCTACAACGTGCGGGCCATTCCCACCCTGATCCTGTTCAAGGATGGCGAGGTCGCCGGAACGCTTCGTGGCGCTTATCCGAAGAATCATCTCGCGGCCTGGATCAGCGGCACCGTCGGCGCTTAATTCGCGTTTTGAGATTTCGTCATGGCCGGGCCTGTCCCGGCCATTTGCATCTGCCGTGACGCCTCAGCCGTGCAATTTGAGTACGTGACCCGCGAGGTAGAGCGAGCCGCAGATCAGCACGCGTCCAGGTCCTTCGAGCGCCGCTTGTGATCGAATAAGCGCATCAGGCACACCGTTCGTTGCCACCACGTTGAATCCTTCCGCGCCAACAACTTCGCCGAGACCCTCCGCGCTGAAGGCGTTGGGTTCCTCAGGAATCGGCACCGTGTAGACGCGCTCGACTAGGCCTTTGAACGGGGCAATGAAGGCGTGTGCGTCCTTCGATTCCATCATGCCGAAAACGAGATGCACCGGGCGTGGAACCCGCTCGTCGAGCTCGGCAAGTGCATGCGCGATCACCTGACCCCCAGCTGCATTGTGGCCGCCATCGAGCCAAATCTCGGTGCCGTCTGCCACATAGGCGTGGAGCCCGCCCACTGCGAGCCGCTCGAGCCGCGCCGGCCATTCGGCGTGGGTCAGCCCATGCTCGAGCGCGCGCGTGGTAAGTACTTCCCCGAACAGAATGCTTGCGCTGGCGATAGCAGCGCCCGCGTTGTCGATCTGGTGTCGGCCTTTGAGGCGCGGCAACGGCAAATCCAACAACCGTGACGGTGTCTGAAAAATCAGGCGCCCATGCTGCTCATACATGTCGAAGTGGCGGCCTGCGACGTGGAGCGGTGAGGTGAGCGCTTCGGCTCTCCGCTCGATCACCTCGAAAGCATCCCGCACTTGCCTTCCAACGACGCAAGGAACGCCAGGTTTCAAGATGCCGGCCTTCTCCCCTGCGATTGCCGTGATGGTGTCGCCGAGGAAGGAGACATGGTCGATCGAGATCGGCGTGATCGCAGTAAGCAGAGGCTTGGCCACGACATTGGTGGCATCAAGTCGCCCGCCAAGCCCCGTCTCGAGCAGCAGCAGATCGGCGGGGACCTCCGAGAAGGCGAGGAAAGCCGCGGCCGTGGTGATCTCGAACAGAGTAATCAGCTCACCGCCGTTGGCCGCTTCGGCGCGTGCAAGACAATCGACGAGAAAGTCCTCGCCGATTGGCGCGGAGCCGTGCCGTCCAGCCAGCACGATGCGCTCGTGGAAATTGACGAGATGAGGCGAGGTATAGACGTGAACGCCCTTGCCGAGCGCCTCGGCGATAGCGCGGGTAAAAGCAAGATACGACCCCTTGCCGTTGGTCCCTGCGACATGCACGACGGACGGCAGGCGCCGTTCGGGATGGCCGAGTGCCGCAAGCAAGCGTTCGATGCGCCCGAGCGATAGGTCGATCGATTGGGGATGCAGCATCTTCAATCGCTCGAGCAGCGTTTCGCTCGATGCGGGCCGGGGGCGGGCCTCAGCGCGCCCGAAGCTGTGCGGTAATGTGGTCAAGTCCCCCACGCTTTCAGTTCGTTTGCGGCTGATTGGGATTGGGACCGATGCCGGCGTCGCCGGTCAAGTCCTCATCATCCTCGTGATCGTCGCCGACCACCCTGTCAAGTCCGTTGCCGCTGAGTGCAATGGTCGAGGCCGGCGCCTTCAACGCCACCTTGCCATCGATCTTGTCCGAAACGGCGATATCGCGGCCAGAGCGGCGGCGCGTGAGCAAATTGCACAGGCGCGCAAGCGTCCCGCGCAGCGCGTGTCGATGCACCACCATGTCGACCATGCCATGGTCGTAGAGATACTCGGCGCGCTGGAAGCCGTTGGGAAGCTGCTCGCGAATGGTCTGCTCGATGACACGCGGGCCAGCGAAGCCAATCAACGCGCCGGGTTCGGCGATGTGAATGTCGCCGAGCATGGCGTAAGAAGCGGTGACGCCACCGGTCGTTGGGTGAGTGAGCACCACGATGTAAGGGAGTCTCGCCTCGCGCAACTCCTGCACAGCGACCGTGGTGCGCGGCATTTGCATCAGCGAGAGAATGCCCTCCTGCATGCGCGCGCCGCCTGAGGCGGCAAACAGTATGAACGGCGTCTCGCGCCTCACGGCTGTGCGCATGGCGGCGATCACCGCTTCGCCGGCCGCGGTGCCGAGCGATCCACCGAGGAAGTCGAAATCCTGAACCGCGGCGACAATCCGCTGGCCTTCCAGCCTTCCCGCGCCAGCCAGCACCGCATCTGACAGACCAGTCTTGCCGCGGGCATCTTTCAGTCTGTCGGTGTAGCGGCGCTCATCACGGAACTTGAGTGGATCGGTCGGCACTTCCGGCAACGCCAAGCTCTCATATTCGGCGTTGTCGAACAGAGACTTCAGCCGCGCGGCAGCGGCCATGCGCATATGGTAGTTCGAGCCCGGAACCACGAACTGGTTCGCTTCGAGATCCTTGTAATAGATCATCTGCCCCGTCTCGGGGCACTTCACCCAAAGATTGTCCGGCATCTCCTTCTTGCGAAGGATGCTGCGAATCTTCGGTCTGACGACGCTGTTGATCCAGTTCACGGGTCTACGGGACTCTCAAAGAAGAAATAACGCTAAGCAACAGAACTAAACCGCCGCCGCTTCGGCCGGGTGACGGAGTGCCGCGGCAAGACGTTCAACGAGGCCAAGCACTTGCGGCTTGGTTGCGCGCGTCGCCTTGCCTTTGTCATCGAGACTTTGCCCAATCGAGGCGACCAGCGCAGAGCCTACCACCACGCCTTCAGCAACGCTTGCGATCGCGCTTACCTGCGCTTCGGTCTTGACACCGAAGCCGACCGCGATCGGCAAATCCGTATATGCCTTAATGCGGCCGACATGGCCTTTGACCTCTGCGAGGTCCGGAGCCTTCGTGCCGGTGATGCCGGCGATCGAGATGTAGTAAACGAACCCCGAGGTATTGGCCAGCACGGCTGGCAGTCTCTTGGCGTCGGTTGTCGGCGTTGCCAAGCGAATGAAGTTGAGACCAGCCGCGGCTGCCTGCGGCCTAAGCTCGGCGTCCTCCTCTGGAGGCATGTCGACCACGATCAATCCGTCGGCTCCTGCATTCACGACGTCCTCGATGAAGCGCTCCACCGGATAGACATATATGGGGTTGTAATAGCCCATTAGCACTATCGGCGTGTCGCTATTGTCGGCGCGAAATTCCCTAACGATGCCAAGCGTCTTTTTCATGGTCTGGCCGGCCTTTAGCGCCCGCTGGGACGAGACCTGGATGGCGGGCCCGTCAGCCATGGGATCAGAGAAGGGCATGCCGAGCTCGATGATGTCGGCGCCTGCTGACGGCAAGCCTTTGAGTATCGCAAGCGAGGTGTCGTAGTCGGGATCCCCCGCGGTGATGAACGTGACGAGGCCCGCGCGCCTCTCCCGCTTCAATTCCGCAAATCTTTTGTCAATGCGCGTCATGCTGGATCAGTTTGAGCCTCGCGCTTTGGCGCCCAGATAGCTTGCGACGGAGTCCAGATCCTTGTCGCCGCGGCCGGAGAGATTGATCACCATGAGGTGCGTCCTCGGCTTCTTCGGCGCGATGTCGAGCACGCGGGCGAGCGCGTGCGCCGGCTCGAGCGCCGGGATGATGCCCTCGAGCTTGCTGCAAAGCTGGAACGCAGCCACGGCCTCATCGTCGGTTGCAGAAAGAAATTGCACGCGGCCGACATCGTTGAGCCAAGCATGCTCAGGCCCGATGCCCGGATAATCAAGTCCCGCCGAAATCGAATGGGCTTCCTCGATCTGACCGTCGTAGTTCATCAGCAAATAGGTGCGATTGCCATGCAGAACGCCGGGCCTGCCGCCGGCGATTGAGGCTGCGTGCTTGCCACTGTTCAGTCCGTGTCCGGCAGCCTCGACGCCATAGATTTCGATGCCGCGTTCGTCCAGGAAGGGATGGAACAAGCCCATGGCATTCGAGCCGCCGCCGATGCAGGCGATCAGCGAGTCCGGCGGACGACCCTCGGCCTTTTGCATCTGTTCGCGGGTCTCGCGGCCGATGACAGACTGGAAGTCGCGCACCATGGCAGGATAGGGATGCGGACCCGCTACCGTGCCGATGCAATAGAACGTGTCGTGCACATTAGCGACCCAATCGCGCAACGCCTCGTTCATCGCATCCTTTAGCGTCTTGGACCCAGATTCTACGGTGCGGACCTCGGCGCCCAGCATTTTCATCCTCAGGACGTTCGGCCTTTGGCGCTCGACATCGACGGAGCCCATGTAGACGATACAGGGCAGGCCGAATTTGGCGCACAAGGTCGCAGTCGCTACGCCGTGCATGCCAGCCCCGGTCTCGGCGATGATGCGCGTCTTGCCCATGCGCCGAGCCAGCATGATCTGGCCGAGAACGTTGTTCACCTTGTGCGCGCCGGTGTGATTGAGCTCCTCGCGCTTGAAATAGATCTTCGCGCCGCTGCAGTGCTCCGTGAGCCGCTCGGCGAAATAGAGCGGCGACGGCCGGCCCACATAGGTTGCGAGATAGTGGTCCATCTCGGCCTGGAATTTGGGATCGGCTTTGGCATCGTCATAGGCACGCTCGAGATCGAGAATGAGCGGCATGAGCGTCTCGGCCACGAAGCGCCCGCCATAAAGGCCGAAATGGCCTCGTTCGTCAGGGCCGCCGCGATAGGTATTCAGTTGGTTCTGGCCGGCTCGCGCGCTCATGACGCCTTCGCCCTCGCGTGCTGGCTGTCTGCCTTCGCCGCCCTGATGAAGCGACGGACCAGATCAGGGTCCTTCTCACCTGGTGTTCGCTCGACGCCAGAGGAAACATCGACCAGCGATGCGCCCGTGAGACTGATCGCTTCGCTAACATTGTCCGGTGTCAGGCCGCCCGACAGAGCGAAGGGAGGCTTCAGCCCGACAAGCACCCGCCAGTCGAACGGAACGCCATTGCCCCCGGGAAGGTTGGCCTCCGGCGCCCCCTTGGCATCGAACAACAGATAATCGGCAATTCCAGCATAGCGCGCAGCATCACGAGCATCGCCGGCTTCAGAAATAGAGATGGCCTTCATCACTGGCCTGCCTGTGCGCTCCTTGATGGCGGCAATCCGCTCAGGGGTCTCCTTGCCATGCAGTTGAAGCAGGTCGGGCCGCACGCGCTCGGCGACACCGTCGGCAAGCTCGTCATTGGGGTCAACCATGACGGCAACACTGCGAATCTTGCCGCGCGCTATCGCGGCAAGAACGCGCGCCTCCTCGAGCTCGACAAAGCGCGGGCTCTTGGGAAAGAACACGAAGCCGACGAGGTCGGCACCTTCTTTCGCCGCAATGTCTATGATGGCGGGCGTCCGCACGCCGCAGATTTTAACCTTCACCGCCACGGGCTTTGCTCTCGGATGAGGGTTCGGCGGCTCAAATAGGCTCGCGCGGCGCCACCCTATGCCAATCCGGGGCCCCAAGTCTACCGCACCGCAACATCCTAGTCGGCAGGGAGCCGCACCCGTTGTGGAGCCGACTGAGCGCCTTCGAGCTCCTTTTCCAGCCGGCTCGCCTGATGGCGCAGGTCGCGTGCCTCCCGGCTCTGCGCGCGGGCTGTGCGCCGCCCTTCCCTTGGCCGAGCCAGGTGGCGATGCCGCCGATGATCAGCCCCAGGGCGAACGCCCCGAGCAGGAACAGAAATAGGGGCGCTTCGAGAGACAGGCGAGCCTCGGCGCCGCCGAAAGGATCGAGAATGAGGATCGTGGGCTTGCGGTTGACCACTGCGAGCGCCACGAGCAGGGCGCCGAGGGGCACAACCATAAGGGCGACAACGAGCTTACGCCACACGGCAGCTCCTCAGGGGAAGAGTTCGACCTAAGCCCAAGCCCTTAGAGCCCTAGCGGTCGCCTTCAGGGTTAAGCCGCTCGCGCAGCTCCTTGCCGGTCTTGAAGAAGGGCACGTATTTGTCCTCTACGAAGACCGTATCGCCGGTGCGCGGATTGCGTCCTTGCCGCGCCGCCCGGTGCTTCACGGTGAAAGCCCCAAAGCCGCGCAACTCAACCCGGTCCCCGCGCGCGAGCGCGCCCGTGATCTCATCGAGCACGATGTTGATGATCCGTTCAACATCGCGATGGAAGAGATGCGGATTGGCGGTTGCCACCCGCTGAATCAACTCCGACTTGATCATGGTACGCCCCACCCAGGCCAGCGCCCCAAAGGCACGAGCCCCTCGCCCCCCACCTAGCTAGCAGGGTGCCAAACCGAAACAAGACCGTCAAGCTTGAGGGTAGACGAGATTTGGCCCACTAGGCTGGCGATTTTCTCCGCGGGCAAGCCAAAAGCGCCGGCCAAGGACTGGAACAGCCAGCCGAACAGGCCCGAGCTTTCGCTTTCAGGCTTCCATTCCACGACCTTCAATCCCTTCGGAACCTGGCGCTCCCTTGTCAGCCAATCGACCGCGGCCTGCTCGTCGCCAATCTCATCCACAAGCTTGAGTTGAACCGCCTGGCGGCCTGAGTAAATGCGGCCGTCGGTGAGCCCGGGGATGGAGTCGGGTGCCACGTTACGGCGCTTTTCCACCAACTCGAAGAACCAGAGTTTCGCGTCCTGCACCATCTCCGCGGTCATTTCGCGAGTCTTTTCGTCGGTCGGCTCAAACGGGCTCGGAACTGCCTTCAATGGTCCGCTTTTCACCTCCTCGACCTTGATGCCGAGCGTGTGCAGGAGGTCTGTCACGTCGGCCCATTGGAACAGCACGCCGACCGAGCCGGTGATAGTGTTGCCATAGACGAAGATGCGGTCGGTCGCGAGAGCGACGATATAGGCCGCGGAGGTGGCGAGCGTCCCGCAGACGGCAACCACCGGCTTCTTGTCCGCGAGCTGGCGGATCGAGTCGTACATCGCCTCGCCGCCTGTCGTGGTGCCGCCGGGGCTATTGATGTCGAGAATGACCGCCTTGACCTGGTCGGACTTGCCGATCTTCTCGATCAGCTCATTCATCTTTCGGTCGTTGGTGATGACGCCCGACACCGTGACGCGGGCGATATGCGGCAATAGGCCAGCGGAGCTTGCGAAGTTCTTATCGCCGAGCAGAAGCGCTCCGACAAAAAGCAGCCCGAGCACGATCGCGAGGATACGCCAAACAGTCAGCCGCCGCTTTAGGCGGCGGCGTTCGACCACGGTTTCAGCGTCGAGAACCATTGACCCTCGCTGTTAGGACGTCGTCGTCCAGAACTCGCCGCACCGGCAGACGGCCGGCGCGCTCATTCGTCGGCAGACGCGTCGCGCTCGGCGTCGTCCTTCATGGCGCGCTTGCGCTTCGGCTTGGCAGGCTCTTCGCCTTCTTCGCCCTTGGCTTTGTTGAGTGCAGCGCCAAGAATGTCTCCGAGCGAAGCGCCGGAATCGGTCGAGCCATATTGGGCAACCGCCTCCTTCTCCTCGGCGATCTCGAGCGCCTTGATCGACACGCCAACCTTGCGCGCTTTGGCATCGACCTGGGTGACGACGGCATCGAACTTCTCGCCGACGCCAAACCGGTCAGGCCGTTGCTCCGAGCGGTCGCGCGAGAGGTCTGAACGCCTGATGAAGGTGGTCAGGTCGTGATCGAGCAGCTTGGCCTCGATCCCATTGTCCTTGACCGCGATCACCTCGCAGGTGACCCGCATGCCCTTCTTCAGCTTGGCCGAAGGCGCGTCAGAGGCGAACGGATCAGCGGTCAGCTGCTTGATGCCGAGACTGATGCGCTCTTTCTCGGAATCCGCCTCCAGCACCACAGCCTTGGCGGTATCGCCCTTCTTGTAGTCCTTGAGGGCCTCTTCGCCGGGCTTGGTCCAATCGAGATCCGACAGATGCACCATGCCGTCGATGCCGCCATCGAGTCCGATGAACAGGCCAAACTCGGTGATGTTGCGGATCTGGCCCTCGATGATCGAGCCCGGAGGATGGTTCGCGGTAAATGCGACCCAGGGATTCTCCTGGGTCTGCTTCAGCCCGAGCGAGATGCGGCGCTTGTCGGGATCAACTTCGAGCACCTGCACCTCGACCTCCTGGCTCGTCGAGATGATCTTGCCGGGATGGATGTTCTTCTTGGTCCAGCTCATCTCTGAGACGTGGATCAAGCCTTCCACTCCCGGTTCGAGCTCAACGAAGGCGCCGTAGTCGGTGATGTTGGTGACCGTGCCCTTGAAGCGCGACCCCACCGGGTATTTGGCCGCGATGCCTTCCCAGGGGTCGGCCTCGAGCTGCTTGATGCCGAGACTGATGCGCTGCGTCTCGGGGTTGATGCGGATGATCTGCACCTTCACCGTATCGCCCACGTTCACGATCTCTGACGGATGATTGACGCGTCTCCATGCCATGTCGGTGACATGCAGAAGTCCGTCGATGCCGCCGAGATCGATGAAGGCGCCGTAGTCCGTGATGTTCTTGACCACGCCGTCGATGATCTGGCCCTCTTCGAGACGGGCCACGATCTCGCTCCGCTTCTCGGCGCGCGTCTCCTCGAGAACGGAGCGGCGCGACACGACGATGTTGCCGCGACGGCGATCCATTTTCAGGATCTGGAACGGCTGCGGCACGTTCATCAGCGGGCCAACGTCCCGGATCGGACGAATGTCGACCTGGCTTCCGGGCAAGAACGCAACCGCGCCATCGAGATCGACGGTAAAGCCGCCCTTGACGCGGTTGAAGATCACGCCTTCGACGCGCTCGCCCGCCTTGTACTTCTCTTCGAGCCTGGTCCAGCTCTCCTCACGGCGAGCCTTCTCGCGCGACAGCACGGCCTCGCCGGCTGCATTCTCGACGCGCTCGAGATAGACGTCGACCTCGTCGCCGACGTGAAGATCGGGCGCCCGGCCGGACATGCCGAATTCTTTTAGCGGGATGCGGCCTTCGGTCTTGAGGCCTACGTCGATGACCGCGACGTCCTTCTCGATGCCGACGATGGTGCCCTTAACGACACTGCCCTCTTGCAGGGCTGTTCCCGTGAGCGATTCCTCAAGTAAAGCTGCGAACTCGTCGCGGCTCGGATGGCTCACGCTTGCTTGCGGTTCAGTCATCTAGGCTCCTACTCGCCGTCCCATCATAAACTTCACTCCTGGCTCCGCGTTTCGTCCTCCGTGTCGAGCAAGGGTCGCGGAAGAAGGTGGCGGCCGCCCGTTCCCGGCTGCCGTCCTCCGCTCGTTTGCTCGCGGAAAACATCGAAAAAATGGCGCGCCAATGCAGAATGGGCAGGAGCCTCAAACGGCCTGCCCGGCATGGCGCATCGCAGCATCGATCAGATCGATAGCTGCCTTGAACGCGGCGTCTATATCCAAATTCGTGGTGTCGAGCAAGACTGCGTCTTCGGCGCGTTTGAGCGGCGCTGCAGCGCGGCCTTTATCGCGCTCGTCGCGGCGCTTGATGTCGGCAAGCACTTCGGCTTCGGAAACGGAAATGCCGGCACGTTTCAACTCGCAAAAACGTCGCCGCGCCCGCTCCTCTGCGCTCGCCGTCACAAACAACTTCACATCGGCGTCGGGGCAAATCACTGTGCCGATATCGCGGCCGTCCAGCACCGCGCCCGGTTCTCGCCGCGCGAAGGCGCGTTGGTAATCGAGAAGCGCCTTCCGCACTTCGGGCTGACTTGCGACGATCGAGGCCGCTTCGCCAAGACGCCCGTCGATCAGCGTGGGATCATCCAGCGTCTTGGGATCGAGCTGCTGCGCTGCACAGAGGGCGGCTGCCGCATCCGATGGACTTGCTCCCCTTGCCAGCGTGTCGCGCGCAACGGCGCGGTAGAGCTTGCCGGTGTCGAGATGAGCAAGCCCATAATGGGCGGCGATGTGCTTGCCGAGCGTACCCTTCCCCGAGGCTGCCGGTCCGTCGATGGCGATG
>Ga0173481_10000156_pt1 | contig 12742 bp, 14 predicted proteins | sample NitcycUS073202C2_FD_136667 | JGI IMG/M metagenome (GOLD analysis project Ga0173481, IMG submission 136667) | Soil microbial communities from Arlington Agricultural Research Station in Wisconsin, USA - Nitrogen cycling UWRJ-S073-202C-2 (version... ... | reverse complement strand
CGCCGAGTACGTGTGCCAGCAGAACAACCGCAACTTCACGACCGACGACGGCAAGGCCGGCATCAACCTGAGCTTCGAGGAAACGAAATGAGACAGACGAATCGCGCTCGCGCCCTTCGCCAAGTGAGTCTCGTGCTCGGCAGTGTCATCGGCATCCTCGCGCTCGCGGCGTGGACGTCGAGCGCCGAGGCGCATCACTCGTTCAGCGTCTTCGACATGCAGACGAACAAGGAGCTCGAAGGCGACGTCGTCGAGTTCCAATGGACGAACCCGCATAGCTTTTTGTGGATCAACGTCACGAATGCTGACGGCAGCAAGACGCGCTGGGGTCTCGAAGGCATGAGCCCGAACTTCTTGGGCCGCCGCGGCTGGTCGAAGAACACGTTCGAGCCCGGCGATCACGTCAAGGTCGTCATCTGGCCGCTGAAGAGCGGCGAGCCCGGCGGCACGCTGCAGCGTGCCACGCTGCCGGACGGCAGCGAGGTCGTGAACTTCGGCGGCGCGGGCGGTGGTGGCGGCGGTGCAGGCGGCGGGGCCGCGCGCACCGGCAGCGGCGCACCTCAGTAAACCGCTACTCCAGCGCTCGGACGACGGACAACCCGAGCTCCGATCTCGCTATTAGCTGCAGCACGATCGTGGCCGCGACAATCGTGCCGACTCCGTAAATCGTCGCTTTGTGCACGCGACGCTCGCGAACGAGGTCGTGCGCGATCACGGCCAGCAGCAGCGCGAGCAGCACTACCCGAATGAACGGTGAGTCCTCGCCGCCGAAGATCGGCCAACGCGAGATGCGAGCGAGCGCCGGCGCCACGATTATGATCGACGCGAGCACCATCAATCTCTTATGCCACTCCGGCTGACGGCGCAGCACGACAGCCGCGGCAACGAGCCCGGCGAACACGGCGATGCTGATGAAGTTGCCCCACACGACCTGAGCCGCGAACCGGATCATCGGCACGCCTTCGACGCCGAGATTCGGTAGGGCACTCATGTCCGTCTCCCAGTCGAACCCGGCTTCGCGGAGTCTGCCGACGGCGCCGACTGTCGCCATGGGGCCGGCGAACACGACGGCGACCGCAATGACGGCACCGATCACGCCGAGCCGCCGATGAGTGGCCGTTCGTCCCGATCGCACCATCGACGTCTGAAGCACGAGCCACACGAACCACGACGTGAGGATCGCGCCATGCACGTGCAGATACGCCGGTATCGGCGGCACTTCGAAGAAGGCGCGCAGATACAGCGACGGCGCAAACCCGATCACGAGAAACGCGAGCAGCAGGAGCGACGTCCAGAAGTAGAAGCCGCTACGCGTGTTAGCTCGGTCGAACGTCGCGGATGCTGAGGCGGTTGAAGTCGACATGGGCCCGCTCTCCTTGTCGTGGTCTTCTCGAGGCGGCTAACTGAGCGCGGCCATAGTACACGACCGTCGCCATCGCATCGCGGCGACGCTTGGGACGGCAGAATCTTATGGCCCGTCGCCTGATACGCTTTCTTTTGTAGGGACTCGGCCGTTCCGTCCTTTACAATCTCGGGCACGCGCCCGTAGCTCAGTTGGATAGAGCATCAGGCTTCGAACCTGAGGGTCGGGAGTTCGAGTCTCTCCGGGCGCGCCAGTTTGGTCGGCAGCGTCTGACCTTCACAAGTAAGGAGTCACAACATGCACGCGGTAATCAGAACGTACTCTGGTAAGGGTGCCAAAGAACTCTTTGATGTGCTGGAAAAGAAAAAAGCAGACGTGGAAAGCCTTCTTCGTCCCATCAAAGGTTTCGTGAGCTACACGCTTGCCCGAAGCGGGGATGGCGGATTCTCAGTGACGGTTTGCCAAGACAAGACCGGCACGGACGAAAGCGTCAAAGCGGCGCGGGACTGGATCGCCAAAAACACCGGAAACACCGGCGCCGGCGCACCGAAAGTAGCCGAGGGTTCGGTTATCACCCACCTGAAATAGCGGGCAATCGGACGTCGTGCGATTACCGGCCGCTCACAGAGCGTCCGGGACACTACCTTACCGTCTCACGCACTGAGGGAAACGACTCGTGATTAGAAACGCGATGACCACGGTTGTGCTGTTGGCGTTCGCATTCGGCTCGAACGATCTGCACGCTCAGGCGCCGGCCGCGCCGGCGCCCACCGGGCCAACGCCGACCGGCGTCGTCGTGGGCTCGGGCAACTACTTCAGCCCCATCACGGCCAACCTCGAGAAGGCGGTCGTGTTCTACCGCGACGGGCTTGGGCTCGACGCTCAGGCCGCGCCCAGCGACTTGACCAGCAATGCGCCACTGATGGCCATGTTCGGTTTGCCCAACGCGAAGCTGCGCCAGCAGATTGCTCGCACGCCGGCCGTTGCGGGCGGTGTCGAGATCGTCGAGATCTCCGCCGCGAACGGCAAGCCCGTCGAGCGGCGCAACGAGGACCCGGGCGCCGTCACGCTGGTAGCCACCGTGCGCGATCTCGACGCGACGCTCGCGCGGCTCGAACGCCTCGGTGCGCCAGTCGTAACGCGCGGCGGCAAGCCCGTGACGATCGGCCAGGGCGGTTTGCGGATAGCCGTCGTGAAGGACCCCGATGGGCACTTCGTCGAGATCGCGCAACCCGCGCAACTGCCGGAGACGCAGGCGCCGCCAACTCAGAACGTCGTTGCGATGGCCGTTCGCGTCACGGTGGATGACGTCGACAAAGCGATGAGCCTCTACGGCGATGGGCTCGGGCTAAAAGTGAATCGTGCGCCGGGCGAGCCAAGCGGCGACGCTGCGGTGCTCGGAGCTCTCGGTGTGGACGGCGGCACGTACCGCGTCGGTTTGCTGCAGATACCGACTTCGGGCTTTGAGCTGCGATTCATCGAGTTCTCTGGCGTGGACAAGAAGATGGTGCAGGGCAGCATCCAGGATCCCGGGTCGACGCGCATGCAGCTGCGCGTGCGCGACATCGACGCTGCGATCGCCGTCTTCAAGCGCTTCGGCGGTGAAGTGGTCTCTACCGGTGGCAAGCCGCTCGATCTGCCGGCTGGCAACAACACGCTCAAGGTCGCGATCGTGCGCGACCCGAACAACCTGTTCGTCGTGCTCATCGAGTCGCCGCCGCCGGCCGGCTGAGCGTACGGTCCGCGCAAACGCGCGACTGTTCACTCCCACGAACTGAGTTATTTTCGCGAGCCGTCTAATCGGCTCGGCCTTCCTTCCCTACACTGCGGACCGAAAACCAATGAGGAAGGACAATGGAACAGCTGGCGATCTATTTGGCCGCCGGACTCATGATCGGGCTCGGCGGTTTCGGTGCGGCAATCGGCGTGGGCGTTCTCGGTAGCAAAATGCTCGAAGGGTGCGCGAGGCAGCCGGAGCTCGGCTCGATGCTCCAGGCTAAGTTCTTCATCGTGATGAGCGTCGTCGATGTGATCCCGATCGTGGGCCTCGCGATAGGGCTGTACCTGATCTTCGCCGTCGCGCCGAGCGTTTAAACCGTGCGTCCGTTCTGGCTAGCGGCACAATCGATTGCGGTGCCGGATACTGTTTACTATCCTGATCCAATCTAGGCTGATAGCCAGGCTGCGTTTAGAATCGTAAACAGTCAGCCGCGTCTCTGCTCGAGCGCCATTACGTCATGAGCCGATGGGAAGGGTTTGAAGAGCTCGTCAAGATCGTCGAGGTCGGCAGCTTTTCCGGCGCTGCCCGAGCGATGGGCGTGTCGAAGGGGCACGTTAGCCAGCGAATCAGTCAGCTCGAAGAGCGGCTAGGTGTCCGACTGCTTCAGCGAACTACGCGCAAGCTCTCGCTAACGGAGCTCGGCAATCTCTACTTCCAGCGCTGCAAACAGGTCATCGAGGATCTCGACGAGATCGAGCAGGCCGTGTCTGAGTATCAGCAGCGCGCGACCGGTGTGCTCAAGGTCAGCTGCCCCAATCTGCTCGGCGAGCGGCACTTGGTGCCCGCGATCGCGGAGTTCCTTGCCGACAACTCGACTCTGGAGATCGAGCTCAATTTCTACAGCCGCAAGGTAGATCTCGTCGAGGACGCCTACGATGTAGCAATTCAGGTCGGCAAGAGGACGGACATCAACGTCGTCAATAAAGTTCTTGCCAAGACCACGTTCCAGCTCGTCGCGACCCCGCGCTTCCTAAATCGCTACGGAACGCCGGAAAAGCCGAGCGACTTGAAACACCTGCGCTGCCTGATGTTCACCGAGTATGGTGTCAGCAAGCCTTGGAAGTTCGTTCGCGCGGACGAGCAGGTGTCGGTGACCGGCCTATGCCGCTGGCACAGCAACAACGGTCATTGCCTGCTCGCCGCCGCGAGGGACAGTCTCGGTCTCGCCTATCTGGCCGACTACTACGTAGCCGAAGACATCGCGAACGGTCGATTGGTGCGCGTGCTCGAAGAATGGGGAGGCATTGAAAGAGACGTCGTTGCCATCTATCAGCATCGCCGGCATCTCTCCGCGAAGGTCAAGCTGTTCGTGGATTTCCTCGAGAAGCGATTCCAGCAACGAAGACCCTGGTGAAGCGCGCCTGCGTTTCGTAGTCAGTCCCAGGGAATGATTCTTAGCTCAGGACCCAGGGAAGGATTCGCAGCTCGGGCCAGGTCTCTCGAGCGCGCGCTGCTTTCCGTTCGTGCGTGGCTTTGTTCGGTAGCGTGTAGTTGGGCCGCACGATCATGCTGAAGATGTCGTCGAGACCAAATGGAGCGAAGACATCCAAGCGATCGTCGGTCGTAAGGCGAACACCGACGGCGTGCGTCGTCGATGCATAGCGAGTCAGGGCCTCATCCGCGGATGAGAGCGGCGGGTAGGCGATGCCGAAATAGTCTTCGAACCACAAGTGCACGCGCGCTTGATTGCACACTTCCACGGGCGCGGGAAAGTTCGGTAACTGCGCGCGAATGCGGCCTTCTATTGCGGATTCCGTTTCCTCGGAGAGATCCGAGCCGTCGAAGTAAATGACGTCGTAATCGTTGATGCCCGTGCGTGGCGGCCGGCCCGTTAGCGAGTTCCATACCGTTTGATAGAGGCAGCCGGCCACGACGCGCCACTGCGGCAGATCCGCCGCGTGGGCGACCTTTAGCAATTGCATGAGGTGAGGATCGGCTCGAATGATTCGTTCGAGCTTCTCGTCGAGAGTCGGTGCAGCCTCGGGCGGCGTGCGGCCGAGATTCTCGGCCAGCATGTTGCAGAACAGCGTGCCTTGCTCGATCGCGTCGTCCAGCGCGACGTGTGTGTGAGGGTGTCCGTCGAACCAATGCGTCGGCAGGCGCGGCTTGGTCGTCTGCAGGTACTCTTTCTTGAGCAGCGCCATCGCGTACGTCTTGATGTCGAGCGCCGAGAAGCCGAACGGGCTCTCTCCGGCAAATCGCATGAGATACCAATTGACGAACATGAAATCGAAGCTCGCGGGATAGCCGACGAATACCGGCTTCCCTGGAAGCGCCTTGACCCAACTGACGTAGCGGCGCATCGCAACCTCCGGCGGTTGCAGATCGCGTCGGCACGCAGCCCACGCCTCCGGTTGTGTCGTCCACCACTTGGAAGTGATCGGGTCTGGAGACGCGCCGGGCAATGTTTCGAGGTTCGCGCTGAACGTGCCGACTAGCTTTTTCTCGGCCGTGTACGCGGCCGACGCGAAGCTCAACATGGAGTTCGGCCCCGGAATCGGGCCATCCGACTCCACGTCCGTGCTCACGTAAATTTCCATGCCGCTCCCTGCGAAGTCGAGCGGTTAGCTCACGGCATCGCTGAGTTTGCGCGCGAGCGCCTCGATGCGCAGCAGCCCGTCCATGTCGTTCTTGCGCGACGCGTGCTCCATGGACGCGAACAGATGCGATTGCTCGAGCTGGAGGCGCTCCGGGTGCTCCTCGAGCATCGTCACGTAGTGCGAGAACACGCGGTCGGCATCGGGCTTCGTGCGGCGCGCGACGGCGTGGCGAACCACGGCGTGCAACGTGTAGCGCTCGCGCACGGGCTCCTGCACGAGGTGCCAGCGCTCGAGCTCGGCCAGAGCGGGACCAAGCTTCGGAACTTTCGCCAACGTGGCGAGCGACTCCGCGTCCACGTGGTCGCCTTCGATGTGCGCGAGCGTCGCGAGCAAGCGGCGAGCCGCGGCGCTCAACCGCCGCCACGCCCAGTCGACGAGCAACGCGATCTCGGGCAAATCGTCTTCGTGCTCGAGCGTGCGCACGCGCGTCACGCCGGAGTCCTTCAAGAACTCGCCGAGCGCTTTGACGCTCGCCGCGCGCGAGCCGACGATGCCGTCGGCGATGTCGAGCGCGAGCGGGTTCCAGCGCAAGAGACGCGTCAGGGCCGCGACGCGTGGAAACGCACTCCTGCCGGCGGTGACGAGCGGTGCGACGACGGGATAGACCACGACGCCCGCGAGCAGGCAGCGGCGCGCCGTGATGACGAACGTCGCCTGGGAGTCGGCGAACGTCTCGAACAAGCGCTCGACGGCCGTATCGTTCTCGTGGTTGTCGAGCACGATGAGCCGTTGCGGTCCGCGCTCCAGGAATTTCTGCAAACGCTTCACGCGGCCGTCGCCGCGCCCCGTGCCGAAGCGCAGCGCGAGCATCTCGCTCAAGGTGTAAAAGCCCCAACGGGCGGAGCGGAACCAGTCGACGCGGCCGCCGAACGCTTTGTTCAGGCGGTGGCCGAGCGCCGTGGCCAGCATCGACTTGCCGCTGCCGCCCGAGCCAACGAGCGCGATGCGCGTGGGTCGTGTAGCGAGGATCGTGCGTGCGAGCGTGGCAACCTCGGCGCTACGTCCCTTCATGCCGCGCGGAGGCGGTGGGAAAATCGAGCGGCGAGACGGTGTGGAAGCGCGTGTCTTTGATCGTGTGTTCTTCGCCATTTTTCCGGGTCTCTCGACCCTGCCACTTTACACGGACAAAATGGCCGAAAGGGATCGCATCGCGGAGCGGGATCATGTGTCGCAACATCAAAACTCTATTCAACTTCGAGCCGCCGGCCACGGACGCGGAAATACGCGCCTCGGCGCTGCAGTTCGTGCGCAAGCTGAGCGGCTTCAACAAGCCGTCCAAGGCGAACGAAGAGGCGTTCAACCGGGCCATCGTCGAGGTCACGGCTGCCGCATCCCGGCTCATCTTCTCGCTCGAGACTACCAGCGAGCCGCGTAATCGCGATGTCGAGGCCGAGAAGGCCAAGGAGCGCGCCAAAGCGCGCTTCGGCTGATCTACAATCGCGCTCGCGCACTGAACGCAGCCGGGGTATTCAGATGACCGCCGCCTTCACGCCGCCTGCCGGCAAGGACGTTCTCGGCCACCCGCGCGGGCTTTGGTATCTCGTATCTGCAGAAGTGGGCGAGCGTTTCTCGTACTACGGGATGCAGGCGCTGCTCGTGCTCTATCTCACGCAGTACTTGCTGCTGCCGGAGAACAGCGAGCGCGTCGCGGGCTTCCTGCCGTTCCGTCACTTTCTCGAAGGGCTCTATGGACCGCTCGGGACACCCGTGACCCTCGCGGCCGCGATCACGGGCCTCTATTCGGCGGGCGTCTACTTCACGCCGCTGATCGGCGGCTTCATCGCCGACCGATGGCTCGGCCGCACCATGACTGTGACGCTCGGCGCGCTGTTCATGGTCGCCGGCCACTTCTTGATGGCGTTCGACGTTTTGTTCGTCGCCGCAATCGCGTGTCTTTTCATCGGCGTCGGCCTGTTCAAGGGCAACATCGCGAGCCAGGTCGGCGAGCTCTACGGCCCCGACGATCTACGCCGCAGCACCGCATACCAAACATTCCTGCTCGGCGTGCAGGTCGCCGTGATCATTGCGCCGATCGTGACCGGGTTTCTCGGCGAGAAAGTTGCGTGGCACTACGGCTTCGGCGCCGCCGGCGTCGGCATGACGATTGCGCTGATCGTGTATCGCTGGGGTCGCAAGTATTTGCCGCCGGAGCGGCCGCGCGGCGTTGCCGCGGCCACGGGCGCAGCGACGGAGAAGTTCACCAGCCGCGAGTGGGCCACGATGGCGGTGCTGATCGCGTTGTTGCCGGTGCTTGCCGCAACCGCGATCGGCAACCAGGAAATCTTCAACGCGTATCTGCTTTGGGGCGAAGCCAACTACAACCTCGTCTTCTTCGGCCAGCAGATGCCGGTGTCGTGGCTCGTGTCGCTCGACGCGATCATCTCGACGGCCACCGTCGGCGGCGCGCTCGCGTTCTGGACCATCTACGCGAAGTACAGGAAGGAGCCGGACGAGATCGTGAAGCTTGCGATTGGCGCGCTGATCGCGTCGGGTGGGCCGCTGATTCTTGCGCTCGCGAGCGCGAACGCGACTGCGAGCGGCGGCAAAGTGTCGCTGCTGTGGGGCTTGGGTTTTCACATCGTCAACGACGTCGGGTTCGCCATGATCTTCCCCGTCGGCTTGGCGCTGTTCTCGCGTGCAGCGCCGCGCCGCGTCGGCGGGCTGTTCATCGGCATCTACTATCTACACCTGTTCATATGCAACTTCGCGACCGGCAAGGTCGCGGGCCTCATCGAAACGATGGATGGCTTCAATTTCTGGGCGATGCACGCGGCGATCGTGCTCGGCGGCGGTGTCGCACTCGTGGTGTTCTGGTTGTTGTTCGGCGCGTTGCTCGCGCCGAAAGGCGAGGGATCGTCGCCAGTGCCGGCGGCCCGGCCCGCGGCCGCCTAAGCGATGAATGTTTCGACGAAGACCCTCATAGCCGCGCTTGCAGTCGGCGCATTGGCCGCGGCGTCACCGGCTGCGGCACAGACGCTCGATCCCCAGTTCATCGAGACGGCGAGTGTCGGCTTTCGCGTCTTGTTCGCCGTGCTCGTTGCTGTCGTCGTGCCCGTCTATCTCGTCAAGTACGGCCCCGCGAACTTTCTGTGGTTCTCCGACATCGGGCTGCTCGGAATATGCGTTGCGCTGTGGCTCGAGCAGCCTTTGCTCGGGAGCATGATGGCGCTGGCCGTTCTGATGCCCGAGACGGTTTGGGTCGCGTCGTTTCTGACCGGCGTCATCTCAAGAGGCAAAAGCGCGACCACACTGGCGGCCTATATGTTCGACACCCGCATTCCGTTCTTCATGCGCGCGTTGTCAGGGGCATTTCATCTTGCATTGCCGCCTGGTGCGATTTGGGTCGTCTACCGTTACGGCTACGATGACCGCGCGTTCTTGGCGCAGACGATATTTGCTTGGCTCGTGCTACCCGCGACTTTGTGGCTCGCGCCGCCGGAGAAAAACGTCAATTGGGTGCGTGGGCTCGGACATCCGCCTCGCCTCCGGATGCCGCTGCCGCTGCACTTCGGCCTGGCGATGCTGGCGTATCCATTGCTGATCTACCTGCCCACGCATCTGCTGCTGAACTGGCTCCGGCTCTAGGATTCGCGCTCGTATTACTTTGCGCCGGGGGACTTCTGGCTGGCCCAGACCAACTCACCATTCGCCAACGAAACCGAAGCGGCGTTCACGGTGTTCGTGCCGTTCTTCGCGCCGAAGCCGTCGATGCTGATGACGTCACCCGTCTTCACTTTGTCGCGACCCCAGCCGAGTCGTAGCAAATCGTTGATGCCGACGAGCTCGATGGCCCAGTTCTGCGCCACACCTTTGTCGTCCTTCGCGTCGACGAAGACCCACGCGTGCGGATTCGTCCATTCGATCTTGGTGACGGTGCCCGTCAACTTGATGGGCCGGTTGACGTCGAACTCCGCTGCGAACGAGTGATGCGCCCCAGCAACTGCGGCCGCGAGAAGCGACGCGACGCCAACGACGACCGGTAATACTCCTTTCATGAACGGGCTCCTCAAGATTCTTAACCAGCCTGACGGTAGTGACCGGCATTCGATGCGGCTACGATGAGTCGAAGCGTAACACTCCAACATCGGCAGGCCAGCATGAAACTGCAACTAACGACTTTAGTTTTGCTGGCGTCGGCCGCATCGGCCGCGCCGGTGTCGGCACAGTGGCTGGATCTTGCGACGCCGGGCATCCCGCGCACCGCGGATGGCAAGCCGAATCTCTCCGCGCCGTTGCCGCGCGCGGCTGACGGCCACCCCGAACTGACCGGTCTGTGGCGCGGTCGCGGAACAACAGGCGACTTGCGCGATTTGAGCAAGGTCAAGGAATGGGCGCGCACGGCGATGGAGGAGCACGAGCGAAACTATTATCGCGAAGGCCCTCACATGCAGTGCTTGCCGCAAGGGCCGAGCTACGTCGCCGGTGCAGGTGGCGGCGGCGGCAATCTGCGCAGAATCGTGCAGAGCCCGACCGTGATCGCGATCCTGAACCCGGATCTCACGTATCGCCAGATTTTCACGGACGGCCGCAAGCTCGAGGCGGATCCGCTGCCGATCTGGCAGGGGTACTCCGTCGGTCGTTGGGACGGCGACACGCTCGTCGTCGAGAGCAACGGCTACAACGCCAAGACGTGGCTGCACGCGGAAGGGTTGGGGCACACGGAGAAACTGCGCGTGACGGAGCGTTACCGTCGCACGGATTTCGGACACATGCAGGTCGACGTCACGTACGACGATCCCGACACCTTCACCTCGCCGCTGCATCAAGTCGTGAACTTGGAGTACGCGGCCGACGACGAAATTCTCGAGCTCGTCTGCAACGAGGCCACGGAAGGCGGCACGAAGCATTGGGTCGGCGACAAGACGGCAGACGCTCTCGCGAAAGCCATCGAAGTCGCGCCGGAGATCCTCGCCAAGTACGTTGGGAAGTACGAGGGCATTTGGCTCGACAACCCGACGCGAGTCGAAGTCACTCTCGAGAACGGCGCGCTGCTCGTGAGCAGGAACGGCGGCCCCAAGAACCAGCTGGTCGCTCAGTCCGAAAAGACGTTCGTATGTCCCACGTGTCAGTGGGGCCAGCCGTACGTGTTCACTCGCGAGGGCGACGCGATGGCGACCGAGGTCAAGGAAGTTCAGGTTTCGGGGGCCTGGATCTTCAAGCGCGCGCAGTAACGAAAGCGCCGCTCAGTCCCAGAACTTCCACCACGGTTTCGCAGGAGCCGGTGCTGCGGGCTGCGGTTGTGCAGCCTGCGAGTGGTCGGTGAGCTCGCTGCACTTGTCCGGCGAATACGCGATGTCCGCCATCGCGAGCATGTCGCTGCCGCTGTACGTCCCGGCGAGATAGTCCGGATCCTCGGCCGTGTAGCTGCGCAGCAGCGTGGGTCCGGCCGGATCGAGGGAGAAGCGCTCGACGACGTGCAGCCGCCCCGTGTGCATGACCGGCGGTGACAACACGCCCGGCGCGAAGCCGACGGTATCGACGACGAGCACGTCGTTCTCCCAGCGGCCGATCGAGTGGCCCGCGCGCGACGGCGCAATCGTCGCCGGATGCTCGGCCACGTTCAGATGAATCGTGCGCGTGAAGCCGTATTGGCCGTACTCGAGCGTGACCGTGTCGGCGGTCTGCGTGACGCGATTGACGGCGCCGTCGTAAGTCCAGTCGAAGATGATGCTCGTCGTCTCGCAGCGCATGCGCGGGTTGTGCTGCGGGTTGTACGTTTGGAACGCGTCGGCGGCCTTTTGGCCTGCCGGCGTCAGCGCAACGTCGCGCGTGCGGTACTGGCGCGCGTTCTCGGCCGTGTTCGCGCCGGGCTCGAAGCCCGGCGCCTGCGAGAGCGGCACGAGCGCGCCGCCGCGGCCGCGTGGGTCCGTCATCACGAGTTGCTCGGGTGCCCAGTCGCCGGCGAGATTCGGTTCACCGGAAGGCAAGCGGGCCGCGCGCTCGGCGGTCGGACGCGGCGCGGGCGCTTGCGAGAGCTGGCCGTAGCGATCGGCCGACGTGCCGTCGGCGAATACGATCGTCGTGAGGTAACAAGAAGTAGGGTTGTTGCGATCGGGTGCGCCCGTGATCGTGACCGCCGTGCCTCGCTTGAACATCTCGGGCGACCAGCCCGAGCGGCGCAGCGTCGTCGCGGAGCGCATCTCGCACTTCCACGCGGCGACTTTGCCATCGGCGCCGGTCGCGTCGAGATAGAGATAGGCGTGCGGGTTGACGAAGTCGATGCCCGTCACGGCGCCGCTGATCGTAATTTCTCTTTTGGTATCGAACGTGCCGATGCCGTGATGCGCAGCGGCGGGAGCCGCCACGAGTGCCGCGACAACGATGAAGCCGTTACGAGTCTTCATGGGATCCATGGTACCCCGATCTATTTGCTGCCGAGCAGTTGCTCGACGGCGCGTCTGCCGCTCTCGAGAGCGCCGGCCACGGTGCCGGATTCCCCACCCGTCTCGGCGGCTTCGCCGGCGAAGAACAAGGTGCGCGCGAGCGGCCGCGCCAGCTGCTCGCGCGCCTTGCCGCCGCCCGCGACGAGATAGCTGTAGGCGCCGCACGCGAACGGATCCGCTTGCCAATCGTGCAAGAGCGCGCCTTTGAAATCGCCGTGGCAGCGCTCGTGGCCGCCGAACATTTTCGCTAGGCAGCTAAGTGCAGTGCGCACGATGGTGTTTTCGCTCGCACCTGCGAGTCGCGCGGCCGCAGGGCCTGCGGCCCACGCCGAGAGCACTGACGCGCGCGTTGGCAGCATCGTCCAAAACGTAGGAAACGGCGCGCCCGGCGCGTGGAAGAACGCGGCGTCGGCGTAACGCCCGTCGTCGATTTCTTCCCAGAATGGCTTGCGGAACCGCAGCAGAATTTTGATGACGGGGCCGGCCGCGAGCGACGCGAGCGCGTTCTGTTTCGCGGTGAGAGCCGGCACGAACCGTACGCCGTTCGGCGCCTGCGGCGGTAGCTGCAGAACACCGAGCGGCAATGTGACGATCGCCCTGTCAGCGACGACCTCGT
>Ga0173481_10000155_pt1 | contig 12759 bp, 19 predicted proteins | sample NitcycUS073202C2_FD_136667 | JGI IMG/M metagenome (GOLD analysis project Ga0173481, IMG submission 136667) | Soil microbial communities from Arlington Agricultural Research Station in Wisconsin, USA - Nitrogen cycling UWRJ-S073-202C-2 (version... ... | reverse complement strand
CAAGTGTGAGACATGGTAGAGTTGCACATCCTCCAGAATCCTGGAAGAATACTTACAAGAAAATTAACGTAAAAGAGAAACAATTAGGGCTATGCTCTGCTATAGCAGCCACAACTAGAAAAGATCTGATTGAGAGACGAGGCCATAAGGTAAGTAAAATGCTCACTTTTCCGATCGTTGTTTCTAATGACATTGAATTGATTTCAAAAACAAAAGATCTACACAATGCACTTTTAGCTCTAGGTCTAGGTGAAGATTTGGTTAGGTCTGGCTTCGCTCATAAAGCAAGATCAGGGACTGGAAGACGCAGAGGCAGACAGGCGCGCTCAGGTGTTAGCGTCCTTATAGTCGTCGATAAAGATGAAAGCATTGGTAAAATATCTAGTTCTATCTTTGGAGTACAGGTCAAGCAAGTAAAGCAAATAAGTGTGTTAGATCTTGTTCCCGGTGCAAAGCCAATTAGATTAACAGTCTTCTCAGAAAACGCTATTAAACGATTAAATGACATGAAGGCGCCATTGAATAAGGTAAAGGAGATAATTAGGAGTCGATGAGCAGCAAACCGGAAATTAAATCAACGGCTTTGAATGATATAGGTGGAATAATTCTGAGGCCATATATAACAGAAAAGACGTTCAATATGATAGAAAAGGAAAGTAAATTGGCGTTTATCGTAGCTGAAAAAACAAACAAGAGACAAATTATAGAAGCGATAAGGAGAATGTATGAATCCGACGCCATTGGGGTCAATATCACAAGAACTATCCAGGGAAAAAAGGCTATAGTTAAATTCCAAACAGCTGAAGGTGCAAGAGATCTCGCCACAAAGTTAGGCCTTGTGTAGATCATAACAATATAATATGGACTCACGTTAGATTTAAAAGTAGTATTATGGGTGAGATACTGATATAATTGGTTCGTGAGTTCAAATTCAAGGGTTATGCATCAGAACAATTACAAGCATTATCCATAGAAGCACTATTACCGCTTTTAAATTCTAGACAGCGCAGATCACTGGACAAAAGGGTAGGCAAGTATATGAATGATGAAAAGAGAAAGTTGCGTGGGGAGATAAAACTAGCTCGTGAAGGTAAGCATAAGGGTCAATTGAAAACTCATGTTAGAGATATGATAATTTTACCTGATATGGTTGGGCTTACAATCTACGTTTACAATGGCAAGGAATTTTCAAGTGTTACTATTAGACGGGAAATGATTGGACATTATTTGGGTGAGTACGCCATAACAAATAAAAGGGTTCAGCATGGAGCACCTGGTGTCGGCTCATCTAGATCTAGTCTGTACGTTCCTTTGAAGTGATTTTATATGCCGAATTATTCATACGCTTTCCGAAATTTTGACAAAACCAAGCACGTTAGGGCTGCACTTAGAGAGAAAGATATTTCTCACAAACATGCTCGCGAGGTCGCAATTGCACTAAAGGGTTTGTCAATTGAAAAAGCAAGAATTTTCTTGGAAAATATCATTGACAAGAAAATTGCACTTCCGTACAGGCGCTATAACAACGAAGTTGCACACAGATCCAATATCCGAGACGGTTTTTTTGCAGGTAGATATCCTCAAAAAGCTGCAAAGGAATATTTGTTGCTTCTTGACAATTTGGAATCTAATGCAGAATATAAGGGAATGGATCTTGACAGATTGAAGATTGTTAGTGCTGTGGTTCATAAAGGAACCAAGCTTGAACGCTTTACTCCTCGTGCCATGGGAAGGGCTAGTCCGAAAATTGATACTTTAATACATGTCGAATTGATTGCACAGGAGAGATATTCTGAATAATGAGCGCTGTCAAAAATGTGATGAGAAATAATTATCGTAACATGGAGCTTGACGAGTACCTTGAGTTAACATTAAAGGACGCAGGATACGGTGGTGTAGATGTTCAAAAAACTCCTATTGGAACTAGAATAACACTTTATGTAACTCGACCTGGTCTTGTTATTGGAAGAAAAGGAGTTGGTATCAGAGATATTACCACAAAGCTCGAACAAAAATTTGCTTTAACAAATCCACAAATTTCGGTTCTTGAGGTTCCTATCCCAGAATTGAATCCAAAGATAATGTGTAATAGGATTGCTCAGCTAATAGAACGTGGTACCGCTTTCAGAAGAGCCTGTCTTTGGACTATCAATACAATTCATAATGCTGGTGCTTTAGGTGTGGAAGTAACAGTTGCAGGCAAACTTAGAAGCGAACGTGCTCATTTTGAAAAACATTCTGCCGGGATTATGCCAAAGAGTGGAGATGTTGCAGAGAAGGTGGTAAAGGTAGGTATCACTCACGTTTTAACAAAGATGGGCCTTATGGGGATACAGTTGAGAATTGCGCTGAAAAATGAAATTCCTCAGGAATTTGAGCTATCTGAGATGTCTTTGATTGATCCGCAAATGAAATCTGAGACAACAACAGCCACACAACCATCGCCACAGATATTACCTGAGCAGGCAACCTCAACAGGACAGACTGAGGGACAAGAAGCTCTAGCGACCGGAGGAAAGGCAAATGGTCAGGGTTAAATTAAAAACGCTTAGAGAGATGAATAATTCTGACCTAGAGGATAAATTATCAGATCTGAAAGCTGATCTCTCTAAACTCAGATCTGAAGCGGCAAAAGGAACCCTCAAAAAGCAGACAGGCAATATCAAATGGATAAGAAGAGATATCGCCAGAATATTGACACTTCTTACAGAGAGGAAGATAACGTGATTAGCAACAAAAACCTTTCCTTACATGAGATAGTTGGGCTTAATATTAAAATAGAAGAGAGCCCAGATAGAACACTTACTAATTTGTCGGGAAAGGTAGTTTTAGAAACAAAAAATATGATCGGCATAAAGACATGTAATGGTATAAAACATGTAGCAAAGACAGCAGCAAAAACAATTAAAATGCAACTACCATCAGGCATTTGTTTTATAAGCGGTTCAATGTTGAAAGGAAGACCTGAGGATCGTGTCACACGGTTGCATTGAGGTGATAAAATCTGGTTAGAAATATTGGCGTTTCGGTCATGCCGCCAAAGAAGTCATGTGATGATGAATTATGTCCATTTCATGGCGTCCTTTCTGTAAGAGGAAAATTATTTACAGGAACTATAGTTAGTGCTAAAGCGAAAAGTATGGCGGTCGTAGCACGTGAGTATCCACATCCTGTAACAAAATATAAGAGGTATGAGAGAAGTAGATCAAAAATGCATGCGTATATCCCAGAATGCATAGATGTTAGAGAAGGATCCGAGGTAAAAATTGCTGAATGTAGACGTTTGTCAAAGACAGTATCGTTTGTTGTAATTGAGGTGAGCAATAAGGATGGCACCTAAAACGAGGGCAGTTTCGGCAAAAGGTGTCGAAGAATTTCGTCCATACATTACAAGGGCTCTACCAATTACGGCTGAATTAGTATGCGCAGATAACACTGGTGCAAAGGTCTTGCGTATAGCACAAGTTACAAGGTACAAGGGAAGACATTCAAGACTGCCAGCAGCCGCTGTAGGGGACTTTGTGACTGTGACAGTTAAAAAGGGTCCTGCAGAAATTCGCAAGCAGATATTCGGTGCAGTGATAGTCAGACAAAAATATCCAATAAAAAGATTGAACGGTCTTCGTATAACATTTGAAGACAATGCAGCTGTTCTGGTGACTCCTGAAGGAGAGATTAAAGGAACTGATGTTAAGGGTCCCGTAGCTGCAGAAGCAGCAGAAAAATGGCCAAGAATAGCAAATCTGGCCTCATTAATTATTTAGGAGTTTATGAAAACAATGGCAAATATGAATGTAAAACTTCTGCACGTCCCCAAACATGTTCGAGACGCTATGATAGGATCTACGCTAGTAGATAGTTTACGTCAACAATATCACACACGCAGTGGACGGGTAACAAAAGGCGACACTGTCAAGGTGATGCGTGGTGAATACTCCGGAATTGAAGGTAAAGTAGAAAAAGTTAATACCAAAAGTGGGACTTTGGCGATTGAGGGTGTCCAGAGAGAAAAAGTTAGAGGTGGAAATGTCAAGGTTCAGATCCATGCTTCTAACGTGATGATCATGGGATTCAATTTAGATGACAAATATAGACAGAATAAACTTTCTGTAACTTTGGAAGCAAAACCAACAGATGAGGAACAAACAGAAGTAAGTAAAAAATATAACAGGAAGGTTTCAAAAAAGAAAAAAAATAGAAAAAAAGAGGAAAGTGAAAACTAATGGCAAAGATGGGCGGAGATACAAGAGTGAAGAGACAGCTGGCCCCAACGTTCTGGGATATCAAGAGAAAAGAAAGCCAATTTGTACTTCGGGTTAAACCTGGACCTCATTCTAAGAAAAGGGCATACCCTTTGGGAATTATTTTGAGAGATATACTTAAAGTAACAAATACAATGCGCGAATCAGAGAAAATTGTGAATGAAGGAAAGGTAAAAGTAGATGGTGTTATTAGAAGGGACATCAACTTTTCAGTTGGACTCATGGATGTGATAGAATTAGTTCCGACCGGACAAGCTTACCGTTTTGTTCCCAAAGATTCGAAATTATTAGTTCCAATTGTGATTAATGAAAATGAGAAAACCCTCAAACTCATCAAAATTATAAGCAAAGTTTTGATTAAAGGAAACAAACTTCAATATGGATTCCATGATGGAAAGTGTGTCATTAGTGATCGGGTCATGATGGTAGGAGATACCTGTCTAGTACATCTACCAAGTGTGGAAATCAATAGTCACATTAAATTCGAAGAAGGAGCTGTTATTTTAATAACCAGTGGTGAGAATGCGGGAAGCATAGGCAAGGTACACACTATTAGGGATGGCATATTTTCCTTGCCAAGGCGTGTAATTGTATCATTTGAAGATAGATCGGTTGAATTACCTGTGGGAATCGTGATGGCAGTCGGAGCGAATAAACCGATAATTAAGGTGAACTAATACTTTGAGTCAAGAACAAATCCCGCGGTCTCATCCAATGAAGAAGATAAGCGTGGAGAAGATTGTCGTAAATATTGGGGTCGGTAAATCTGGTGAGCCATTAGAAAAGGCAAAGCACGCGTTACAAGAATTAACTGGCAAGAAGCCAAGTGTACGTGGAGCAAGGAAAAGTGTTAGGGATTTTGGTATCCACAAAGGAGAACCAATTGGTACCATGGTAACGCTTAGAAGAGAATTAGCTATTAAATTTTTAAAGAGCGTACTTGAAGCAAAAGGAAACACGCTGAAAACTGTCTCTTTTGATGAGCACGGAAATATCTCTATTGGGATCCATGAGCATATTGATATACCAGGAACAAGATACAATCCCGAAATTGGGATTTTTGGAATGGATGTCAGTGTTGTACTAACAAGACCAGGCTATAGAATAGCTAAGAAAAGGGAAAACAGTAGCATAGGTAAAAAACATAGAATAACCAAAGAAGAAGCAGTTGAATTCTTCCAAGAACAATATGGAGCTGAATTAGTATAATGCCAAAACCACGAGAATACGGTGTGACAGGGAGAAAATTACTTCCACATGGTAAAGGAAATAGGTGGTGTAAAAGATGCGGTTCATATGTGGGCATTATCCAAAAATATAACATAATGCTGTGCAGGCAGTGTTTCAGAGAAGTGGCAGCAAGCTTGGGTTTCAATAAATATGAGTAATGATTAGGGGTAGTATAGAAATGCCAGCATTAAATGTGTTATCAAATCTATTTACAACCTTGTACAATAACGAATCTCGTAGAAAGAAGGAGTGTATCGTAATTCCTGCCTCAAGGTTTGCAAGTGAAATTTTACTTGCGATGCAGAAGCAACGATATATAGGTGAATTCGAACAAATTGACGATGGGAGATCAGGCAAATTTAGAATTCAATTACTGGCAAAGATCAATAAATGCGGAATAGTCACCCCGAGATTTAGCGTAAAGAAAGACAGATATTTAGATTGGGAAAGACAATTTTTGCCAGCATACAGCATGGGCATCCTCCTTGTATCAACAAGCGAAGGAATTATGTCCCACCACGAAGCACAAAATAAAGGATTAGGCGGAGTTCTAATTGGCTATGTCTACTAAAGAAGAAATTCTTGCCGAGATAACAATAACCGATAAGGTAACAATTGCAAAGGAAGACAACACAATTATTGTAAATGGCAAATTAGGAACTTTAAAAAAGGATTTTACAAGGTTGCCTGCTACCCTAACGGTCAATAACAAAAAAATTATCATAAAACCCTATGGAACAAGGAAGAAGGACCTTGCTATAACAAATACTGCTAAAAGCATCATCAACAGTATGATACACGGTGTTGAGAAAGGATTTGTATATAAACTGAAGATAGTCTATGCGCACTTTCCGATTTCTGTAAAAGTGAAAGGGCAAGAAATATATGTAGAAAACTTTTTTGGTGAAAGGTCGCCAAGAATTTCCCGGATCGTAGGCGATTCCACCCGTGTTAATGTCGTAGGAGAAGATGTTATAGTACAAGGACCGAGTTTAGAACATGTATCTCAGACGGCAGCAAATATAGAATCTTCTACAAAGCTTAAAGATAAAGATCAGAGAGTATTTTTAGATGGTTTGTATATTTACTCACGAGAAAAAGGAATGTCTGCGCATTGATAATACCATCATGTTCCTAACCCTATAGTAATACTACATGTCTTAGATTCCAATTTATCTAATATATCGTATGAAGGAGTAATTAGTAAAAGATAAATCGTATACTTGTTTGTACCAAACACATATCAACGACGATTCGATGCCCGTCGACATGTTCGTTATCTAAACATTTATTTTGTGCTTAAATTCGCTCTATAATGCGCCGCTGTAGCTCAGCATGGTAGAGCAAATTCATAGCATGACGCAAGATGAAGCTCAACTGGCTGTTAACCAGTGGGTCATCAGTTCGAGTCTGATCAGCGGCGCTATTCTTATTCTCAAACCCATCGTAGAATACAACTTTAATAATTACTTTTCAAATTTCGAGTTTAGAAACATCTTGACGAACTAAGTATCAAAGTTGTGCTCCATCAAACGAAATTAGATCGGACTACCATTTGTCTATATTATATTCACTGCTTCTCGTTATACCGAAACGATATCTAAAGCGATTGCGTCAGCAAGCAAATCAAGGTGTCGACTTGCAACAATATAACCATTTTTGATTTCAGAAGGGGAAACCCATCTATTTGATGAGGAAAATAGTCTTTCCTTTTTTATCCGTTTCTCAAGCTCCTCTACGTCTAACTCTTTCTCTTCAATTTCTTCAGCATCAATGTGTTTGATAGTAAGCAATACTCTCTTAACTAAAATCCGGCTACCAAATCTTTGAGAAAAATCTCTTGCATTTTCATCGATGTTGAGAAGCTTTATCTTTATCTGAATTTTATTAAGCGCATCTCTGCTTGTCATGAGTCTGTCGTCTATGAATCTGTCATAACTCATATGGCTAGGCTTATGTATTATATTATTATTAATGAAGTATTCGGTGTTTTAATTAAGTCTCATATGTCTGCACTCTTTTTATTATCATAAACTGGTTGAAACTCATAAAAAACAGATCCATTAGTATTAATTCCACATTTAGTCATTTTTACTTTCATTCCATGCCACAGTGGGTCACCGGCTATGGATCCAACAACTCTAATCCCACAAATATCTACAATACCAAATACACCTTCACTATACTTCATATAAGATCGAGTAAATTCGATCAGTTTTCCTGCCTTGTGATTTTTCTTTAGAATTGTTTCCGAGAAGCAGATAGGACAATTTTCAGAAGGAGGCCAAATCTTTTGATCACATGCTTTGCAAATAGAAATTCTGAATTCTCCCTTTCGTATGTAGTTGATGAATTTCAGTGTTCGTTTAAACACCCAGAATTATAACCGTGGCAGAGGTACCAGCTGCAGCAAGATTATGAGTTAAGCCTGTCTTGCATCCTTTGACTTGTCTTCTACCCGCATTTTCAGATAGTTGTGCTGTAACCTCTGCTATTTGGGCTACTCCAGTTGTACCAACTGGATGACCACAACCAAGGATTCCTCCTCGAGGATTGATTGCTATCTCATGTTGGTTAACAAATTTGCCACCTTGTCCTTTTTCTACAAAATAAAGATCTTCATATGCAAGTATCTCTAGGATTGTAAAGGCATCGTGCAATTCTGCCACGTCGATTTTTCGTGGGTTAATTTTGGACATGTTAAAAGCATCTCTTGCAGCAACTTGTGCTGTTCCAATTGTCGTAAGATCATAGGTCATCTTACTAAAACTAGCAGAAGTTGTCTGCTGTCCTATTCCTTTTATCCAAACAGGATTATCAGTTAGTTCTTTAGCCTTATCCTCAGATACTAGCAATACAGCTGAAGAACCATCACAAGAACACGAACAATCTAACAACTTTATTGGGTCTACAATTTTTCTTGACTGCATTACGTCTCTTAATGTTATGACTTCCTTGAATAATGCAGTGGGATTTTTTCTAGCATTCATGTGGTTTCTAACTGATACCATTCCCATTTGTTCTTCTGTAGTCCCATACTTTCGCATATGTGCCTTTGCAAATATTGCCGCCCAATATACAGGTAATGTAAATATGCCCCTTGTTATATCCCATACGAGTTTATTACCTGGACTAGTGGCCTTTTCCGCACCTACAACCAGCGCATAATCGCAAAGACCTGAGGAGATATATGAAAAAGCAGAAACTACAGCATTTGATCCAGAATTGCAAAGATTATCAATTCTATGAGAAATTTTTGGTTTAATTCCAAGCAATTCACATAAAATACTTGCACTATACTGTTCCTCTGAGCATGTAGAAAACAGAACAGCATCTAATTGCTTCTTAGGTAGTTTGCTGTTTTTCAAAATGTCAATGCAAGGCTTGCATGCTAATTCGAATATCGATGAATTTGAATTTTTTAGAAATTCCGTGGTTGCATACGATGAGATCGCTACCTTGCGCACCTTAAAATGTTGATAGCATCTCCCTAATTGAACTTTCTGTATTACCTACTGGATTAACTTGGATAATTGGTAAAGAAATGCCTGCAGATAAGAATTTCCCTAGTGATCGAATACATTGTTCACTGTTTCCAGAGACAGTTACAGAGTTCAACATTTTATCAGAAACAAACTTTGAAGCTATATCTAATCCATTGCGATGATACTCCGAAGTAATTTGTTCTACATCGATTTGAAAACCATTATCAGATAAAAATCTGTTGTAGTATTTTCCTACTGCTATGTAAAATGCAAGCGTTTTTGCTGCACGTTCACGAGCTTTTTCAGGTTCCTTATTGGATACTGCTCCAATAAATACAGAAGCGATTTCAAAGTCCTTGTGTTTCTTTCTGGTACGTGATTTTATAAGAGAAACAGTCTTCCTCAATTCTTCCATTGGACGAAGATATAGCAAAATTCCATCAGCAAGGTCACAAGCTAATGATATCATATGTTTATTTACTGCAGCGACAAAAATTGGTATTTTCTGTCTTTTTGGTTTATATGATAGCTTGAAGTTCTTTACGTTAAAGAACGTTCCACTATAATATACCTTTTCGCCCTTCATCATTAATCTCAAGCACTCTATATACTCTCGCATTCTGCAAATTGGTCGTTCAAATTTGGTTCCATGCCAATCCTCTACTAATGACGGTGTACTTACACCCAGGCCTAAGATTGTTCTATTGTTAGAAAGCACATCAAGTGTAGTCGCTGCCATAGCGATTGCTGCAGGCGTCCTTGTATAAACGCCTACAATCGAAGTTCCAAGGTTAACTTTCTTTGTAATTTGTGATAATGCTCCTAAAGAAGCAAAAGCTTCACGTCCCCATGATTCAGGCACCCACAGTGAATCTACGTTTTTCCTATCGTCCGCGAGTTTAGCAAATAAAAGGACCTCTTCCATAGAAAGCAACGTGCCAGGATTATACGCTATTTTGTCAATTTTCATTTTATATTAGCCTGTCGACTTCAATTCTTTAGCTGCCTCCTCGATATCTTTGTGGGAATCAATTGACCTCCAGAAAGAGTTTTCATATTTTACTGCTTTCAATTTCCTTCCCTTTGCCATCGTAGGAAGCGCAGTAACTTCAATATTTCCATTTTCTGGCAGGAAATTAAATACTTCATTCGTAAAATAATAAACACCCGCATTAATCCATCTGTCTTTAATAGGCGGTTTCTCGGTAAAACCCAAGATATTTGACTTCTGATCTAATTCTACAATGCCATACGGGCTTATTAGTGGAACTAGCGCAAGAGCTGCATAATTGCCATTATGCAGTCTGTTTGGATCTAAGTCTGTTAATATGTCTCCATTGATCATAAAGAATCCTTGTTCTCTGACACCACCCAAAAGACTTTCAGCATTCTTCAACGCTCCGCCTGTTCCTAGGGGTTCTTCTTCTACAGCATACCCCACTTTCACACCGAATTTACTACCACTTCCTATATAATCGATAATCTGTTCTTTGAGATATCCTACACATATAATAATCTCATTAATTCCATGCATTTTGAACCACTTTATCTGCCATTCTATAATTGGAATATTCTGAACTTCAATCATTGGCTTTGGCCTTTCATCTGTTAAAGGCTTCAACCTCTTACCCAGACCACCAGCCAAAATAACTGCCTTCATGACTTCCCGATCGTCTTGAATTATATAAAAGATTATCCTAGTCTGATTTTTATCGATTATAGATTCATGTTTCATCTTGAAGAACAAAATTTTTATTCATTATATAACCAAAAATCAGATTGTCCATTGCGACAAAACTAGATCCATCGTTTCAGAATACAGCCAAAAATTAGTCAAGCAAATAGTAAAGATATCTCCAGGTAGAGTGTATTCAATTTTTTCGAATCCATATCTGATTTAATAAACCTACTCTATTAGTTGTTATCCTAGACGGGAAATGCTGAAAAATAATGGATAAGGATCAATTTAATCCATATTTGCTTGACACGACCGCTTTATATAGTGATATTTTGAAGATTTTTTCATGCCTCTAGTAGAATTTTGTCGATATCGATGTTCTTTTCTATCGTAAAGCCTACATTGATAATATCCTTTACTCTTGAAAATGGGATCACGCATAGGACAGCCACGCTGCTTACTTCTTGAATTATCTCTACAATTTTATTTTCGACTATTGAAGGCTCTCTTGGCATACTATTGATAATAATTCCTAATATATTGATGCCGTAGTCTCTGCAAGCCTTTACAGTAAGAAGAACATGGTTGATTGTACCAATTCTTGAACTCGCAACAATAATTGTCGACAGGTTAAGCAATCGGACAAAATCTGCTACCGATTCTTTTTTTGTCAATGGAACCATTATCCCGCCTATTCCCTCCACAATCATGAAATCATGCTTTGATGCAAGCTTATAGTATATACTTTTAGCTGCAGATAAGTTCACCACCTTTTCTTTTGTTATTTTTGCAGCGACAAAAGGTGCTGTAGGAATAGAGTAAAAAAAGGGGTTTATCTCTTCATCAGGATCTTTTATTTTTGCTGCTCTTGCCAGCAATGCAGAATCTTCTGATTTGTATTTATACGAAAAAATCTTTTCTGCTGTTGCAAAGGGTTTCATAACTCCTATATCTATTCCCTTTCTGTACATTGCCGATGCCAAACCCGCTGCGACCGTAGTTTTTCCTATCCCCGTATCCGTTCCTGTTATAAATATCCCTTTCACGTAAATATTATTAAAATGTTTAAACTTGCATTTAACTGAATTGAAACTGCGTGATATAGACAAACAATTTGTTTGGCATCCCTATACACAGATGAAAGATTGGACGGATTGGAACAACAAAGTAATCATAAAAGGGAAAGGTTTTTACCTTTTCGATGACGAAGGCAAAAAGTACCTCGATGGGATTTCTAGCATGTGGTGTAATGTATGGGGTCATGGTAAAAAAGAGATAGTAAATAAGATGATCAAACAACTTCTAGATCTTCAACATTCTACTCTGTTCGGCCTGGCCAACGCTCCTTCAGTAGAATTCGCTGAGCGTATAGTTAAAATAGCAAAAGGAATGGACAAAGTTTTTTATTCTGATAACGGATCTACTGCAGTTGAAGTGGCTATGAAAATGGCACTTCATTACTGGCATAATAAGGGAAAGGTCGAAAAAACTAGGTTCATTTCCCTTAAGCATGGATATCATGGAGATACAATCGGTGCTATGTCCGTAGGATACATCCATAGATTTTTTCATCCGTATAAACCGCTTTTAATCAAGGTGTACCGTGTTCCAAGCCCCTGTGCATACGAATTCCCGGACAAGAACATACATAGTTTGGTGGACTACTGTCTTGAGCAAACAGAAAATATACTTAGAAAACACGGTTCCAAATGCTCCGCATTGATAATGGAAAGTGGGGCTCAAATTGCCGGAGGTGTCGTGATTTATCCAGAAGGTTATCAAAAAGCAATTTCTGAACTTTGTAAAAAATATGGTGTTCTGTTGATTCTTGACGAAATCGCAACCGGTTTTGGTAGGCTTGGTAATATGATAGAGTATTTAGCACAAAGGTCTATTCCGGATATTGTTTGTTTTGGCAAAGCACTTACTGCAGGTTATTTTCCTCTTGCAGTAACTCTTACAACCGACAGACTCTTTGATACATTTCTTGGAAGTTATTCAGAGAACAAACAATTTTATCATGGACATACGTTTACTGGACATCCTGTGGGATGCACCGTGGCATTGGCAAATATTGATTTATATGAAAAAAGTAATATCATGT
>Ga0173481_10000153_pt1 | contig 12794 bp, 12 predicted proteins | sample NitcycUS073202C2_FD_136667 | JGI IMG/M metagenome (GOLD analysis project Ga0173481, IMG submission 136667) | Soil microbial communities from Arlington Agricultural Research Station in Wisconsin, USA - Nitrogen cycling UWRJ-S073-202C-2 (version... ... | reverse complement strand
TATGATCCACCATACCAAGATAGTTGCAAATATAGATTGCTGATTCAGGAAACAATCTTAGATTTGTCCAATTTCAGACTGATCTATTAGAGCCCTTTTTACTAACATAATTATTGCTACAGTTGTAGAACGGGTTACTATTTGCAACGCAATTATACCTGTGATACAATGCGGGAGATGGGATTTGAACCCATGAACCCCTGAGGGATAAGAGCCTCAGTCTTACGCCTTTGACCAAGCTGGGCGACTCCCGCTCGCAGTTTGAATGGCCTCATAGCACTAATTTGAATATTATGAATTATAGACAACCCAGTTACCCCTATATTAATACAACTTACTACTTTATTGAAAGTGTTCAATCAATAATTGGTCGGACTTGATGTATTATATTTAAAAAGAAGACTGCAACTTTAGCCAAAGGCATATCTCGAATACACTAAATACTAGCGATAGTTTTTATAAGACTTTAAATTATTTTAAAATAGATGTTAGTCCCAGTACGATGCTTTACCTGTGGTAATTTGGTTGCAAATAAACATGCAGAATATTCAGCTAGAATAAAAGCTGGAGAAGATCCAGGCAAAGTAATGGATTCATTAAACATAAAGCGGTACTGTTGTAGAAGGATGTTCACCTCAACTGTAGAGACAATATATCAAGTGATACCATACTATGAAGCTTTGAGGCGAAGAATGTCTGAAATCCAGTCAGAAATGGAATAATAATAATAATAAAGTAGATGCCTTCAATTACATCACTCAAAGCAAGAATTGTTTTCAACAGCAGAGGAAGCAAAACTATAGAGATTGATGTTGTTTCAGATAGAAAATACTTTGGACGAGCATGTGCACCATCAGGTGCGAGTATAGGAAAACATGAAGCTCAGAGTTTTCCCAATGGCAATCCTGAAAAAGCATTAGATGTATTCAATGCGAATTCAAAAAAATTCATTGGGCTCAATGCGGAAGATCCAAAGGTAATTTTTGATGTTTTGAGAGACATTGATGATACTGAAACATATAGTAAAATTGGCGGATCTATTGCCTACGCCTTGAGCATTGCAGCTATTGATTCTGCAGCAAAAGCATTAGATGTTCCTATCTTCAAATTATTAAAATCAACAAAACCTTATAGATATCCTTTTCCACTTGGCAATATTTTAGGCGGTGGTGCTCATGCTGGTCCCGGCACACCGGACATACAAGAATTTCTGGTTTGTCCCATCGGAGCAAGCAACATCTTGGAAGCTCTAGAAATTAATTTTGGAGTACATAAACAAGTTCGCAAAGTTATTGAATCTATTGATAAACACTTCACATATGGTAGAGGGGATGAAGGTGCCTGGGCTCCAAACTTAAATAACGATGAGGCATTTGAAATTTTGGAGAAAGCTGTTAAAAATTGTGGTTTTGCTCTTGGCAAAGATGTATCGCTTGGAATTGATTTTGCAAGTTCCTCGTTTTGGGATGAAAAGAAGAGGGTTTACGATTATGCTAGGCAGGGAATAATACGCGATACTGAAGAACAAATTGATTTTGTTAATGATCTAATCAACAAATACAAACTGATTTATTCAGAAGATCCTGTCCATGAGGAAGACTTCGAAAGCATGGCTGTCATAGCCAAAAAGAATCCACAGTGCCTAGTTAGCGGCGATGATATGTTAGTTACAAATGCAAAACGAGTCAAAGAAGCGGCAAAGTACAAATCTTGCAGTGGTGCAATTTTGAAGGTTAATCAAACGGGAACTCTTTATGATGCGATGCAATTTGCTGACGTATGCGCGAAGAATAACATCAAAATTATAACTTCTCATAGATCTGGCGAATCTTCAGATTCCCATATCTCACATATTGCAATAGCTACAAATTCTAAAATGTTAAAGTCAGGAGTTCTTGGCGGCGAACGTATTGCAAAATTAAACGAACTTTTACGTATTGGAGAGTATGATTTAATAGAAGGTATGGCTGATCTGTCCTCTACATAAAATGAGTGGTGATAAAGAAGTTCAAAATGCAGATTCTCCTGTTCAAAAACATGAAGAACCTAATAATGATGAGGTGCGTACTGAAGATTCAATCTCTTCTCCCCCTGAAACTCAGGAGGGCGGTAGCTACACATCAGAAGCCAATAATTTAGAAAAAATGATCTTATCTACTGGTATCCGTGTTGGCACGCCAGTAAAAACAAAATATATGACACAATTTATTGTTCGTGCTAACCCAGAAGGTTTGTATATTCTTGACATTAGTAAGACTTTAGCAAAAATTGATGTAGCAGCCAAATTCATCGGCCGTGCTAATATCTCCAGAGTTGCAGTTACTTCAGCGCGGGAATATGGTAAAACACCGGTAGAAAAGTTTTGTGAACTCACTGGTGCTACAAGTATATTTGGAAGGTTTATGCCAGGCACATTTACAAACCCATCTTTGCCAAAATATATGGAACCGGAGATCGTAATTGTTACTGATCCACAGGCAGATCAGCAAGCGGTATTAGAAGCTACAAGAGCAGGTGTTCCGGTAATTGCAATATCCAATAGTGACAATGTAACTTCAAAAGTGGATCTGGTGATTCCTGCAAATAACAGGGGACGAAAAGCTCTTGCTACTATATATTGGCTTCTGGCAAGGGAAGTATTAAAGAGACAGGGTACGATCAGGTCTGACAGTGAAATGAGAATGTCAATTGATGATTTTGAAACCAAGCTAGTCGAGGAACTATCTTGAGTGGTAACCCTAGCAGACTTCCTGCCGTATCTGGGATATTCTATCCAAGCGAACCTTTAGAACTTCAGCGATTAATCGAACAATCATTTAGAGATCAAAAATTTGGACCGGGCAAGATTCCGCCCTCTGAATTTAAACGCAGAATTTATGGAATTGTCTCGCCTCATGCGGGATATGTCTACTCTGGTGCTGTTGCTGCAAATGGATTTTATGAAGTATCGTCTATGGACTTTGATAATGTGGTTATGATAGGTCCTAACCACTACGGAATTGGCACCGGAGTAGCTACAATGCGAAATGGAGTATGGGAAACTCCATTAGGAGGAATTGAAATCAATCCGGATTTGGTATCAGAAATCTCCAAGTCCGGGATTATAGATTTCGATGATTTTGCTCACAGTAGAGATCATTGTTTAGAAGTCCAGATTCCTTTTCTTCAATATATCAAGAAAAATAAAAAAATCAGAATTGTCCCAATTATACTAATAATGCAAGATATTAAAACAGCAATGGATATAGGCGAGGCCATAGCCCAATCTATAAGAAATACTAGTAATGCATTACTTATTGCATCATCTGATTTTACACATTATGAATCAAATGACGAAGCGCACAGAAAAGATAGCGAACTAATAAAGGCTATTTTATCTCTAAATATTTCCGAGTTCTATACGGTATTAGACAGACTTGCTGTATCTGCTTGTGGATATGGTGCAATTGCTTCAGTAATGAAAGCAGCAAAGGATTTAGGTGCAACTAAAGGCGAATTACTAAAGTACGCCACAAGTGGCAACGTTATAGGAGATATGAGCACCGTAGTTGGCTATTCATCTATCATATTTGTATGAGTTTGAGAAAAACTTCAGCTGCAGCATCAGCACCAGGAAAAATTATTTTATTTGGTGAACATTTCGTTATATATGGCAGTCATGCAATTTTAGCATCGATCGATAGACGTATCAATGTAAGTGTATATTTGAATAGAACTCAAGCAATCAATATTAGGTCAAGCTTAGGTATTATAGGATCATATATAGATTCAGAATTTACATTAATAAAAGGTGGAGAAAATGCAAAAGAAATCCTGGACCCGATCTTTAAATGTGCAAGTTGTGTTCTTTCAGAAAGAAAACAAAATTTAGGAATGGATATAAATTTAATTTCTGAGGTTCCATATGGAGTTGGACTAGGATCTTCTGCAGCATGCTGTGTAGCTACAGTAGCTGCAGTGAATTCATTATTTTGCGAACCCAATAAAGAATGGATATGTGTAAAAGCAGTTGAATGTGAACGCTTGGTTCACAAGAACTCTTCTGGAGCAGATTGTTATATTTCGGTATTTGGAGGTTTAATGTATTACATGAGAAATGAAGGATTCAAAAAAATTAAGTCAAAAAAAGATTTAACTTTGATTATTGTAAATACGGGGAACAAACATTACACTGGAGATTTAGTTTCCTTAGTCAAGAAATTCAGGGATGAGAATGTGTTATTATTTATTGACTTAACCTCTTATGCAAATACTATATGTCAAAAAGCTCTTGCAGCAATTATCAGTGGTAATGAGAAAAAACTTGGAGAATTGATGAATGAAAACCATGCGCTGTTACAGCAGATTGGAGTCTCTCAGAGAAAAATTGACCATGCGGTACAAGTTTGTATTAAAAATGGTGCTTTAGGAGCAAAACTTACTGGCGCAGGTGGAGGTGGAAGCATGATTGCCCTTATTCCAAATGAAAATAAGATGAAAGTAATTTCTGAGATCGAGAGAAATAGATATGAGTGTATTCCTGTGAAAATTGATTACGACGGTGTTATAATATACTAAACTTTAAATCCGCTCAAAAGTTATGATTTTTATAAAATGGGGCATAATCTGATATTAATTAAGCTTGGCGGATCTGTAATTACATTCAAAGAAAAACCACTTGCTGCCAATTTTGAAGCAATTAGGAGCATTTCATATGCACTTGCATCTGTAAAAATACCGATCATACTGATTCATGGCGGTGGTTCCTTTGGACATTATTGGTCTGTAAAATATAACATGCATTCAAAACCGGATCAATATGATTCACACGGCATATCGATAGTACATGAATCAATGATAGCATTGAACCAAATTATAGTTAATTATATGATTAAAGTAGGAATGAATCCTTATATGATTCTGCCTTCTGTGTTTACCAGTGGTCGTAAGCCAATTGCTAAAAAAATTAAAGAACTTAAGTCTATTGTAGAAAGCAGTGTAATTCCAATAACGTTTGGAGATATCATCTATATAGAAAATAAAATGTATTCCATTTTATCAGGAGATGCATTAATGTCAATCCTTTCCAAAATTTTAAGACCATCGAAAGTCATTTTTACACTCAATGTAGATGGCATCTACAAAGATATGGGAAAGAGAGAAATTATAAAAGAATTAAAGAATAATAATAATTCTATTAACTTTTCAAAAGTAATACAAGATGTGACAGGCGGCATGCGGAGAAAGGTTACCGAGGCACTAAAGATATCTGATATTGGGATAGATGTACTGATGGTAAATGGGTTAAAGCCAGAGCGAATTATAAATGCTATTACTGGCACAGATTTTGAGGGTACGTTAGTAAAAGGAAAGAGGAGCAGTAAATAATGTGACGGATACAGATAGTTCGCCATCAGACATTGATATTATAAAGCAGCGCAAGAAAGACGGTATTGATATACCATTAAAAAAAGATGTTCAGGCAAAAACAACATCGAACTATTTAGAATACATCAGGTTTATCCATAATGCTTTACCGGAAATTGACTATAATGATATCGATACATCAACTACTTTTCTGAATCACAAATTCTCTGCACCAGTTATTGTAGACTCTATGACAGGAGGAACTCCTGATGCAATTAACATTAATGCAAGGTTGGCGCAACTTAGTGATAAGTACGGATTTGCGATGGGTTTGGGCAGTCAAAGGGCAGGCCTAGCAAGTGAAGAACTAGCTGACACTTATTCTGTAGCAAGAAAAAATGCCCCTAATGCATTTCTTATCGCAAACATTGGAGGAGCGCAACTTAGTGATGGACTTACAGTTGATAATATAAGAAAAATTGTAAATATGATACAAGCCAATGCTCTCGCGATTCATCTCAATCCATTGCAGGAGCTTATCCAACCAGAGGGAGAACCAAAATACAGGGGAGTGCTTGAAAAAATCACAGAATTAGTGAGGAACCTTGACACTCCGATAATTGTAAAGGAAGTAGGTGCAGGAATATCCAAAGAAGTAGCCATAAACTTGGAGATGGCTGGCGTGGCTGCAATTAATGTAGCAGGTGCAGGCGGAACCAGCTGGGCAGGGGTTGAAAAATTGAGAGCAGAGACTGCGAAAGATGTTATTAAAATTCATCTAGGTGAAATGTTTTGGGATTGGGGAATTCCCACTGCAGCAAGTCTAATCGAAGTAAAGAAGGCAGTGAAATTACCTATTATTGCTTCTGGAGGCTTGCGTAATGGGTTGGAAATTGCAAAGTGCATGGCAGTGGGTGCAGATATATGTGCCATGGCTTTTCCATTTCTGAGAAAGGCTTCAGAATCTGAAGAAAATCTGTTTAAATTTGCAGATACTGTTCTTGCAGAACTTAAAAGTACAATGTTCCTTGTAGGCGCGAAAAATATCTCCGCACTGAAAAGCTCAAGGTATATATTAACAGGAGCTTTAGCAGAGAGGGTCAACTGTCGATGAAGGTAAGCAGTAATAGAGATGAGCTTGAATCTAATGCTTCAGATATAAAAGAATTCATTATCTCAATTTTAAAAGGTGAGCCAAATGAACTCTATAATGCATCAGCACATTATATTACAACTGGCGGTAAACGGTTACGTCCTTTCATGGTAGCTAAATCATGTGAAATGTTTGGAGGCAATTCAAAAAGGTCTATGCCTGCAGCTGTAGCAGTTGAAATGATTCATAATTTCTCTCTTGTACATGACGATATTATGGATAATGATGACATGCGCCATAGTGTTTCAACGGTTCATAAATATTATGGTATACCATTAGCCATTCTTGCAGGAGACATCCTATTTTCGAAGGCATTTCAACTACTTGCAATAAACGGCAGAAAAGCTGGGATAGCAGAAAAAGATATCTGCGAAATGATTGTAAGGCTCTCAACTGCATGCATACGTGTATGCGAAGGCCAAGCCACTGATGTTGGCATGGCATCAGACAGAATGTTCTCTTCTGAATCCCAATACATTAACATGATCGGTAAAAAGACTGCAGCTCTATTTGAGGTATCTTGTGGACTAGGTGTATTATCTGCAGCAGATCCAAATATGGAGGATGTTGAGAATCTTTCATCGTTCGGCAGGAATGTAGGTATTGCTTTTCAATTAATTGATGACTTAATTGGGATAATAGGAGATCCTAGAATTACTGGTAAGGCAGTAGGAAATGACATTAGAGAAGGGAAAAAGACATATCCGATTCTCTTGGCATTAAACAATGCAGATGGTGAGAATAAGAATAAGATTCTGAAAGTCTTTAACTCAAAGAATGCCTCAAGTATAGATTTAGAAGACGCAGTCAGAACTATTTCTATTATTGGTATAGATCAACATATAAGAAATGCTGCAAAAGCACATATAGACAGAGCCCTAAAATCAATTGAAAAATATGAAGATTCGCATGCCAAGAAGGCGTTAAAATCTTCTGCCAATTTTATAGTAGAAAGGAGTCTGTAATATATAGTGGATTTGGATGAGGATACTGAAAAAATTATTAAAGTTGCCATCTTAAAAAATGCTGTTGAATATGATGGAAAATCAAGGGTTGACCCAGTTATCGCAAAGGTTGTTGCATCTAAACCAGATCTTAGAGGTAATCTGAAGAATTTAATTCCTAAAATCGCGGAGACAGTGCAGAAGATTAATGCACTATCATTAGCAGATCAAAAGGCATTGCTCGATCATATCGAACCTAGAGAATCTCAAAAGAAGAGGAAACAAACCGAGATCTCACAGGCACATCTACCTCCTTTAGAGTTTGCGGAAATAGGAAAAGTAGTTACAAGGTTCCCACCTGAACCAAATGGTTATCCTCATATAGGACATGCTAAAGCCGCAATCATTGATGAAGAATATGCACACATGTATAACGGAAAATTGATTTTACGTTTTGACGATACAAATCCGCTAAATGAAAAACTTGAATACTATGAAGCAATTAGAGCGGGCTTGGAATGGCTTGGAATAAAGCCTGATATGGTGAAAAATAGTTCAGACGATATTCAATTATTACATGAATATGGCAAAAAATTGGTTCTTTCTAATGGAGCATATATCTGCGTTTGCACTAAGAGAACAATTCATGATCTCAGGAAGAAAGGAGTTACATGTGAGTGTAGAAATAATTTCGATATCGCTTTGGATCGATTAAAAAAAATGTTTGATGGATCTTTTAGACAAAATGATGCAATTATCAGGTTCAAAGGAAATATGTCTGATCAAAATACTGCAATGAGAGATCCTACACTTTTTAGAATAATAGAAGCCGATCATCCAAAATTAGGTGATAAAATTCGAGTATGGCCGACATATGATTTTGCAGTACCCATTGAAGACAGCCTTGACGGAGTAACACATGCACTGCGAACAAAAGAGTATGAATTACGAAATGCGCTGTATTTTGCGATACTTGATGCACTTGGACTTCGGAAACCTTTCATGTTAGAATTTTCAAGGCTAGAATTTAAAGGAGTCCCAGTTTCGAAACGAAAGATAAAACCATTGTTAGAAAAAGGTATCATTAAAAGCTGGAGTGACCCACGTCTCCCAACTTTAATAGCAATCAAAAGAAGGGGTTTCTTACCTGAAGCAATAAACAAATTTATTCTTTCATTAGGGTTAACACTTGCTGAAACAAAACCGCCTATTGAAGCTCTTGAAGCATTCAATAGAAGAATTATTGATCCTAATTGTATTAGATTGTCATTCGTCAAGGACCCTATAGAATTACATATTCAAAATGCTACTCCAAAGGAGGTAATACTGAAGAACCATCCTAACGCTGATCTTGGAACCAGAAAAGTGAGTGTTTCAAACTCAGTGTATATCGCTAGAGATGATGCAGCAAAACTTGACATTGGTGATGAGATCCGACTAATGGATCTATATAACATACAGACGACCAAAATCATTACATCTGAAAATAAGCAAGTATTGATTGCAAATTCCACAGGAGATGATATAAAGCAAAACATGCCAAAGATTCATTGGGTTGCAAAGAATGATGTAATTCCGTACAAAGTTATGATAGCTAGAGAATTATACATAGGGGAACAGTATAACGCAAATAGTTTGGAGATCTCTGAAGGATTTGCAGAATCATTTGTGTCAACTCTCAAGCCGGATACCAGAATTCAATTTGTAAGATTTGGATTCTGTAGACTTGACGGTAATAATACTGCAATATTTACGCATAGATAGGATGCCAACAATGAAGATTGCAAGAATAAACGATAGATGGATAGGTGACACATATGCCATTGTTTCTGATGATCTAAAGAAACTAATCACGAGATCTAAAATTCAGGAACAAACAGGTATTCCTATACCCTCAAACATTAAGGAATTCATGTTTAAGGGTTGGCTAAACGAAGTAAAAGAATATCAGAGTAAATTAAAGTACGATCATAACGTTGAAGATGTTGGACTGTTGGCGCCTATTCCAAATCCACCTAAGATAATCTGCCTAGCGTTCAATTATTACGATCATGCTAGAGATGCTGGTTTAACACCTTCTGACGAACCAGTAATATTTATGAAACCAAGAACAACATTGAATCCTCCTTTTAATGATATAATATGCCCTTCATTCGTAAAACGTTTAGATTACGAAGCAGAGATAGCAGTAATAATTGGACAGGATATAAAGGAAGTGCCAGAAAACCAAGCATTGGAATATGTTTTCGGATATATGATTTTGCACGATGTGTCTTCAAGAGATATCCAATTCAAAGACAAACAATACACTCGCGCAAAGAGCATTGATACTTTTGCTCCATGTGGTCCCTGGATTACAACTAAAGATGAGGTGGCTGATCCACAAAACTTGAGAATTACCACTAAAGTGAATGGAGAGATACGTCAAAATTCATCCAGCGAAAACATGGTAATCCCAATAAAGAAGATAATCTCGAGTTTGAGCATGGTGATGACCATAGAAGCCGGCGATATTATTTCTACAGGCACTCCAGCAGGTGTAGCAATGTCAATGAAAGACCCAAAATATTTGAAAGATGGCGACGTAGTTGAAATTAGTATTGAGAAGCTAGGCACAATTAGGAACCGCGTTGTGTTCCAATAGTAGTGATTTATGTTGCTTTAATACTAAAGTATACTACATTTTAATGAATTAAACAATAATTTAATTTGGAAATAATTTTACTTGATAATAAAATATTTTGCGCGGTTGACAAGTACAAAAATTTCAAGCTTTATCAGCCTTCTCTAAAATTTGACTCAGTACTATATTTCATGTTTGCTTTATCTACATTCTTTATTTGTCTATTCAATTTGATAATTTCCCTTTCCAATAGTCTTGCATAATATTCATATGATTCAACTAATTTAGCCCTGATATTAGCTATCTGCATAGATACATTTAGAGATTCCAGACAAGTTTCAAGTGATCTATCTGTTGCGAAATCATTCATGGCTCTATGAAAAACAGCTACTGCCTTTCTCTCTTCTGAACTATATTCATTAATTGCTTGTGCAAGTTGGTCTATTTCATCAGAATTAAAGGAAAAACCTTTGAAATCGAATGATCCGGACATATATATTATAAAGCAGTATATTATAAAGCACTTATGGCGAAATAAAATACCAACTCTAGCATTCTATCTTGCATACCCAAGAGAGAGATCTCAAGGGAAGGAATTTGCTAAATAGAGGGTCTCACTTGCTATTTCTAGCAGTAAGTATATCAAATATCTCCTGACTATAGCTCTTCAATTTCTCATCTATTTGTTAAGATATCTTCATAATCTTAATTAGAATATGTAACAGCAATCCAAAAACCAAAAAAAGATAGTAATAGTAGAGTGTCATACAGCGGATAGCAACAGATGAACTATGATCCATATTTTGCCACGATGGAGGACTTCTGGGTCCTCTACTATTACTACTTTATAAGTGACCTGTGTAAATATTAAAAAATTTTGCCACAATAAAACCTAATTTTCTAACTTTATTTTTTTCTTCGAATAGTTCTATAAATATTGCTATATAGTGAATGCATTAAACACTAATAATATGTTTAGTTTGTTATATCTATTATAGTTAATACTACTACTTCTACTTATTCTCTATTGTTATTGTGGTAAACTATCGACATATTCTTTAAGCTTTGGATTACGTTTATGTTCTTTCCTCAGGAATTCTGGATATAAAAGATCCACGATCCTATCCCTTAGATCGTAGTATTTCGGTGGCAGATCTCGTCTTCTTATAGAAGCATAATATTTTTCAAATCCTCTTTCCAATTCCTCATCAGCATACTTATCACACTTTATCTAGCAATGATATATGCTGAGTATATGTCTGTCGTGCTTGTCAATCTGTTTTTGAATTTCTTGGATATACTTCTGTTTCTTCTCTTTTTCTTTTAATTTTCTTTCTCTATTTTTTAATCCAGTAGATTCTTCAGCAGCAAGAATAGTCTGAGCTATCATATCATAAAGCCGATTATGCATCTCATAGTGGCTCAGCACATAACGATTTAGTTCCTCTGCTGCCTTTGAATAAAGTTTCCAAAAAGTAGTACTACTTTTATCATCATCTAATTGAATGTGTCTTATTGCTCGGACTCTCGCATTTGCAATAATCTCGTTAAACCTTTTATCTCTGAATGAAGACATATACCAGTCAAATGCCTGCTGTATAAATTTTCTCTGTCGTTTAATTGACTTTACAAATAGACTAATACTACTAATGCCGCCTATGCTATTACTGTTGTGTGGAAAATTGTATTTATATGAGTATAATTTTGGTGATAAGGCTATAGCCAGCTCTAATGTTTCTTCAATTCTATCTTTTACAGGACCAATTAAAACAGAGCAACCACCAATAATGCTGCGCAGAGTGTAGTCTTGGATGGAAAATGCTTCTTCGCCATCTCTGACATTTTTTCTTATTATCATATTGGAAAGGCCTGCAGATTTGAATTCGGATATGAGTTGATAATAATATTTTTTCACATCAGATTCATCGAACTTGATATGTGAGAATAGACCACCATTTGAAACGTCTCTCTTCTGAACTATATCCATTGCTGTAACTCCTTCTTTCCTAATAATCTCTGCTGATGTTCTTCCTATTCTACCAGTTTGAGCATCACGAAATCACACTTCTACGTTACCTAGTTTGGATTCTTGAGTGGGCTTCAACTGTGAAGAACCATCAACAGCCTGTAGAAATAGAAGAGCTCAGATTTTTTCGTGTTTTGTTCGTTGAATCTCTTCCTTCCTTGTTGGATCTTCTCTTTCTGTTTCAACCAGTTTTTCTATGTCAAGAGTATCACGAGCTATTTTAGATTTTGTTGCGAAGGTTAGAGTGTGATCAATCAAAAATAAGCCTTTTAGTTTGAAGCCTTAACAAACATAGTATTGCAATATTCTTCATAGTATGGATGCACAATATATCCAACACTAGCTATGTCAAACAGCAGAGTTGTTGGCATTAGATCTATCTTATATTCATCAATACCCTTATTATTATTGTCGAACATCTCTAATGAACGAAAGGATTAAGGTATTACATCGCGCTGAAGTCATAAATGCGATGTTGGACATTCTCTATAACTCAGAGCATAGAATAGATATCTGCGGCAATTCTAGATTTCCATCATTAATCTTTTCTTTTGAATCAATTAGAGGAGCAATAATGAATGTTAAAAATAGAAAAAAATACACAAGGCAAAGATATATCTTCGAAATTACACAGCAAAATATCCAATATTGCAAGGATTTAATGAAAATTGCTGAGATACGTCACATGAATGAAATTGAAGC
>Ga0173481_10000150_pt1 | contig 12854 bp, 11 predicted proteins | sample NitcycUS073202C2_FD_136667 | JGI IMG/M metagenome (GOLD analysis project Ga0173481, IMG submission 136667) | Soil microbial communities from Arlington Agricultural Research Station in Wisconsin, USA - Nitrogen cycling UWRJ-S073-202C-2 (version... ... | reverse complement strand
CTCGTCGAGCCGCTGCGAACCCTGTTCAAGGACGAGGTCCGCGCGATCGGCCGTGAGCTCGGCCTGCCCGAGGTGATCGTCGGTCGACAGCCGTTTCCGGGGCCCGGCCTCGGCATCCGGATCGTCGGAGAGGTCACCGCTGACCGCCTCGAGATTCTGCGTGACGCCGACGCGATCGCCCGTGAGGAGCTGACCCGCGCGGGACTCGACGGCGAGATCTGGCAGTGCCCGGTCGTGCTGCTCGCCGATGTGCGCTCGGTCGGCGTGCAGGGCGACGGTCGCACGTACGGTCACCCGATCGTGCTGCGTCCGGTGTCGTCCGAAGACGCGATGACCGCGGACTGGACCCGCCTGCCCTACGACGTGCTGGCCCGCATCTCGAACCGCATCACGAACGAAGTGCGCGAGGTCAACCGTGTCGTGCTGGACGTGACCAGCAAGCCGCCGGGCACGATCGAGTGGGAGTGACGCGCTAGCTCTCGCCCGCGAGAAGGTGCGTTGCGCGCCGAAAAGGTGGGTTGCGCGCCGAGAAGGTGCGCACCTCTTCGGTGCGAGATGCGCATTCTCGCGATGAAGGGGGCCATCTCGCGTCGGGATGCACCTTCGCGCGACGAAGTGCGCGTTCTCGCGATGGGATACGCCATCTCGGCGCAGAGGGGCAGGATGGGATCGTGAGCGAATTCCCGGATGCCGAGTACCTCATCCTCTCGAGCAGGCTCATCCCCGACCGTGACGGGGGCTACGCGCTGGCGACCCTCGCCCGCGCCCGGCAGATGGCCGCCGCCGGCGTGCACGACGGACTCGGACCGCTGCTGCTGACACTCGACCCCGGAACCCCCGCTGAGCACGCGCGGCACCGCGCCGCGTTCGCCGGCCGTGACCTCGTGGTCGATCCGGAGCGCATGCGCAACCTGTTCGACGAGGCCGCTTCGGGTCACGGCGGGGCTGCCGCGTGGCTGCGCGCCGCCGCACACCCCGGCGAGCCCGACCCGGCGCTCGAATACCGCCTGATCACGGATGCCGTCGGCCGGCCCGTCATCGGACTCCCGGTCATCGCCGGTGACCCGGACTGGCACGTGACCTCCGCACCGGTCGCGGTCTACGACGAGCGCGGGTCGGTCGCCGGAGTGGTCGAGGGTTTCGGCGCGCTCTACCGGGCATGGCTCGAGAATGTGGTCGACGGGCTGCGGGCGGGGGATGCCGACCGCCCGGTCGTCGTGGTCTGCGAGTCGCGGCAGCTCGGTGAGCTGCTGGCCGGCTGGGACGACCCGGCGCTGCGCCTCGTGCACGCGATCCACACGATCCACCTCGAGCCGCCCTTCACGCCCGACGCACCGCTGAACCCGCTGTGGTCGCGGTGGTTCAGCCTCGCCGAGCGCTTCGACGCCGTGCTCTGGCCGACCGGCGCGCAGCGCGCCGATGTCGAGGACCGCTTCGGCGCATCGCCCGTGCACGTGGTGGTTCCGCACGCGGTCGGGGCGGCGGCATCCGTCACTCCGCTCGCCGACCGCGCACCGGGTCGCGTCGTGATGCTCAACCGCCTCGCGCCCGGAAAACGGGTCGATCACGCGATCCGCGCGTTCGCGACCGTGGTGCAGGCCGTGCCCGAGGCAACGCTGGACGTGTACGGCGACGGCCCCGAGCACGGTGCCCTGCAGCGGCTGATCGACGAGCTGGGGCTGGACGCGCACGTCGTGCTGCGCGGACTCACCGACGATCCCGGTTCCGAGCTCGATGCGGCATCCGCGTTCCTGTCGACCTCCGCGTTCGAGGGCCAGGGGCTCTCGATCGCCGAGGCCCTCGTGCACGGCTGCCCGGTCGTCGCCTACGACGTGCGGTACGGGCCGCGCGACCTCCTCGCGGACGGCGGCGGCATTCTCGTGCCGGATGCCGACCTCGGCGCGCTGGCGGCCGCCATCGTCGAGCTGCTGACCGACGTGGAGCTGCGGGCCCGGCTCACCGCCGAGGCGGTCGCGGCTGCGCGCGCGGTGCATCCCGAGCATGCGATGGCCGCGCTCGCGCAGGCGGTCGACGACGTGCTCGCGCGGCCCTCCCGCCGGCTCTGAGCGGCGCCTCTTCTTCGCGAGATCACCCCGTGCTCGCGAAGTCACACCGCGCGGCCGCGGGTAGCAGGTGACCTGGCGGGGAGCGGGTGATCTCGCGCACAGTGCGACGCCCGCGAGCCGCTCAGGGCGGATCCGCCGGGGGCGGAACGTGATGCCGCACCCGCGGCGCCGCGGCACGCTGGGGGCATGGCAGACGACGGAAAGATCCCTCAGTTCGGCGCCGAGGCGCGCCGCGAGCTGTTCCACCAGCGCGTCCTCGTGCTCGACGGCCCGCTCGACGACGACAACGGCACCCTGATCGCGACTCAGCTGCTCGCGCTGGCCGCCGACGATGATGCATCCGACATCGCGCTGTGGATCCATTCGCCCGGCGGATCGGTGCCCGCGATGCTCGCGATCCGCGATGTGATGCGGCTGATCCCGAACGACGTCGCGACGCTCGCCCTCGGACTCGCGTGCAGCGCGGGCCAGTTCCTGCTCTCGGCAGGGACGAAGGGCAAGCGCCGGGCGCTGCCGCACGCGCGGATCCTGATGCATCAGGGCTCGTCGGGCATCGGCGGCTCGACGGTGGAGGTCGAGGTGCAGGCCGGCGACCTGCGACACATGCGCGACACCGTGCTCGGCCTCATCTCGGACGACACCGGCCAGCCGGTGGAGCGCATCTTCGAGGACTCGCTGCACGACCGCTGGTACACCGCGGCCGAGGCCGAGGACTACGGGTTCATCGACGGCATCGTCACCGATTTCGCGCAGGTCGTTCCGCGCCGGCGGCGACCGGCGGGCCTGGGGCTGGGCGCGGCGGAGGTGGCGGCGTGAGCTACACGATCCCGAACGTCGTCTCGCAGCATCCGCGCGGCGACCGCATCATGGACGTCTACTCGCACCTGCTGACCGAGCGCGTCGTGTACCTCGGCACCGGCATCGACGCGGGCGTCGCGAATGCGCTCATCGCCCAGCTGCTGCACCTGGATGCCGACAATCCCGACCGCGACATCCAGCTGTACATCAACTCCGAGGGCGGCGACCCGAGCGCGATGCTCGCGATCTACGACACGATGCAGCACGTGCGCCCCGACATCGCGACGACGTGCGTCGGACAGGCGATCGGGGTCGGCGCGGTCATGCTCGCCGCGGGCGCCGCGGGCAAGCGCGCCGTGCTGCCGCACGCCCGGGTCGTGCTGCACCAGCCCGCCGGGCAGGGGCGCGGGGCGATCCCCGACCTGATCCTGCAGGCCGACGAGCTCGTGCGCGTTCGCGGAGAGGTCGAGGCGATCCTCGCACGGCATACCGGGCAGGATGCCGCGAAGCTGCGCACCGACACGGACCGCGACCGCGTCTTCACGGCCGAAGAGGCCGTCGCCTACGGGCTGGTGGATCGGGTGCTGTCCGAGCGCTGACCGGGCCCCCGAATGCCGAACTCAGGCTGGATCGTGGGTGCGGGTGCCCGCAGCCGCGGATCTCCGCGGAAGCCGCTGCGGCCGTGACACATCCAGCCTGAGTTCGGCATGACGAGCGGCGCCGCCCGCGGTGTGCACAGCGCAGGACTTTTCGGCGCCACCGGCGTGCGACGCCTCAGAGCAACGGGCCGGCCGGACCGATCGACCGCGCCTGCTCCTGCGCTGTGCACGCGGAGAGCGTCAGCCCGCCGGCTTGCCGGGCCAGGTCTTGCCCGCCCACGGGTCGTAGTCCGCCAGCAGCTCGCCCTGCGGCGGGCGCTCGGCCTCGGGAACGTGCTGCAGGTTGATGCGCACCCGGTACCAGAGCGAACTCGCCCCGCGCATGCCGTCGACGAGAGTGTCGGCGGGGTGCAGCAGCGCCGCGACGTCGGGATGCTGCGTCTTCCACTGCTCGAGAACGTCGAGTGCCTCGGGCTTGGTCTTCGTGCGCGCGATCTCGATGAGCGGCATCGTCGAGGCTCGCCGTCCTGACCCATCGCCGCCGCGGGGCGGCTTCTCGGCCGGACCCAGCTCCTTCGCCAGCGCGAGCAGACCGTCGAGCGAACCCACAGCGTCGTCGATTCCCTCGTGCGGGTCACCGATCTCGGCGTACCGGCCGGGCACGGTGAGCGCGGTGAACTCCTCGGGCCGGCGCACCCGGACTTCGTCCCAGTCCAGCGGAGTCGACACCCGCGCATCGGGCAGGGGCCGGATCGAATACGCCGAGGCCACGGTGCGGTCCTTGGCGTTCTGGTTGAAATCCACGAACACGCTCTCGCCGCGCTCCTCCTTCCACCACCGTGCCGTCGCGAGCCCGGGCGCGCGGTTCTCGACCTCGCGCGCGAGGGTCTCGGCCGCGAGTCGCACAGCCTTGAAGTCCCATTCCGGCGCTATCCGCACCAGAATGTGCAGCCCCCGCGAACCCGAGGTCTTCGGCCATCCGACGAGGCCGACGTCATCGAGCACCTCCCGCGCGACGTACGCGACATCGACGATCTGCGACCAGTCAACGCCGGGCATCGGGTCCAGGTCGACGCGCAGCTCGTCGGGATGATCGAGGTCTTCGGCGCGCACCGGATGCGGGTTGAGGTCGAGGCACCCGAGGTTGATGACCCAGGCCAGGCCGGCGGCATCCCGGATGACCGCTTCCTCCGCCGACGTGCCCCGCGCGTAGTGCAGCGTCGCGGTGTCGATGAAGTCGGGGTGATTCTCGGGCACGCGCTTCTGGAAGAACGCCTCCTGATCGATGCCCTTCACGAAGCGCTTCAGCACCATCGGCCGCCCGCCGGCGCCGCGCAGCGCACCCGGCGCGACGGCGAGGAAGTACTGCACGACCTCGAGCTTCGTCAGCCCGATCTGTGGGAAGACCACCTTGTCGGGGCTCGAGACGCGCACCTCGCGGCCGTCGATCTCGACGGTCGTCTCTTTGCGGGCAGCAGGACTCACCGGGCCTCTTTCGTCAGCAGCCACGCTAGTGCGCGAGCGGATGCCGCGGCCAGGCCTTGACGCGTCGCGAAACCCTCAGCCCGCAATCACCCCAACAGGCCGCTCAGGCGACCAGCGACAGTCCGACCTGGTTGCCGACCGCCTGGCGCTCGGAGGTCCGCTCGCGCAATTCGTCGACGACCGCTGCCGTCAGGTCGATCAGCGTGATCTCGAGAGCGCCCGCGACCGCGGCGATCATCTCGCTCGAGGGCTCTTTGAGCCCGCGTTCCATCTCGGACAGGTACTGCGGCGACACTCCCGCACGATCGGCTGTATCGGCGAGTCTCTCGCCGCGATCGTGGCGGATGCGGCGCAGCCGGTCGCCCAGCACGTCGCGCCAGAGCGGCTCAGGCGCCCGCGCGGTGCGCTTCGGCGGCAGCGGGATGATCTCCGCTGTTTGTTCAGGCATGCGCTCACGATAAGACGAGAGGTGTGGCGGCTTCGAGCCGTTCCGCTCAGAGCAGAACGCAACTCTGCGACTACAGCATGAGCAGGCCGCGAGCCAGCAGCCAGAGGGCGAACAACGCCGACGCCAGCGCGGATACCGACAGCACGACCCGGTGGAAGAGGCTGCCCTCTTCCTGCATCCACGCGCGGATCAGCGAGACGATGAGTAGGATCCCCGCGCTGAGCGCGATGAACGGAACGAGCAGCAGCGGCCAGGCCCCACTGGGCAGACCGAAGGCGAGGAGGATCGGGTCGGTGTTGAACAGGATGGCGACCATGCCGCAGACGTAGGCGAGGTTCAGTCCGGACGACGTGGCCGCGACCAGCACGAGGCCGCCGGGGGCATCGGCCCTGCGACGGCTCAGCCACGTGAGGCCGTAGGCGGCCGCATAGACCAGCGTCGCGATGAAGACGAGGATCGTCAGTGCCGCTATCGCGATCTGCACCGGGTTGCGATCGCGCAGAAGTTCGCCGTCGAGCCGATAGATCGACGAGGTGGCGTGGATGTCTTCGCCGATCAGGAAGTCCGTCGCCGGCATCGCTTCGATGCACGACGCATCGGGCGGTGTGACGGGGTCGAGAAGGAACTGCTGCGCGATTCCCGCTGCGCAATCGTCCGACCAGACGGTCCACACCGGCGCATGCCCCTGGCCGGGGAACGAGTAGCGGTGTGCGACCGAGAGGCCCTCGGCGGTGGACGCGGCGAAAGCCTCAGGGGTCACCGGATCGTACTGGCCCGTCATCAGCAGGGCGGGGATGGCGCTGGTGACGAGTGAGTTCTCGTTGCCGGAAAGCGCCGGGACGCCCCACAGTTCGCAGTCCTCACGGAATCCCTCCGAGAGGGGGTAGTGGGCGAGGAGCGGATCCTGCGTGAGGGCGGCGGCGATGCGCTCGTCGTCGTTGAAGGGGGCTTCCTCCGAGCAGTCGATCGAAAGCGAGAGGCCCTCGCTGAAGTAGTTGATGTTGTCGACATTCCGCTGGGCGAGTGGGACGGCCGTCTCCGCCTCGCCCTTGGCGAGGCGATCGATCACGTACGGCAGCGCCCGAATGGTCTCGGCATCGTAGAACGCGTTGAAGAGTCCGACCGTCAGGTCGGCATCGCTCAGATGGAGGGTGAGCGGCGTGCCGTCGACCGGGTTGTCCACCGTGACCGTGAGGGGCGTGTCCGCGGCCCGCGCCAGCAGGTCCAGGAGGGACTTCTCGAGATCGGGGTACTCCTTGCCGCAGTCGGCATCGTCCGCGCACGCGGCGAGCATCGTGTCGACGGCGGCGAGGAAGCCCGCGGGCGTGTCTTCGTAGCGGTTGATCTGCGGCGGATACACGCCGTCGAGGATCACCGCTTGCAGCCCGTCCGGGCGGTCGCGCATGACGGTCAACGCCAGACGCGCGCCGTATGAGAGCCCGTACAGATTCCATTCGTCGTATCCGAGCGCGGTGCGCAGATCGGCGAGGTCGACCGCGCTTTCGGCGCTGGTGTACGCGGCCAGGTCGATGCCCTCGGCCGTCAGCCGGTCGCGGCACGCCACGATCTGCTCGCTCCGTCGCGCGCGATCCGCCTCACCCGAGAGGAGGACGCCGTCCTCGACGAAGTTCTCGAGGTCGAGTTCCGGGCAGTTCAGGGAGGGCTCGGCGAGCCCATCGCCGCGCTGCTCGACGAGGATGACGTCTCGGTCATCCAGCGCCCAGTCCGCGTAGTCGAGGAAGTACCAGAGCGAGTTGACGGCGCCGCCGCCCGGCCCGCCCGACGTCGGGAAGACGAGCGGGTCGTCGGCGTCGTCAGCACGGCTCTCGATGACGACGACCGGCAGGACGAGTGTTTTCGAGGGGTCCGCCTCGGGCGTACGTCTCTCGGGCACCGTGAGGGTGCCGCACGTCACGCGGTCTTCGTATTCGGCCGGCACGTCCACGGGGCAGTCTTCCTCTTGGAATGCCTCATCGGACTCATCGGCATCAGCGGAGGCCGAGGACTGCGCGGGGGCGGCGTAAGCCGCTGCCGGAATGAGAGCCGCCCCCGCCAGCGCGCAGGCCAAGATCACCGTACTGAAGAGCGCGCGCGGCCCGACCATAGCGTCACGATAGCGACGATGGCGCTCCGCTGACAGTGTTCGGGAGGAATGACGAAGGGGCCGCCCTTTCGGACGACCCCTTCGTGAAACCGCTGAGCTAGTTCGAGCCCCGCAGGATCGCGAGGATGCGCAGGATCTCGACGTACAGCCAGACGACCGTGACCATGATGCCGAAGGCACCGAGCCACGCGAACTGACGGGGAGCGCCGTTGCGCACACCCTGCTGGATCTGGTCGAAGTCGAGCACGAGCGAGTACGCCGCCATGATCACGACGAAGATGCCGATGATGACACCCCAGGGGATGCCGAACAGGAAGCTCGGCGCGCTGTACAGGCCGAACGCGCCACCGGCGATCGGAACGTTGAAGAGCATGAGTCCGAGGTTGATGAGCGAGAAGACCAGGTAGCCGATCATCGCGATCATGAAGACCTTGGTGGCCTTCTTCGAGGCGCGTACCTTGCCGCTTGCGAACAAGGCGAGGGTCACGCCCACGACGGTGAGCGTCGCAAGCGTCGCCTGCACGACGATGCCCGGGTAGAGGAACTCGAAGAACGCCGAGATTCCGCCGACGAACAGACCCTCGAATGCTGCGTACGCGAAGATGAGCGCGGGGCGCACCTTCTTGCGCGAACCGAAGATGACGGCCAGCGACAGCACGAAGCCGCCGAGCATACCGATCAGCCACGGGGCGATGTTGGGGCTCGGGTTCACCGCGGTGACGCCGGCCATCGTCCAGATCCAGCCGCCGACTGCGGTGACCAGCAGAACGGCGAAGAGGCCGACAGTCTTCCAGACCGTGTCCTCCACCGACATGCGGTCGGTCTCGATGGCGCCGGCTGCGGGGGCGGCGTACATGCCCTCCAACTGTGCCTGGGCGGCGATATCCGTGCCGGCGTGCTGCGCGGTCGCGTACTGCGTCGGCGCGGCTGGCGGGGTCAATCCCGCTGCCTGGCGGCCGCCGGGGTAGGACTTGACGGCCTTCGGGTCCTGGAAGGCCGGGTTGTCGAATGCGGGGTTTCTGAGGGCCACAGCTCTCACACTCCAAGGTAAAGGGGTTCACAGCACTGTGCTGTAGAACAACGATATCCGACGGCGGGCATTCCCCCACAGGTGCGCGCTGTGAGTGGGCTTTGAGCGAGCGCAGAGTCCGGATGCCGCAGGTGGGCTTGCGGCGCCCCGCGGGTAGCCTGAACCGGTGCCCCGTACCCGCCCGCTCGTCATCGGACACCGCGGCGCGCCCGGCTACCGGCCGGAGCACTCGCGCTCGTCGTACGACCTCGCACTAGCAATGGGGGTCGACGCGGTCGAGCCCGACATCGTGGTCTCGAAGGACGGCGTGCTCGTCGTGCGGCACGAGAACGAGATCTCGGGAACGACCGATGTCGCCGACCGGCCCGAGTTCGCGGACCGGCGCACGACCAAGGCGATCGACGGAGCCGAGCTGACCGGCTGGTTCACCGAGGACTTCACCTGGCAGGAGCTTTCGACGCTGCGCTGTCGCGAGCGACTGCCGAAGCTGCGGCCGAGCAGCGCCTCGTTCGACGACGAGCAGCCCGTGCTTTGTCTGCGGGACGTTCTCGACCTGGTCCGCGCCGCGTCGCTCGAGCAGGGCCGCGAACTCGGCGTCGTGCTCGAGATCAAGCACGCGACCTACTTCGCAGGTCTCGGGTGGGACTTCGCGGAGCTCATCGAGGCCGAGCTGCTCGATGCCGGCTGGGCGCGCGGCGAGCTTCCGCTCACGATCGAGGCTTTCGAGTCGACCGTGCTGGGTGGCCTGCGCGCGCGTGGTATCCGCGGAACGTACGTGTATCTGCTCGAGGCCGCCGGTCGGCCGTTCGACATGGTCGCGGCCTTCGGCAAGGCGGCCCCGACGTACCGGGACACCGCCAGGCCCGCGGGCCTGGACCGACTGGTCGGCGTCGTGGACGGCATCAGCGTCGACAAGCGCATGATCCTCGCTCCCGACAAGCTCGGCCGCATGACCGGCCCGTCGCCCGTGATCTCCGACGCGCACGCCCGTGGCCTGCGCGTGTACACGTGGACATGCCGTCCAGAGAATGCGTTCCTGGTCGGGCAGTACCGCACCCGCGGGGGCGCGGGGGCATTCGGCGACTACGAGAGCGAGTGGGCGGTGATCCGCGATGCCGGGATCGACGGTGTCTTCGTCGACCACGCCGACCTCGGGGTGGCATTCTTCCGAGGCTGAAGGCCCCGCATAGGGTGAGCAAATGACCACCCCCGCCGGAATCGTGGCCAACGGCGTACGCCGATCATTCGGGCGCGTGCACGCGGTGCGCAACGTGACCCTCGAGGCCCGGCCGGGGAGGGTGACCGGACTGGTCGGGCCGAACGGCTCGGGCAAGACGACGCTCCTGCTCATGCTGTCGTCCCTGCTCGCCCCCGACGCCGGCGAGATCAGCGTCGGCGGCGTCGACCCGATGGCCGACCCCCAGGGCGCCCGCGCGATCCTCGGATGGATGCCCGACGCGCTCGGCGCGTGGGGCTCGCTCACCGCCCGCGAGACGCTCGTGGTCACCAGCCGGCTGTACGGGATGCCGCAGACCACCGCATCGGCGCGCGCCGTGACCCTGCTCGCGCAGGTGGGGCTGACCGACCTGGCGGATGCCCCTGCGAAGGTGCTCTCGCGCGGGCAGAAGCAGCGGCTCGGCCTGGCGCGCGCGCTCGTGCACGACCCGCACGTGCTGCTGCTGGACGAACCCGCGTCGGGTCTTGACCCGCAGGCGCGCGTCGATCTGCGCACACTGCTGCGCCGCTTCGCCGCCGAAGGGCGCACGGTGCTGGTCTCGAGCCACGTTCTCTCGGAGCTCGAAGAGGTCATCGACGACGCGGTGTTCCTCGTCGCGGGCGAGACGGTGGATGCCGGCCGCGTGGCGGCCGCAGCGCAGAGCGCCCGCTCGTGGCGCATCCGCGTCGCCGATGCGCTGCCCGGTGAAGCTGCGGCATCCGTCTCGGTCGCCCTCCGTCGGGATCCCGCCTCCGTCGTCGTCGACCGGCAGGACGTGCTCGTCGCGTTCGCGACCGAGGCCGAAGCCGTCGCGGCGTTGCGGGCGCTCGTGACCGCGGGGGTCGCGGTGGTCGAGTTCGCCCCCGCAACGGGCAGTCTCGAGCACACCTTCCTCGACCTGGGCGCAGGGCCGCGACCCTCAGGTCCGCCGCCCGGGCCACAGCCTGGGAGCGCGCCCGAGCGTCCGGAGACCCAGTCATGAGCGCGCAGCGCATCGGCACCCTCATCCGCCTCGAGCTGACCCAACGCGTCCGCAGCGTCGCGTGGTACGTCCTGCTCGGCATCTTCTTCACGGTGCTGCTCGCGGTGACCCTGCTCGCGTTCGCCTCGTTCGGGTTCCGGCCCGACAGCGGCGGCGGGGTCTTCTCGGTCGTCGTGTTCTTCGTCCTACTGCTCGCGGTGCTCGTCTCACCCACCCTGAGCGGCAACGCGATCAACGGCGATCGGGATGCCGCGACCCTCGCGCCGGTGCAGGTCACGCTCGCGACCACGGCGGAGATCCTGCTCGCGAAGTTCCTCGCCGCGTGGATCACCGGCCTGGCTTTCGTGGCGGTCTCGGTTCCCTTCCTGCTCTGGGCGACGCTCGCGGGCGGGCTGACGCCGGCGGCGATGGCCGTCTCGTTGATCATCCTGATCGTGGAGATCGGAGTGATCGCCGCGATCGGGGTCGGGTTGAGCGGCATCATCGGTCGTCCGCTCTTCTCGGTCGCGGCGACCTACCTGGTCGTGGCGGCCCTCGTGGTGGGCACACCCATCGCTTTCGGCCTCGTCGGCGCGACGATCCGCACCGAGGTCACCAATTCGTATCGTCCGATCGTCGATGTCGAGGGCGACGGCACCACCGTGTGCGGCGAGTGGCAGACCACGACGTACGAGACGCCGCGCTTCGACACGGTGTGGTGGGTACTCGCGGCGAACCCGTTCCTGATCCTCGCCGATGCGACGCCGACCGCGTTCGATCAGAACGGCTACCCGAAGGATCTGTTCGGGCAGTTCAAGCTGGGAATCCGCTCGGCGCAGATCCCGCCCGACGGCGATCAGATCTCCGACGAGTGCGCTACGAACCAGGGGCGGACCTACCCGACTCCTCGCGAGACCATCGCGTCCACCACGCCGAGCTGGTTCGTGGGGCTCGCGCTGCAGCTGGTGCTCTCTGCGGGACTGCTCTGGTGGGCATGGGCGCGCACGCGCACTCCCGCACGCCGCCTGCCACCCGGCACGCGCATCGCCTAGCGGCCGAGCACGGCATCCAGCAGCCGGTCGGCGTCTCCGGGCTGGATCGGGGCTCGGCTCAGCGCGCGCAGCAGGATCGCGCCGATCAGCGCCTCGGCGATCTCCTCGACCGGTGCGCCCTCGGTGAGATTCGGCACGGTTCCGATCGCCCTCTCCAGCCTGCCCGACACCGACTCCGACCCGGAGAGGCTGTCGCGCAGCCGGCGTCCGACCTCGGCATGCTCGGCGGCGGCGGCGATGAGCGAGCGAAGAATGCCCTCGCCGGCGTCGCTTTCGAGCAGGGTGAAGATCGCGCCGAGCCAGGCCGTGAGGTCACGCCGGATGTCGCCGGTGTCGGGCAGGCGCAACGGCTGGGTGAGCAGCTTGCCCTCGAGCAGGCACTCCGCGATCACCGCCCCCTTCGAGGGCCACCAGCGGTAGACCGTCTGCTTGCCGACCCCCGCAGTGGCGGCGATGCCCTCCATCGTGAGGTGGTCGTAGCCGCGCTCGACCAACAGACGCGCGGTCGCCTCGAGGATGGCCTGCCGCGCCGCTTCACTGCGGACCGGTCCGCTGCGGGGGAGAGGCATCGGCAACCCTTCAGATTAGACGAGACGGTCCGTGTTATCTTAGCCACGCTGTCGACGTGGAGGCTCCCTCCTCGACGAGGCGTGCCTCGCGTGAATCTGAGGGGGAGACGTGGCTGAGCTGCTGCACCGATTGGGCACGTTCGCCGCCCGCCGCGCCTGGACGGTCATCATCGCGTGGCTGGTGATCCTGGGCATCGCCGTCGGCGGGTTCCTGATCGGCTTCAAGGGACTGAGTTCGAGCTTCGACATTCCCGGCACGGCCTCCGGCGAGGTGATCGCCGAGCTCGAGGACCAGCTGCCCGACTTCAGCGGCGCATCGGGAACCGTCGTGTTCCATTCGACCGACGGCTCCGCCCTCACCGACGAGCAGCGCGCCGAGATCACGGCGCTCGCCGAATCGGCCAAGGACCTCCCCGACGTCGCCGACGTGATCGATCCGTTCGCGACGCAGCAGCAGCTCGCCGACCAGCGCCAGCAGGTGCAGGACGGTCAGGCTCAGATCGCCGACGCGCGGACGCAGGCCGAG
>Ga0173481_10000142_pt1 | contig 13184 bp, 7 predicted proteins | sample NitcycUS073202C2_FD_136667 | JGI IMG/M metagenome (GOLD analysis project Ga0173481, IMG submission 136667) | Soil microbial communities from Arlington Agricultural Research Station in Wisconsin, USA - Nitrogen cycling UWRJ-S073-202C-2 (version... ... | reverse complement strand
TCCTACCTGTAGTTGTAGATATTATTTCACAAAGAAAAAGATATCAACTTGTATTTGTTATTGTATTGCTTGCATATGCACTGCTTTTCGCCTTCGTTTCCCAAATTGTAATTTTTAGACCTGGTGTATCGTTTTCCAATATATATCAGGTAACGATTCCATCTTGGATAATTACCCCGTGCTGCAATTTACCGGGGATTGTTCCGACATTTACCGCTTATTTGTCAGATAATCTGATTATATTCATAACCCCAATAAACCTGATCCTTACTGTAATTTTATCTACTCTGGTCAGTGTGAATATTACGCTTGCATTATACATGTTTCAAAATAGCAGATCCAAAAGCACAGCAAACAATTCATGTTTCAGCAGCATTGGAGTAGCCATGGGTCTTTTTACTGCATGTCCAACATGTGCAGGTACATTTTTTTCCACGATCACAGGGATAATAACCGCTGGTACATCTAGTGCATTAGCTACTGCTGGTGCCACATCAGCTATTGCACCTTTTCAAGTATTGTTTATTATGATAAGCATATCTGTATTACTAGTTTCTCCATATTTGACAATCAAAGGTGTAAAGAAAAACTATATACCTGATACTTCAATCAAGTAGAAATCTAATATACAAATATGATTGTCCACGTATAAAGAGAGTAGTCTTCTGTTGTTGACTAATGCTAATATTGTAAATATAGATCATTATTATATTACGTGGAGTTAATACTAAACTGGCGATCTTGAAAATTTTTAAAGTACAAGATCTCTCAACAACAGGCCTTAACAAAGAAAGTTCTACAGCAACAGCTAAATTTTCACTTCTGGTTGTTCAATAAATATAGACAAGCTAGGAAAGGCGCGTCTTAGGGCCTGCTTTCTTCATTTGTCGTATCCGGATACTTGAAGATAAGAGAGAGAACTGTGATCAATAGCTGTGCTATATACTTAGATGCATTCATAGAAATATAAAAAGGTTGGATTGGATTGTTTATAGTTAAAAGCCGAAATACACAATCTAACGAAGAACGTTATCTGTTCACTTGGCTTTCTTTTTAAGATATATGCGTTTCATCTTTGTCAACCATGCATCTTTTTTTGCATATAGCGCTTTTGGCTCCCTTTGTTTGCATTCAGAGAGTACATATGAACACAGAATAGGAAAATAAACAGAGGAATCTCCGTAAACGATTACATTTCCTTTGTGTGATGTCTTGATCTTACCCCAACTTTTGCCCTCCTGTAGAGTTGCACCAGAGAGGCCGCCAGTATCGGGTCTAGCATCTGTCAATTGGATGATGTAATCATGACCACCCTCTTTTATCTTCAAAATTTGATACAACGCAGGGCCAGTTTGCTGAAAGAAGTTCTTTGGAACACCCCCACCTAATTCAATCCCGCCAGATGTCTTACTTTTCCATAAAATTGCGGCAGACTCAGCCACATCCAAAATTACATTTGGGGAAATTCCATTCTCTCTGAACAATAGTGGAAGCATATTAAGACCAATTGACGAATCACCTATCGCAGGTATGTAAACTGGGACGTTATGTTCATATGCTGCAACCATAAAGGATTTTTCAGGATGGCTAGATGCCTTTTTTGCGGCCCGACCTAATACGTGGGATATGTTGGCAGTTGAACCAGCGCAGGATGATGGCTCTCTTAGATTTTTAAGTTGGTTTTGAATAATGAGATCTTGGGCTTGTAATGTACCTACTTCTTTTATATATACATCATAGATTCTGACAATTTGTTTTGAATATAGAATATCGTCATCGACATTAAAATGGCCTTGACGCACAGGCAAATCATAAGCAAAATGCAGATCATGATATACATTAGCCCCAGTTGTAATGATCCAATCTATAAACCCCTTTTCAATCATAGCTGCAATTGCCTTGCCCATGCCAATTGGAGTCATTGCACCTGCCAGAGTCAAACAGACTGTAGAATTTGTTTCAATCATATATTTCATAATTTCTGCTGCTTCAGCAAGCCTGCGGGCATTGTATGCCGTTGCTCCAAAGAAACTAATCAGCTGTGAGACTGTCATATCTGGGAAAACATCTGGTGGATCAATTTTCCTTCCACTGAAAGAATGGCTATTCTGCATCTTAGTAGTAGGGTTTCACCTTGCTTTTAAAAATTCTATTTATTGTATACAAAAATTATATGAGATGTAGCTTACACCGTCACTGCGATTGAATATTCTCTTTATTGCCCTATGAAGTATGGTAACTAGGAATAATCCAATTACTGTTCTTACCATGTTGTTCTATTTTTTGGTCTCTAAATAATGGGTCTTTCAAAACACAATTCAAACTTAATTGTCAGAACATAGGTGTGTATATATTAGCATGCATAAATGAGTATTTTTAAATTAACCATAGTGCATTTCGTATCCAAATTTTTAAATTAGTTAATTTCAATTATAAGCTAATAATGGAAGAACAAAAGAAAGGAGGGGAACCTAGAAAAGAGCCTTCAGAAGACTACTATTCGGGATATTATTGGGGTAATAATCCTTATGACTCCTCTGGTGTTGCTGGACGCAAAAGCGACGAAGAATTAAAAAGTAGCATAATTGAAAACCTCGAAAAAAACAATAATATAGATTCATCAAAAATTGAAGTATCTGTAAACAATTCTACTGTAATCTTAAAAGGCCTTGTAGAAACATATGAAGAAAGGCGCTTGGCTGGTCAAGCAGCATGGAATGTATCAGGAATATCCAAGGTGTTAAATGATCTTCAGGTAGCCAAGCCAGAAACGGCAGGACCAGGTAAAGTATCAGGATCATAATAAAACTGTTCCAATATGGGAATAGATCCCATGAGTTTGAAGCAGTTGATCAATTATAAGCAAATGCTTTTGGCAGTTGAGAATAACTGACACAATGTACTTACAACGCCTATATTTAATATAATTAATACCACTAAAAGTATGTATACAATTGGATATGCATATTATTATTATTATAGTTATTAATAACTAACAAAGAGTCTCCCAGTGTCAAGTGTTGACAAACATAGAGATAAAAAGATATTATATATAATGAAAATAATCTGCATATATATGCATGGCTAGACAGAGTCTTAAAAATAAAAATAATCTCCTAAATGGCGTAGTAAAGGATTATTCAATAAAGCCAAATGATATTACCTCAATCTTTAACAGCATGGCAGAGTCTGGAGGCTTTGAATCAAGAAATCTCTCCGATGGCCTAGATATCTTGCGAAGTATGCAGAATGAAACGGAATGCACAAGGTTTCTATCATTTGTTGGAGCCTTGATATCAACTGGTGTTAGAGGAATTATTCGTGATATGATAAAAAATAGGATGTTTAATTGCGTAATTACTACCTGTGGTGCTCTTGATCATGATATTGCTAGAACTTATGATAGGTATTATGCAGGACAATTTAGAATGAATGATTATACTCTTTTCAAGAAAAAAATCCATCGTCTAGGCAATGTATTAATTCCTATGTCTAATTATGGACCGTTAATCGAAGAAAAAGTACAGGCATGTCTAAATAACCTGTATAACAAACATGGAAAACGTGGAGTCTCGTCATATGAAATTATAGATTATATTGGTAGCACTCTTGATGAATCATCTTTTTTATATTGGGCTCATAAAAATGAAATTCCTATTATAGTTCCTGGTATAGTTGATGGTGCAGTCGGAAACCAGATTTGGTCATTTTATCAACAACACAGAGATTTCAAAATTGATATTATGATGGATGAAACAAAAATATCCGATCTTGTTTATGATGCAAAGAAATCAGGTGCATTAATAATTGGAGGTGGTATATCAAAACATCATACGCTTTGGTGGAATCAGTTTAAAGGCGGCTTAGATTATGCAGTATATATTACAACTGCGCCAGAATGGGATGGAAGCTTAAGTGGTGCCCTTGTTGAAGAAGCAATTTCCTGGAGAAAGGTCACAACGAAAGCCCGACACACAACAATTCATGGTGAAGCAACTACATTGTTACCTTTTATTTATGCCGCTCTTCTTGAGGATAGAGGTAGATAAAAATTTGCTCAAAAAGATAATTATTTTTTTCTTGTGTTAATCATGAATTGTAAAAGTACTCAATAAAAACAAAATAGTCATAAATTGGTATAAACGATTTTTTTTCTTTTTCTCTTTCTTTTTCTTTAGGTCATCCATTTAATATAGTACAGTCTATATTCTGCAAAATAACACATGCTATATAATAATCCGAATAAATTATTTCCTGAGAAGATATAACGAACAACAGTCACTGTATTTATACTTGTTAGATATAACAAGAGATATCTATTATGTAATTTTAATTTTGTTAAATTATTGGATGTGCTTTTCTGAAAATGTGCACCAATAATGCAAACTAACTTCTGCATTAATAGCAGTTTTGGTTGTTACATCAATTTTGTCTTGTGACTAGATCCATCATTTATTAGGCACATAGTTTGTATTAACCTTGTAAATCAAGACTCCAAAAACTAACCCCGGATCGTTGCTATTAAAACTGGGTGATGCATATACTAGGTTCAATGGCTGGTTAGTATTTCCACTACTTTCAGGATATTTAATATTTTTTGAATAAATGGCAATTGTGCCTGGAGAGTATTGTGCTTGAACATTGGTTCTTGAAGCATACCCTTGGACAGTAAAGGGTATCAACTGGCCGAGAAATGTCGTATTCCAAAATAATGGAGTTGGCGTTACTCCGTCTTGTTCTAGATACTTGTTCTCGTTAAACCCTCCTATTCTAATGAACCACTGCTTCTTGCTTTCATCTCCTCCATTCCCTAAAGTATACAAAGCGTTAGGGCTTGCACTAGCCAGACGCTGACCTACAATGTAGACTAAAATATAATCTGCCTTTAATTGTCGGGCTATATTAATTGAGTCCGCGGGTTTCTCAATGAACATTTTTGCAATAGTTTGGATGCGCGTTTGATTTATAGTTCCATTATCTGCTAAGCTAGTTCGATTGCCCAGAGTAGTTATCCAATATCCATAGTCCCACCATGACGCAATTACTGCATTTTTTGGAGTATTTTTTGAAATCCAATCTAAAGCATCTATCCAATCATTAGTTTGCACTTTGTATCCTGTGCCACCGTTGGCAATTGATGGAGGAATATCTGCAGAAATCAGCCAATTAGAATTAGGTGGATATATCATTGGAATTGAAAGCATGAAAATAATCATAATTACAGAGACAATTCTAATAATTTTTGTTTTGAAAGGTTGTTGTTGTATCCCACCAGTACTCTGGTCAAATCTTTTTCTATTAATTTTTCTTACCTTTGCTACTGATGTTGCAGACGTAGCCGACGATGATTCCCTAATTTCAAGGATGCTTTGTGTTACCTCGTGTATGCCCAATCCAGCCAAGACGATAATTCCCATAGATGAAAACACTAACAACCTGGCAAATGTAGCGCTGACATAAATTCCTGTCAACCCAATTATTAACGCAAATATTGACATATCGTCTCTTCGTTTAAATGCCATCCACGCACCTAATCCACCGAACATCAACAAAACTGAATAGTTTGAAAAATAGTCTACCAAGGTAGGTGTAAAATGCTCAGCAACTGATTGAGTTAGAGCATTTTGCGAAGAGAGAAATGGATTTATTGAGTTTAGGTATCTGAAGGAGGATGGATGATATACTCCAGCACCGATGACACCTCCTGCTACAATAACGAATGCAGCCAAAAGGAAGAGTGTATTGCGAATCTCCGTCCTTGGCTGACTTAACTTTTTCAAAAAGTTTGCAATACACAAAAATATTGTGCCACCAATCAAAGCAATACCCGGTAAACCAAATACAAATGAAATACCAGGCCTTGGAAAGGCTCCTGCCGTTATTAGAGTAAATATCGTAAATGTAATTGCTACATATGTAGGAATACGTATATCTCTTCTAAAGAATGGGAGAGCAATCAGGAACAATGAAATTGGAATACTAAAATATTGAATTCCTCCCCAGGATGCATTAGCAAGTCCTAGAGCAAGTCCTCCTACAACTGCTTTTGGGATAGCATATTTAAGTTCTCTATGCTTAACTGCAGAAATGAACAGATATGCAGCGAGTAAACCAAAAAATAGGCCCAGAGGTTCTGATTTGAACCATCCTAGGTTTCCTCTTTGGATTATAGCAGGAGAGAAGGAGAATAGGAGTGCTGAAAACATTCCTGCAGAAGTGCCGCCTATCACTCTTACAAGCGCGAAAATAACTACTGCAGTTAGTGAACCCATAATCACAGGCAAGATGATTGTAAAATCTAGCAAAGAAGTACCGCGGCCAAAAATGCTATATAGAAAAGCAGCAACTATGTGTAGTCCTGACTGCGATGTCCCTGGAATATTGCGTCCTTCAGGATACCATGACATAGTATCATGCCATTTCCAGTATGCGCTAAGGCCATGATCTACAATATATTTAGTGGCGCGATAATCAAAGTAAGGATCAAATTCATTTAGATAGAATCCATATTTTCCTGGATAAGAACGCATTATAAACGCAGTAGTAAATACAATACCCAAAACACCAATAACTAAAAGATGTCTTAATTGAAATTCAAAACCGGCTCTCCGAAAAACAGTCTTGCCTCCCTCCAACATTATAATTGAGGTTGATTTTACCTCTTTTTTAAGTTACTGGCATAATAGACTTTGAAGCAAACTTGAATTATTAATAGTTTAAAAATGCATGTTATAGAGGAGTTTGCACAGCTGTTTAATAGCCTTCACTACCTATCTAAGTCCAAAGTTTCTGATCACTTTTCATAATTGTTATTCTATGAAGAATATTCTTTTTTTATTCTAATTTTTTGAGCCTATTGTATCTATTTATTATAAATCGACAAACTTATTACAATCAGGAAATCATGCAGTTTAGTAACATGTTTAATTGAACTTTGTTGATATTAACAAATTTATGAGTTGTTATCAATAATCATAGCCTGTGATTTTCAAAGCTAAAAACTATTCTTTTCTTATACCTGCCTTTTTTGTGCCGCTAAAGATAAGGTATAAAGTAGTTTATAGAACTACTGCTAAATTAGCATTCTGATAATGTATCATAAGTGATAATCAAGAATCATTAGATAAGCCTGACAAAGGAAACTGAAGATTGCAAAGAAATAAGACGAATAACGAAGATCCAACGGTATTATCTCTTGAAGAAGCAAACGATGAAGAATAAGAAATAGGAATTATGAAAAAGAAAATAGGAGAGCAACAGACTAGATAAAATAATATCTCTTTCTGTATGTCCTACATATGAAACTATGCGCTTGAGAAAACATTGTTTTATATATTGACTGATAACTAGTATAAATTAATCTAACTCAAAATCGAAGTTTATTTGAACTATATTACCATACTTGTAATATTACTAGGATTATTGATATATGTATGAGTAAAAGCTAAAGCTAAAAGTAATTTGCAGAATATTGGAGGTTTTATGAAGAATACACTGATCCGCTTACAATTGCTCTGAAATTTTGCATTTATAGCATTTATAGTATATGGTAACTAAACTTGATCAGGATAATCAAAAATTGCTCTATCTAGGTGTTCTAAGAAAAGTATGTAATGTTTCTATAACGATTCTTCCTTTTTTATAATTAATTATAATTCAAACTTTTTTGAATTTACGGTTGTAGATCCGCGTAACACTATAAAATCAGCGCTACAATGAATACCAAAAAAATTAATAGTAAATATATTTTCGCCCATTTTAAAAAGAGAAGTATTTTTTTGGAGTAGGGAACATAATTGACAAAAGAAAGGGAAACACCACAAGAAAGATCGTTTAAATGATCACTTCTTGGATTTAGCCCCTGCTTTGACTTTCTTTGCAGACTTTGATCCTTTTTTCTTTGCTGCCATTTTCATTTATATAAAAAAGAAATCGTATTTAAGTTTTTAAATACAGTTTTTTCATAGAGTGTATGATACAGTGTTATCAAATTTTATTTTATTTCAAAGTATGTATCATTCCCGTTTTAAGATTTTAGTCTCACATATCTTAACGAATTGTGCGAATCTTTCAGCGTCTTTATCTGTGCCAACAATTGATCCATAATGCATAGGTATTGCAACTTTTTTCGGTTTAATATATTCATTTACTGCCTGAGCAGCCTCTTCTGATGTCATAACATATGTTCCTGATACAGGAACAAATGCAATGTCAGGATTAATCGATCTCATTTCAGGAATTATATCTGTGTCACCAGTATGATAAAGACGTTGATTGCTTACAGTAAAAATATAGCCAACCTTTTCGTCAGACCTTGGGTGAAATTTTTTATTTGTATTATACGCTGGCACAATTTCAATTGGAATATTTTGAACAACAATTTTATCTCCTGGCTTTACGCCTTTTACTTCTCCTACATCCATTTCTTTTAACTGTTCAATGCATTCCTTGGCAGCAATTATACTTGTTTGTTTGCTTATCACATGTTTTAAATCATCTATACTTAAATGATCATAATGATTATGAGATATTAGAATAAGATCTGCATCATTTTTATTGTACTGCATTTTCGAAAGTTGAAAGGGATCAATATATATTGTCCTACTGTTATTGCTGGTGTCTTTGCCAAGTATTCTGAAACCATCATGACCTATCCAATGAAACTCAATTTCACCAGTATCTGACATATTGAATTATTATATTAAATAAGTGATATTATATAAGTTTCACTTATATAATAAAATCTAAATTTGGATATCAAACGCATATAACTACTGACGTAAACAATTATGTATTATGTTTATTATGTCACATGAGATAAACAAATTTGACATATACAGATGAACGGTATTATACCGGTTTGTAATTAATCTTAAAGATTGAGATATTTTGAGGTTGAGAAGATATAATTTTGTTATTAATCTTATAATACTATTTTTACTTATTTCCAATTCTTGTAGTATTTGTACTAATTCATTTGGAACTGTAACCATCGCATCATATCCAGTCTTTAATTCATGGTAATCCCAACCTAATTGTAATTTTGCTTTTTGAGCTATAAAATGAAAATCCTTGAATTCAGTACAATAAATATAGCTTCTTGGTATTTTCTTGGCTTCTGGGTTTTTAATTCTTGTTGGTTAATCATGAGTATGCCATGGCATAGGGATAGATGTCTATTCATCCATGCTATGTCGTCTGCAGCAGTAACTCATCAGATCGTAGGATCATAAGATTGTACAAGCCACTCTTTGCCTTGTACACTCAAGGATCTTTTCTTGTACACATCTCTTAAACCAGGTATTAGATCAAAAGCAGTTTTACCGTCTTCTGCTAGATAGCCATCTAAGTATACCAGACGCTTAATTCTATTTGCCATCTGTTCAGCTGCACTGCTAATAACCAGACCACCATAACTATGGCCAACCATAGTTGCATCATACAGGTCCTCATAATCTAGAACTTTATCAAGAATATGAGTGTCCAATCTAGTATCGCTGGATACCATATGGCTTCTTCTTCCTCCAAGTCCACTAAGCGTAGGAGTGTATACATCATAACCATCTTTCCTTAGAAGAGAAGTTACTTTTTTCCAGCACTATCCTCCATGACACGATCCATGGATAAGTACAAAAGTTACCATTTTATTGAATAGATCTGTCACAGAATTATAAAAGTCTCTGTAATATGCATGAATATGAAAGTAAGGAAAATTAATTATGACTAGGAATAAAAAACTTCTAAATTTGTGAGCATATGATGCTATCATGCCTGTAAACAATTCCTATGCCAAGAAAAAGCAGTAAAAATATAATCAAGAAAAGTCGTAAAATAGAAAGAGGCAGAGTCACAGGGAAGCAGTTGGCAAATTTAAAGTGGTGTTCACTGAGATGTGTATAGCATATAACAAAGCCTTTTTATGCTTGGTTGAAAATTATTTTCCCATATCTAATAGAAGCAAGCTGATTTGCATTAAACGAGTGATACATATAAAAGTGATAGAAGATAAAAAGAATGACAATACAAAGAAGCTAAGTGAATAATAGCAACAATAATAACCATGAATCATTATCTATATCCGAACTTATCAAGAATTTCCCGTTTTCGTCTCAGCGCAATAATCAGGAAAAAGTACTAAATGAGATTTGTAATGCCTTCAATTCAGGCCACAAATATATCATATTAGAGGCACCTACTGGTTTTGGAAAGAGCCCTGTAGCTATAGCTGTTGCTAGGACATTGGGTTCAAGCTATATTTGTACTTCGACCAAGGATTTGCAGACCCAATACTCAAAGGATTTTCCTTATCTTAAGGTAGCAAAAGGAAAGAATAACTTTACTTGTTTGGTAAAAGAAGGTTTTATCAGAAATGGTACTTATCGATGTGGAAGCTGTGCTTCAAATAATGTAAAGGAATGCTATCATACAACAGTACAATATGGTCCTTGCATGACAGATGAATCCTTCAAAGATAGCGGCTGTAAATATAGAACTTTTGCAAAAGATTATATGATAAGCAAAAAAGGAACAATAGGAGAACAGGTATTTATCGAAAGTGATATCGAAAAACATTATCAAAAGGATTATTCTCAATGGCTGCCAGTACAAGGCCTAAAAGATCAAAGAAAAGAATGGAAACCATGTGAGTATTTTGACCAATTGAATATATCATTGGCTTCAAGTCATTCAATATTTAATTATTCTATTTTTTTGTCCCTTTTACCCCTCAGAAAGAGCCTGGCTGAAAGAGAATTATTGGTACTAGATGAAGGACACTTATTAGAAACAGAGATTGTAAAGTTCAGAGGACTATCGATATCTAAACGAAGGTGGAAAAGGTATATCCATGATTTATCGATTATGGATTATGGTTATGACGAGGTAGAACCATGGATTGATTTTTTAGTTGACCTTGAAACAAAGATGCTTGTCCTGACTGGCAATAGTGAAATGATAGAGTCATTTTCTATAGAACGAAAAACCAAATATAACTACCACGGTGAGAACAATGCATCATTCTTATTATTAAAAGACAAGAAGAAGAAGAAAATAATCTCTGCTTCTGAGCTATTTGATAATGATGCGGAAATTGCACAAAAATATGGCAATGGTGATGCTTCTAAACGATCCGTAGCAGACCTTGGAGATGAGCTTGCTGTTGATGCTATTAGAGATACAGAAAGACTTTCAAGAACAATAAACAACATCCTTGCAAATCCAAAGAACTGGATAGTATCTGAGATAAACAAAGAAAGTTATGAAGTTGTTAAGGTTGAATTAAAACCACTAGACATCTCTTCATATTGTAAATCTATATTTGAAAAATGCTCCAAAACATTGATTATGAGTGCAACTATATTGAACTATAAAGCATTTTGTAGAAGTGTTGGCTTATCTGAGGAAAATGATCATCATCAGGTTAAGTTCATACAAATTCAATCTGATTTTCCAGTAGAACACAGGACTATATATCCTCTCAACATTGCATATCTGAACTATAATAACTTACAATCTGCTAAAGTAAAATCCAATATTACAAGGACTATTGATAATCTGATGTCATTGCATGCAAAGGATAAAGGAATAATCCATACGACCTCTTATGAGCAATTAAATTTTATCAAAGAAAATATATCACAGACAAATGCACGAAGACTGATAGTAACCGATCCGGAGATACAAAGAGATGAAGTAGTATTTCAACATGAAAATAGTACTAGACCTACTGTCCTTATCTCACCATCCTTACATACAGGTCTTGATCTAAAAGATGATCTATCTAGGTTTCAGATAATAACCAAAGTACCATATCCAAATAAAAGCGATAGATGGACTAATGCAAAAAGAGAAGTAGATGAAGAGTGGTATTACTGGCAGACAGCACTAAAATTAATACAAGCATATGGTAGATCCATAAGATCAAAAGACGATTGGGCAAAGACATACATCTTAGATTCGGCATTTGGACATTTCGTAAACAAGAACATGAATATACTTCCTGACTGGTACAGGCAAGCAATTAGAAAAAGATGATGATTGTATAGGTTTGTATAGTAATACGAGATAATTTAGAATAAGAATGCAGAATCTGATTTAATGAAACATGCTAAAGAAATATTACAAAGAGATAATAGTGTCTCATACAAAGTATTATTAGTACGTTAAGCTAGCTATATCATACTTATATGCCCAGACACTCAAACGAATGGAAAGCTAAAATATTAACACCATCAATATCATCATCGTCATCAGTAGGTGATGATATCCTATTAGAAAGGAAAATCGCTTTAGCGACTGAAGGTTTTACTACACACAAGTTTTGTGAACTACTTCTAAAAGATAGAACCAGATTATCTAAGGAAAATGCATTGACAGTATGTGAATATGTAATATCAATGAAAAGAGAGGTTAACCCAAGGCTCAGCTACACAAAATACACTATACAGTTTTTGTCAGAGTTATCAAAGGCTGTTGGCATAGAAAAGAAGTTTATTGATATGACAAGAGACGATGTTCTTTACTATCTAGATAATTGCCGCAAGCCAGAAAACGACGACCCATTGCACAAATGGATTGGCACCTACAATATAAGGCTTGTAATATTATCCAGATTTTTTAAATGGCTGTATTACCCCAATGTTGAAGACCCAAAAAGAAGAAGTGAGTTATCAGCATTAGGGAAGAAGCCTGATTGTATGATAGGTATTAGACGACTAAAGAGAAAAGAGATTAGCTGCTACAAACCTTCTGATTTATGGTCTCAGGAAGACGACCTGGTTTTCCTAAAATGGGTTACAAACAAACGAGATAGGTGTTATCATATTATGGCTAGAGACTTATCTGCACGTCCTCATGAGATTTTGAATTTGAAAATAAAAGATATTGTATTTAAGACTGTAGACACTGGGAAACAATATGCAGAGGTTCTAGTTAATGGTAAAACAGGTTCAAGACATATACCGTTAATCCAGTCAATACCGTACATTAAGGAATGGCTATCAAACCACCCAAGCAGAAGCAATTCCAACTCCCCTCTCTTTGTGGGTCTTGGTAGGAGCTCCATGGGAAAGCAGCTCACTATTAATGGTCTGTATGGAATTTACAAATACTATAAAGAAAAGTTCTTTCCAAAGCTAGTAGGGCACACTACAATCTCAATTGAAGATAAAGAAAAGATTAAAGGT
>Ga0173481_10000141_pt1 | contig 13200 bp, 16 predicted proteins | sample NitcycUS073202C2_FD_136667 | JGI IMG/M metagenome (GOLD analysis project Ga0173481, IMG submission 136667) | Soil microbial communities from Arlington Agricultural Research Station in Wisconsin, USA - Nitrogen cycling UWRJ-S073-202C-2 (version... ... | reverse complement strand
GACCGTCGCGATCGGCTACTTCCGCTCGGACGAGGCGGCCGAGGAGACGGCCGGCGAGCTGCGCGAGCTCGGGGCCGAGCCGGTCCTGATCCGTGGCAACGTCACCTCGTCGCGCGTCGCAGAGCAGGTCGCGGCGCTCGGCCCGCTGGACGTGTTCGTCCACAACGCCGCAACCGGGGTCATCCGCCCCGCGCTCGAGACCGAGGACAAGCACTGGGACTGGACGCTGAACGCGAACGCGCGGGCTCTTCTCGGGCTGACACGCGTCGCGGCCCCGTCGATGCCCGCGGGATCCTCGATCGTCGCGATCTCGAGCCTCGGGTCGGTGCGCGTGCTCGAGAACTACTCGCTCGTCGGGACGTCGAAGGCGGCGCTCGAAGCGCTCGTGCGTTACCTCGCGGTCGAGCTCGCTCCGCGCGGGATCCGCGTCAACGCCGTCTCGGCGGGCGTCGTCGAGACGGGTGCGCTCCACCATTTCCCGAACCGGGAGGAGATGCTCGCGTCCGGCGCGGGAAACCCGGCGGGCCGGCTCGTCACGCCCGACGACGTGGCCGGCCTCGTCTCGTTCCTCTGCTCCCCGGACGCCGAGATGATCCGCGGGCAGACGGTCGTTGTCGACGGCGGCTGGTCGCTCCCCGCCGACTGACGCCGCTCGTGTCGGATCACAAGCGTCGTCCCGCGGTCGTCCTCGATTGGGATGGGACCGTGACGGAGCGGGACGGATTGCACATGGCGATCGAGCGCTTCGGCGACCTCGACGTGTTCTCCGCGCTCGAGCTGGAGCTCGGGCGGACGATGACGCTCGACGAGGTGATCGCCGAGGAGATGGCGACGATCACGGCGCCGTTCGAGGAGGTGCGCGACTGGCTCGTCGCGCACGTCCGCGTCCGACCGGGGTTCCGCGAGCTCGTGGCGGCATACGACCCGCTGATCGTCTCCTCGGGCTTCCACGAGCTGATCGAGCCCGTGCTCGAGCGCGAGGGGGTCGCCGCGCGCGTCGCGGCGAACCATGTGACGGCCGACCCGGCGGGCTGGCGCACCTCCTTCGCCGAGGGCCCGGTCTGCGACGTCTGTGGCGAGCGGTGCAAGCGGAGCGCCGTCGCGGGGCTTCGGAGCTTCGCCTACGCGGGCGACGGCTACTCGGACCGCTGCGTCGCGCTCGCAGCCGAGCTCCGCTTCGCGCGGGACGGGCTCGCCGCCTGGCTCGACGAGCAGGGCGTCGCCTACGAGCCGTTCGACGACCTGCACGACGTGCAGGCCGTGCTCGTGACCGCGTAGCGCTACCCGGGCGGCGCGATGTCGCCGGTCGTCACCGCCGTGCCCGGGCCACGATGGCGGCGGCGGGCTCGAGAAACGCGCGCAGAAGAGAATGCCGGCGACGGCCGAGGGGGATGACCGCCGCCGGGCTCCTCCAAGCATAGATCCCACGTCGCGCCTCGGGAAGGCGTCTTTGTCCTGCGGTTAGCATCGGGCGCGTGAACGTTCGCGCCGCGACCTCCGCCGACGTTCCGGTCCTCGAGGCGCTCTGGCGCGCCTTCGAGGGCGAGGTGCCGCCGCCGGCTCACGTCGAGCTCGACCTCGCACGCGAGCTCGCGGAGCTCCGGGAGGCCGTCGACGACGGGCTCGCCTTCGTCGCCGAGGTCGACGGCGAGGCCGTGGGCTTTGCCCTCGCGCGGCGCACCGGCTCGCGCCTCGCGCGCCTGACCGATCTCTACGTCGTGCCGGAGGCCCGTCGCGGGGGCGTCGCCGCCGCGCTGGTGCACGCAGTCGTGGAGGCGGTGGCCCCGCAGGGCATCGAGCACCTCGATCTCGAAGTGACGGCGGCGAACGCCGGCGCGCGCGCGGTCTACCACCGCTGGGGCTTCGGCGAGGACGTCGTCGTCCTCGTGGCCCCCGTGACGGCGCTCCGCGAGCGCCTCGCGCCGGGCCGGCACGCCGTGTCGTTCGCCTCGATTCACGTCCAGACCGACGCCGTCGGAGACGTCGAGCGCGCCGCACGCGCCTTCGCTCCCCGGATCGGCTCGTCCGGCTCGCGGGTCGAGGGGCCGCGGAACGGCTGGGTAGCCGTCTACGACCCCGTGATCGACGAGGATCCGACGGCGCTCGTCCGTTACGCGCGTGAAGTGTCCTCGCGCATGGGGACGATCGTCGTCGCCCTGTCGCTCGAGGTGGACGAGGTCGTGCGAATGGTGGCGCTCGACCGCGGCGGGATCGTGGACGAGTACCTCTCGGTGCCCGAGTTCTACGGCCCGCTCGCGCCCGGCGACGTGATCGGCCTCGCTGCGAACCCCACGGTCCTCGCACGCCTCACAGGAGCCGACCCACAGCGCGTTCGCGCCGCTGCGCCCAATGCCGCGGCACCGGCCGACCTGCCGCCCGCCCGCGAGATCCTCTCGGAGCTCGCTGCCGTGCTCGGCCTCGAGGGCGCCGACCACGGCCACACGACGCCCGACGGCTCGTCGGCCGGGTAGCCTCGAAAGGTGCTCACGCTCTACGACGCGCCGCGTTGCCCCTACTGCGCGCGCGTGCGCATCGTGCTCGCCGAGAAGGGCGTGCCGTACGAGACGGTCGTCGTCGATCTCTCCGACCGGCCCGCCTGGCTGCTCGAGCACAACCCGCCCGACGGCCGCGTCCCCGTCCTCGAGGAGGACGGCTGGGTGTTGCCGGAATCGGCCGTCGTCGACGAGTACCTCGAGGAGCGCTATCCGGAGCCGCCGCTCCTCCCCGTCGATGCCGGCGAGCGCGCCGCGGCGCGGCTCGTGATCTCCCGCTTCGACGCCCTCGGCAAGCCGTACTACGCGCTGCGCCGCGAGGAGGCCGGCGCGGCGGGGCGGGTCGAGCACGCGCTCGAGGGGCTCGATGCGCTCCTGCGAGCAGCCCCCTTTCTCACGGGCCGCGCCTTCGGTCTCGCCGACATCTCGTATCTCCCGTGGCTCGTGCGGATGCGCGACCTGATGGGGCTCTCGCTCGACCGCCACGCAGCGCTCGTGCGCTGGCTCGAGACGTGCTGCGAGCGGCCCTCCGTGGCCGCAGAGGTCGAGACCGTCGCATCGCTCGCTGCATGACCAATATTCGCGTTTGGCTCCTGTTCGCGGCGGCCATGTTCCCCCGGCGTGCCCCCGTCTTCTGGAGATCGTGGGGAACCTCCCGGTTCCCCTTGGTCGGCCGATGAGCGACGTCACGACCGATGAGCTTTCGCGGCGGCTCGGCGAGCCGGGGCTCGTGGTCCTCGACGTGCGGCGTCCCGAGGAGTTCACGGGAGCACTGGTCGCTCCCTGCGACCCGCGACCGGGCCGGATTCCCGGCGCGCGGAGCCTCGAGGTCTCCCTCCTGCTCGACTGCCGTGACGTCGGTGCGGTGCGCGACCTCGTCGGCGAGCCCGACGGGACCGAGGTGGTCGCCTACTGCCACTCCGGGAGCCGCTCCGCGATGGCCGTTCAGGTGCTCGTCGCGGCCGGGTACGACGCCCGGAACTACGTCGGCTCCTGGCACGAGTGGTCGCGCGACGCAGCGCTCCCGGCCGAGACCGGGCCACCGGCTCAGAGCTAGCGGCGCGCGGCTTCTGGCTCGCGCGAGGCCAGGCGCTGCGCCTCGTCGAGGAACGCCGTCGAAAGGGCGTGTCCGTGCTCGTTCCAGCCGCCGAGGAGACGGTCGGTCTCGGCCCTGATCTCGTCGATCGGCTTCGGGAGCTCGGAGGCTCCCTCGCGGAACCAGCGGTCGAGCATCCTCCGGTCGACCTCCGCGTGGAACTGGATTCCCCACGCGCGCTCGCCGAGCCGGTACGCCTGGCGCACGGCCTCGCTCCTCGCCAGCTCGACGGCACCGTCGGGCAGCTCGAACGTGTAGTAGTGCCACTGGAAGGCGTCGACGCGCCGCGGCAGGGCGCGGAGGACGGGGTCCGCGGCTCCCTCGTCGTTCACCTCGACGGAGAACCAGCCGACCTCCGCCGCCGCGGCCGGCCCGACCCAGGCGCCGGCCGCGCGCGCGAGGAGCTGCGCGCCGAGGCACACGCCGATCGTCGGCACGCCCTGAGCGACCGCCCGCTCGATGAACGCCACCTCGTCCTGGAGCCACGGGTGCTCCGCATCCTGGTCGGGGTGCATCGCGCCGCCGAAGACCATCACCGCCTCCCAGCGCGTCGGGTCGCCGGGCGCTGCGTCGCCCTCGGCGACGACCCAGCGGTCGAGGTGGTCGCCCCGCTCGACGACGACCCGCTCGAAGAGCCCTCCGCCGCCGGTGACGGCGGGGTCGTGGACGATCGAGAGGACGCGCATCCCGGCGACTGTAGCGAGGGCCCGCGGGGGACTGTCCCCCTCCCGGGGGGACAGTCCCCTCAGACCTGCGAGTGAGACCCGCCTAGCGGATCCGGACGGCGCCCGACGTCGCGGTGAAGCCGCTCACCGTCGCGTTGACGCACGGCACGCCGAGCGAGCCGAACTGGCCGCACACCGCCGGCGCGTCGTGGCCCGCAACGACCGCGCGCGCGCGGAACGTCGTGGCCTTCGACCTCTTCGGCACCGCGTAGGTGAACGCGCCGTTCGCCCTGGCTGAGACCGTGGCGAGGCGCTTCGTCCCGGCGAGGATCGTCACCTTGGTCGCGACGCCCGCACCGGCCTGCGTGACGCGGCCGGAGAGCCGCTTGACGCCCTTCACCTTGCGGCCCGAGAGCGTGATCCCGCCGGGCGCGATCGCGGCCGGCGACGCCACCGTGGCGGCGGCGTTGACCGTGCCGACGCCTGCGTTCCACGGTGTCCAGAACGCGACCCAGGCGCCCTGGGCGATGGGCCCGATGACGCCGTTGAGCGTCAGGTCGGCGCTCAGGAACTTCGCGCCGAACGTGGCGCCGACGGGAGCGGGGAGGTCGGGCGGCGGGAGGCAGAACACGAGCTGCGCCGCGCCGAGCGCGGCCTGCGGCCCGCTCGTCGGGATGATGTAGGCGGGCAGGTTGATCGTCTGCCCCGCGGCCTGGAGGACGAGCATCAGCGTCGCCTGCGGCGTCGCGGGCCCGATGCAGCCCGTCTGCGAGGCGGCCGGGACCGAGCCCGGAGGCGCGACGACGATGTCGCCCGCGAGCGGCAGCAGTGCGCCGCCGAGCGCGAGCGCGCTCACCTGGGCCTTGGCGGTGCCGACCTTCGTGCCGGGGGCCGCGGTCGTGGTGAGCGCGGTGCCGGTCGGGATCACGATCGCCGCGCGGGCGGTCGCGTCGTTGTCGACGGACGCCGAGGCGACGATCCGCGTGACGTTGCCCGCGGCGTACGACACCGAGAGCTTCGGCGACGTGTAGGCCGCGGTCGCCACCGCCGCGAGCGCGAGCGCCGCGAGCGCCGCGACCGCGACGATCGCGGTGCGTGTCCGGTTCCTCATCGTGGGTGTTCCCTCCTTGGTGGGTGACTCATCGTGCGGGGAAGGGCCCTGCCGTACGGACCCACTGGCGGTTGTCGTAGCGGTACAGGTAGACGGTGTCGAGCGGGAATGCGTCCTTCGCCGACGTGTGCAGGCGTGTCCCCGGGAGCAGGAACGGGTTCGCGGTCGTGTCGAGGCTCCGCGCCGCCCGAAGGAGCCCGGCGCGCGTGAGGTTCTTGCCCGCGCGCTTCAGCGTGTCGACCATCGTCCACGCGACGGTCATGCCGTACCAGTTGTAGACGTCGGTCCACTTGGCCGACGGGGCGAACCGCTCGAGGATCGACTTGTAGAGCGCGACCGCCGGGTCCTTGCGCCAGATCGGGTCGTTCGGGTTCTTCACGAACGCGATCGCGCGCGCGCCGAGTGTCAGATCGGGTGCGTTCGCGCGGGCGATCGCCATGATCGTCGGCTCGATCGACACGGACGCGAGGTAGAGCTGCGGCTTCCACGCGAGCTTCTTCGCGGCGACGATCGCCTGGATCATGAACTTCGGCGTCGCGAAGAGCATCAGCGTGTCCGCGCCGGAACCCTTGAGCTTCGCGATCTGCGAGACGACGTCGGTCGTCGTGAGCTCGTACGGCTCGGAGGCGACGATCTTCGGCCCGTTGCCGGCGACCGCGCGCGAGAGGCCGCGGGCCATGTCCTTGCCGAGCTCGGTGTTCTCGAACAGCACCGCGACCTTCGCCTTCGGCCGGGTCTTGACGAGATCGCGGCCGAGCACAGCGCCCTCGCCGCGGTAGCTCGGCAGGAAGCCGACCGTCCAGGGGTAGCGGGCGGAGGCACCGCCGAGCGCCTGCGAACCGTCGCCCGAGAAGAGCTGCGGCACCTTCTGCGCGTTCAGGTACTCCCGGATCGCGAGGTTGTTCGCCGTCCCGATCGCGTCGAAGATCGCAAAGACCTTGTCCTGCTCGACGAGCTTGCGCGTCAGCTGGACGGTCTGGGCCGGGTTGTACGCGTCGTCGTAGTAGCGGTACTCGATCTTCCGGCCGTTGACGCCGCCCTTCGAGTTGACGTAGTCGAAGTAGGCCTTCGCACCCGGTCCGACCGTGCCGAACGCGGCCGCCTCGCCCGACAGCGGCACCGTGCCGCCGATCAGCACCGTCGTCGGCGTTACGCCCGGGTCGGCGCTCGTGGCGGCGCCCGCCGCGGCGACGGCGACGAGCGCCGCGGCAGCGACGGCGAGTGCGCGCCTCATCGGGAAACCGGCGTCGCCAGCTGCGGAAGCCGCAGCGAGCCGCCGGCGACCGCAAGCCGCGCGGTCGACGGGAAGGGCAGGTCGAGGTAGAGCAGGTTTCCTGGGCTCTGTGCGAGCGACGACGAGCCGACCGTGACGGTCAGCCGCGAGCCCTTGGGCAGGAACGTCGCCTGGTTGCCGAGCGCGATCCGGTAGGTGCGCTTTCCGGCCGTGGCCGGAACGCCGCCGCCGGCGACGACGATCTCCTTGCCGGCCGGCGTCCGCGCGCTGAGCACGGCGACGACCCGCGACCAGCCGCCGGTGGCGCTCGCGGTGACGCTCACGACCGGCGAGCCGAAGACCTCGGTGGGCCGGGCGAGCTTCCGCAGCGCAACCTGGTAGCGGCCCGACTGGGTGAACGACGCGCGCTTCGCGAACGGCGTCGCCTTCGGCGTGACGACCTTCGGCAGGCCTGCGAAGCGCACCGGCGTTCCCTTCCAGCTCTCGGGCGAGATCGCGACCGGCTTCGGCAGCGGCGCCGCGGTGTCGCCACGGAGGAAGCGATCGAACCAGCGGGCTCCCTCGGCGAGCATCGCGGGCGTGTCGGCCGCGACGCCCGACGACGGCGCGTGGCCCGAGAGGCCGAACCAGAGCTGCTTCGGGCCCGCGAGCGCGCGGTAGGCGGCGAGCGCGTGCTCCATTCCGAAGGCGAAGTCGCGTCGGCCCTGCATCATGAACACCGGCGTCTTGACCCCCTTGAGCGCGGGCAGCGACGAGCGAGCAGCGGCGAACGGCCGCACGGTCGCGAGGTTCCCCGCGAACGCCGCGTCGCGGAGCGCGAACACCTCGGGATCGACGCGTTTCGGGTCGAGCGAGCCGAGGAAGCCGGCGATGACGCCGCTCTTCGCAAGCCCCTGCGGCACGAGCGCGTCGGCGAGGTCGGTCCAGCTCATCGAGATCTCGAGCGCGGCCCACGGCACGCCCGCGACGAGCGAGTTCCAGGCGCCGCCGCCGCCGTACGAGACGCCCCAGCCGCCGATCCGCGTGTCCGAGACGTCCGGTCGGTTGCGGAGCCAGGCGAAGACCGCCTTCACGTCGGCGATCTCCTTCGGGCCGTCGATCCCGATCAGCCCACCGGACTCGCCGTGCCCGCGTGCGTCGTAGGCGAGCACGGCGTAGCGCTCGCCGATTCCCATCCCCTGGGCGACCGCGAGTGTCGAAGAGCGGTTGCCGCCGAGGCCGTGCATGAAGATCACCGCGGGCCAGCCGCCCTGCGGGACGGCGCCGTCGGGGAGGGTGAAGGTCGCGGCGAGCGCGGTTCCGTCCGCCGAGGCGATCGTCACGTCCTGGCGGCTCGAGGCGAGCGCCGGCGCGGACGCGAGCAGCGCTGCGACCGTCGCCAGCAGGACGAGCAGGACGCCTCTGCCGAAGCCCGACACGGCGGCCAGGGTAGCCCACACATGTGAGCGATCCGGAAGGTCGCCGTATCATCCCGGCCGATGGACGGCCGGCCGATCGGCGTGTTCGACTCCGGGGTGGGCGGGCTGACCGTCCTCCACGAGCTGCTCGTGACGCTGCCGCACGAGGACGCGGTCTATCTCGGCGACAACGCACGGCTGCCGTACGGCCCCCGTCCGCTCGACGAGGTGCGCAGCTTCGCGCTCGAGATCGGCGCTCGCCTCGAGGAGGAGGGGGTGAAGCTCGTCGTCGTCGCGTGCAACTCGGCGACCGCGGCGGGGCTGCCGGACCTCCAGCGGGCGCTCCGCGTCCCCGTCGTCGGGGTGCTCCAGCCCGAGGCTCACGCGGCGGCGCTCGCGACGCGCAACCGGCGCGTGGGGCTACTCGCGACCGAGGCGACCGTCGCGAGCCGCCGCTACGAGGAGCTCGTCCACGCGTACGACGCCGGGGTCGAGGTGATCTCCGTGCCGGCGCCGCGGCTCGTCCCGCTCATCGAGGGGCCCGATCCCTTCGGCGAGGAGACGACCGAGGCGGTGCGGGAGGTCGCGGCTCCGCTCAAGGAGGCCGGCGTCGACACGGTGATCCTCGGCTGCACCCACTACCCGATCGTCCGTCCGGTCTTCCAGCGCGCGTTCGGCCGCTCCGTGACCCTCGTCTTCTCGGCCGACGAGACGGCCCGCGAGGTCGCAGAGACGCTCGCGCGGAAGGGCATCGAGAACGACGAGCGCCGGGAGGGCGCCGTACGGTTCCTGACCACGGGCGATCCGGACGATTTCGCCGAGATGGGAAAGCGCTTCCTGCAACTGCCCGTGCGGCACGTCGAACGCGTCACGCTCGCCGGCGTCGCGCCGCAGGCGGCATGATCCCGCCCGAACGCCGCCCACGCCGAAGGAGGACGACGCCCTGACACGCCACGATGGACGCAGGCCCGACGAGCTCCGCGAGCTCGATCTCCAGCCGGACTTCCTCGAGCAGCCCCACGGGTCGGTCCTCTACGCGCAGGGGCGCACCGTCGTCCTCTGTACCGCGACGGTCGACGAGGACATCCCCCGCTGGCTTCGCGGCAAGGGTCAGGGATGGATGACCGCCGAGTACTCGCTGCTTCCCGCCTCGACGGGCGAGCGCACCCAGCGCGCCGTCTCGCGCGGGCGTCCCGACGGCAGGACGGTGGAGATCCAGCGGCTCATCGGACGCGCGCTGCGGAGCGTCTGCGACTTCAAGGCGCTCGGCGAACGGACGCTCTGGCTCGACTGCGACGTGCTCCAGGCCGACGGCGGGACGCGCTGCGCTGCGATCACCGGCGCCTACGTCGCCGCGTACCGCGCCCTGGACCGCTTCGGGCTGACGAAGGCGCTCCCGTCGTCCGTCGCCGCAGTCTCGGTCGGTGTGGTGAACGGCGAGCCGGTGCTCGACCTCGACTACGTCGAGGACTCATCCGCCGAGACGGACATGAACGTCGTCATGGCCGCCGACGGCCGGCTCGTCGAGGTGCAGGCGACCGCCGAGAAGGAGCCCTTCACGCGCGAGCTCCTCGACCGGCTGCTCGACCTCGCAGCGGGAGGCATCGCCGAGCTCGAGGCGGCGCAGCGGAGCGCCTGCGAGGCCGCCTCGCTGCTGTAGTGCGGCTCGTCCTCGCCTCGGGGAACCCGCACAAGCTCGCGGAGCTCCGCCGCGCCCTTCCCACGCTCGAGGTCGACGCGCTCGATCGCGACGACGCCCCGGACGAGGACGGCGCGACGTTCCAGGAGAACGCGCGGATCAAGGCACGCTGGGGTCGGCGGCATGCGCCGCCGGACGCCTGGGCGGTCGGCGAGGACTCGGGCATCGAGGCGAGCGCGCTCGACGGCGGCCCGGGGGTACGCACGGCGCGCTGGGCGGCCGGCGACCCCGTCGGGCGGATGCTGGCGGCCCTCGCGGGCGCGGACGACCGCGGCGCGAGGTACGTCTGTGTGATGGTCGCGATCGCTCCTGACGGGCGCGAGGCTGTCGCCGAGGGGGCGCTCGAGGGCTCGATCGCGCGCGAGGCGTCGGGCGGGGAGGGCTTCGGCTTCGACCCGGTGTTCGTCCCCGCCGGCGAGACCGAGACGGTCGCTGTCCTCGGCGACGAGTGGAAGCGCGCCCACTCGCACCGTGCGCGCGCGGCCGCCGCGCTCCGAGCGCTTCTGGCGCCCTGACGCAGTCAGGCGGCGCGCCTCGGCTCCACCGTTCGTCCGGTCACCCCGTAGGCCAGCACGTAGTTGAGCGCCGCCCCGAAGACGATCACGTTCGCCATCACGTACAGCCACACGAGGAGCAGGAACGTCGTGCCGAGCGTCTGCAGCGCGACCACGTCCGACGAGAGCGAGACGAAGAGAGGCAGCGCCTGCAGCGTCCCCACCAGGACGATCGCGCCGAGGGTCGCGCCCGGGAGCACCTCTCGGTGCGTCAGCCGCGCGTTCGGAAGGCGGTAGTACGCCGACTGGAGGAACGCGAACAGCGCGAGGCCCGAGGACAGGAGGGTGAGCGCGAGGGCGACCCACTGGTTCGAGACCACGTCCGTCGCGTAGCGGCGCAGGAGGTCGTAGCCGAACGTCCCGAGCGTGAGACCCGCGAAGAGGACGACCAGCGCCGCAGTCATGTAGATGCTCGCAAGGGCCTTCCCGCGCAGGAACGACCGATTCGGCCGGCCGTAGAGGATGTTGAAGGCCGACTCGAGCGCCGAGAAGAGCGACACCGAGCTCCAGAGCAGGGCGACGGCGCCGACCACGGACAGTGTCGTGGCGTTCCGCTGCACCGCGTCGACGACCTTGACGATCGACTCGACCGACTGGTCGGGGAAGACGTCCTCGAGGTAGGAGACGAGCGCGCTCGACTGGTCGGCCTGGTCGAGGAAGCCGAGCACGGAGAGCGCGAGGAAGATCAACGGCACGAACGAGGCCAGCGCGAAGTACGCGACCATCGCCGCGAGGTGTGTTCCGCGCTCGGAGAAGAACCGGTCGAAGGTCGCGCCGATGGCCCGCACGGAAGGATGGTGCCGTACGCCCAGGCGGGCTTTGGTAGCTTCCGGCGCCGGCATGGACGCGTCCGCCGCCCTCTCGGAGCTCGTCGAGCTCTCCACCCAGGTCGTCGAGGTCGTGATCGCCGACGCCGGGGGAGAGGTCGAAGCAGCCCGGACCTCGGGCGACGATCGCGCGCGCGAGCTCGCCACGGTCGGCGAGGCGCTCCTCGCGGAGGCTGCCGTGGTCCGGCCGGGCCAGGCGGTCGAGCGCGTCCACGTCGACCTCGAGCGAGGCTCCGTCGTCGTCGTACGCGACGGCGAGCGGTCGATCACAGCGACGACGGTGCCTGAGCCGACGGCGGGGCTCGTCGCCTTCGACCTGCGAACCGTGCTCCGTCGCCTCGGCGGAGCGGTTGCATGAGGCTTCTGCTGCTCGCGGCGGCCACGGTCGTCGCCTACGTCCTCCTCCGGCGCCGTCGCGACGACCGGCGCCGCGTCGTCGTCGCTTGGGAAGACGGCTCGGAGCTCGAGCTCCGTCCGGGCACGCCGGAACGCGACCGCCTCGTCGAGGTCGGAGGAAGGGCGCTCCCGTGACGACCGTGGTCGACGAGCTCGGCCACCGCCTCCTCGACGTCGCGCTGCTCGAGGGCGACTTCACGCTCCGCTCGGGCAAGCGCTCGCGCTGGTACCTCGACAAGTACCGCTTCGAGACGGATCCTGCGTTGCTCCGCGAGCTCGGTGAGCGTCTCGCGGCCGCCGTCAAGGACGTCGAGCCGGAGGCCGTGAAGCTCGGAGGGCCCGCTCTCGGGGCGGTCGCGCTGGCCGCATCGGCGGCCATGGCGTCCGGCCTGCCGTTCATCATCGTGCGCGGTGAAGCCAAGGAATACGCCACCGGGAACCGCATCGAAGGGCCACACGAGCCTGGCGAGCTCGTGTGCCTCCTCGAGGACGTCGTCACGTCGGGCGGCGCCCTCTGCGAGGCGGTGGAGGCCGTTCGCGCGGCCGGGCTCGTCGTACGGCACGCCGTGTGCGTCGTCGATCGCGAGGAGGGCGGCACCGACGCTCTCGCGCGACTCGGCGTGCGGCTCGCCTCGCTCTACCGGGCGACCGAGCTGCTCGAGGCGCGGGAGCAGGGGATGAACCCGCATGGTTGAGCCGAATCCGCCCGCGCTATAGGCTCGGGCGGGGAAAAACAACAGGACCATCGACCCAGGGAGGACGAACGTGACCAAGCAGGAGTTCGTGGATGCCGTCGCCGACAAGGCGGGCCTGACGAAGCGCGACGCCGGATCGGCGGTCGACGCGGCCCTCGGCGTGATCGAGAGCACCTTGCAGAACGGCGACTCCATCACGTTCACCGGCTTCGGCAAGTTCCACGTGACGCGGCGTGCCGCCCGCCAGGGCGTGAACCCCCGCACCGGTGAGAAGGTGCAGATCCAGGCCGCCAACGTCCCGAAGTTCTCGGCCGGCTCGCAGCTGAAGAAGGCCGTGAACTAGACCTGCTTGCGGACGGGAAATCCGCCGAGCGGATTTCCCGTCCGCGGCCCGCCTCGTGGCTGGCCGATCCCTGAAAGCGGCCGCTCTGGCGGCCGCAACTGCACCGCGAGGCGTCGCCCGACGCTTGAAAAGCGAACGTATGTTCGCTTACGATCTCTTCCGTGCAGCTCTCGTTCGACGCGGCGGATCGGCTCGTGGAGCTCGTCGAGGCGCGGCGGGGGCCGGTTCCCGCAGAGGAGGCGGCTCGGGTGCTGTTCGCGCTCGCGAGCGCGCCGGCCGCGCTCGCGCGCTCGCTGCTCGACGACGTCGTCACGGGCGACGCCCGCCTCGCGTGGCGCGGAACCTCGGTCGGGCTTGCCGCCCCGCCGGGCGCGGACGTCGAGCTCGAGCATTCCCACTTCGTCGTCGTCGACCTCGAGACGACGGGGCTGTCGCCGCGCACCTCGCGGATCTGCGAGATCGGCGCCCAGCGGGTGCGCGCGCTCGAGCTCGAGGACGCCTTCGAGACGCTCGTCGACCCCCGCGTGCGGCTCCCTCCCGCGGTGACCTCGCTGACCGGAATCCGGCAAGAGACGCTCCGGGGCGCGCCGCGTGTCGAGCTCGCGATCCGGCGACTGCTCGCGTTCACGGGTGACGCGGCCCTCGTCGCGCACAACGCGCGCTTCGACCTCGCCTTCCTGGACCGTGAGGT
>Ga0173481_10000139_pt1 | contig 13209 bp, 12 predicted proteins | sample NitcycUS073202C2_FD_136667 | JGI IMG/M metagenome (GOLD analysis project Ga0173481, IMG submission 136667) | Soil microbial communities from Arlington Agricultural Research Station in Wisconsin, USA - Nitrogen cycling UWRJ-S073-202C-2 (version... ... | reverse complement strand
CATTCATTCATTCACCATTCATTCATTGTTTGATCCGACAAGTCGATCCCCAATTTTTGGAGCGGCGGCGGCTGCTGCTGCTACTGCCGTAATAGACCAACTTAAGCTTTAGAGCTTCTTACCGGTAATTCTCTCATATGCAAATATGTATCTACGACTCAGTTCAGATACAAGCTCAGCAGGTATATCTGGCGGATCAGGCTTGGTCCCTTCTTTTTGTAGTTTGTCAATTTTATCCTTAAATCCTGCCTTTATGAGCCAGTCTCTCAGTAGCTGCTTGTCATAGCTTTCTTGGATTTTCCCTGGCATGTAATCATTTCTGAGCCAAAGGCGGTATTCATCAGGTCCAAGTGAATCTCCCAGCAAAATATCTCCTGTAACTTGATCCCTACCGAATTCGAATTTAACATCTGCAATGATAAATCCGGCCCTCTCTATTACCGTGCTCATTTTATTGTATAAATCAATAGACGTCTTCTTCAGATAATCAAATTCTTGTTTTGATAAAATCCCAGATGACAGGGCATCGTTTTCGCTGATGGGAATGTCATGTTCCTCTGATTTTGTAGTTGGATCAAAAACTGGCTCAGTTAACTTGGCAGCGATTATAGGTTGAAAATTATCCGGCAGTATACAATTGCCTAATCGGTTATTATTATAACGTTCTAACAAACTGCCATAGAAATATCCTCTCACTACACATTCTATCGGTATTATATCTATGCTTTTTGCTATCATTTTATCTTTGTCTTCTAGTTTTAGCATATGATGGCCTGTTCCTAAGGTATTAAACCAATATTCAGCAGATCTGCAAAGAACTTCTCCTTTCCTTGGTATTGGTGTCTTCATTTTAACATCAAAAGCAGAAATACGATCGGAAAAGTGGAGCAAAATTCTTCCATCTTCCAAGTCGTAGATATCTTTTACTTTTCCTTTACGTAGTAACTTCATACCAAAGTCATCGCTTGACTCACATAAAAAATGTGTTTGTGACTGAAGTTAGCTCCGCTAGTACAAACCATCTAAAATCGTAGTCATATAGTATGCAGCGAACGCAGAAAAATAAAGCGACAAATTACGAATTATTTTTTTACTTATTTATTCATTTTAATTCTTAAAGGAAATCCAATATGTATCAGAACAATCTAGTAGCTGGCTTCACCTAGGACGCTGATTCCTTTTAGTGAAAAGGTCATGGTGGGATTTGGACCCACGACCTAAGGTTTACAAAACCTTCGCTCTAACCAGGCTGAGCTACATGACCGCTGTTGCTACCGCTAGTCAAAATCAGCACAATTCCATAAGTAAAGGTAATTAATACCTTCGGTGGACTTCGAGATTTTGTGTCATAGTTAGACCTATGGTTTATAATAATCTCAACGCTTAAATCATGCCAGTCGCTGTGTCAAAATTCATGGTATGCGTCACAATAGAGAACAAGCAACATATCAACGATCCTGAAGGCGAAACGATTCAGAGAGATCTTATAATTAAAGGAGGATACTCAAATATTGAGTCAGTAAGATCGGCTAAGACATTGAAGATAATAATAAAGGAGAAAAGCGAGAAAGAGGCTGAAAAAGTTATTCGTAATCTGTGCGAAGAGTTACGCATATACAATCCTGTTGTTAGCAAATGCACAGTGCAATCTCTTGGTCGGATTCAACATTAGTACGACTAGTTATTAGACCACAGGCGTGAATGTTTCTTAAAAGAAAGAAAACAATATTTTCATACCTAAATTCGATTACAATGGAGATTACAAATAGATAAAATAAAAATGACCAATTTCACGAACTTGCAAGTTAATTACCTCATACAGATAAGTGGTGAGATTTCAAACAGATTCAATTACTATCTGGTCTCACCCTTTACCTGCTCCCTAGATTTGAAAATTGGTTTAATTCCTAGAGGAGAGTAGTTACCATTTGAGCAACTAAAGCATAGGTCATGCTCCGGGATCCCGATAGCTTCCGACAAATTTGAAGTATCATTATATGCGACGTAATCCGCACCGATCGCCTTTGATATCAATGATCCGATTTCCCCTTTACGCTTGACGTCGGCGTCGTCGTCCATGTGATGGTAGGCAAGAAGCTCCTGTTGAGAGGGAAAATCAATACCTGCATAGCAAGGATAGCGAATTGGAGGGAATGTTATAATCATACTAATTCTTCTGGCACCGGCAGCCCTTAGAATTTTAACTATCGAAGCAGAACTCGTTCCTCTAACAATACTGTCATCAATTACCAGTACATGCTTATCTTCAATGACATCTCGAATAGGTATTATTCCCTTATTGATTTCTATCCTATCTTCGTGATAAGGCTCTATGAAGCTACGCATTGGACCTTTTTTTCTGTACCTATCTTTAAGCAGGCCTTCCTCGTAAGGAATATGTAATTCTTGAGCATATGCTAGAGCAGCTGGTCTAGCAGAATCAGGAACTGGTATTACGACGTCGGCGTCAGCTACTGGAAATTTTCTTGCTAGAAGCGTCCCTATCCTCTTTCTTGCTTCATATACGTTTACACTTTCGATAACACTGCTTGGATGAGCAAAGTATGTATATTCAAAAGCACAATGTGCATGCAGTTTTTCTTCTGAGAATCGTTGAAATTCAATTCCTTTTGAATTTATCCTTATCAGCTCCCCTGGGGATACATCTCGCATTATGTTGGCTCCCACAGCAGATAAAGAGGAGGATTCTGAGGCAATAATATATGTGCTGGTCTCTTCATGATATCCCAATATAAGAGGCCGGAAGCCTTTTGCGTCTCTTGCCGCATACACTGAACCATCATCAGTAAGGAATGCAAAACAAAATGAGCCTATCATTTCTCCTTTGAGGATATTCAAGGCTTTAGCCATATTTTGTCCATCAGCTAGATGCATAACAAGACGCTGTGCTGCAATAAGAGTATCGCTCATAGTTTGGGGAGTGAAAGTGCAACCCCCAGCCATAGCCGATAACTCTTCTACGTTCGCAATTGTTCCATTATGTGCAATGCATAGATCATTTACTTTCAATGGCTGAGCATTCTCTAAGGTGCTTCTACCAAATGTAGAATAGCGAACATGTCCGATTGCAGCATGCGAGCTGTATGTTTTGATGATTGATTGAAATTCAGAGGCGCACGAGGAAACTAGTCCAAGTCTCTTAAAAGGAGCTTTTAATGGAATCGCAAAGCCCCAGGATTCTTGACCTCTATGTTGAAGAGCTCGAAGTGAATCTATTACAAATGGTATAACATTCTGGCCGCTCAGAGAAAAAATGCCAACTACACCACAATTTTCATGTACCAACTGCTATCATACCGCCTCGTTTATTATGTGTGTCATAATCGGCTTCTGACAAGGGGGAAGTAATTGCATTTGTTGTAGGAAGATGACGATGGCCACAAAAAAATGGCAGAAACATAAAAAGAACGTACACAGACATGGTAAAAAATTTCGTGGCAAAGTGTTGCCATGTCACTGCTTGGCTGCACAGATATAAAAAACGTTGTCGTGTTGAATATTGATAACTATATAGTAAAACACTTCTGCTACTATTTACCAATATCTTATCTTTGCTTAGCTTTATAGCTATATACCTATATACTTTGCTGAATTTTTTACAATTTATTCATTATTTCTTCAATCGCGTTTATGGTTTTCGCTAGTTTTTTTAGTGGTATGTCAACAACAACAGTAACAGCATCAGCCTCTGCACTAGAACGTCTTCCTGTGTTTCTAAATATGACATTTTCGTTGTGCTTATCTGCATTCCCAATTTTAGCAAAGCTAAGCCTCTTGAGCTTTGATAGCATTCTTATCACCTCTACAGGTTGACTAGTACCGAAGATAAAACGCGAGTGAGATTCAGAAAAAACTAGATTGTCTAGCCTAGAGCAGGAGTTAGGTACACAATTAAGATCTATTGTAATTCCTATTTGTCCTTCAATTGCCATCTCGGCAAGTGCTATACCAAGTCCACCCTTAGAACAATCATGAACGAAGCCAACTAGGTCGTTTTTTATAAGCTGCAACATTGCCTTTGCATTTATCTTGTCAGAAGCTAGATTAACATGGGGAACTACGCCTCCTGTTATATTGTGAAAGTATTCGTAATACTCAGAACCACCCATTTCATCACAAGTGAATCCTATAATGAAAATTGAGTCACCATGCCTCAAATGAGAATCGGTAATCCATGATTCCTTTTCGATAATCCCTATTGATCCTATGACCGGCGAAGGTTTTATTGGGCCGTTGCTTGTCTCGTTATAAAAGCTGACCTTTCCTCCTACGACGGGAATATTCATATAATTGCAATAATCTTTTATCGCATTTATCGACTGAACAAAGGTCCAAAAGACCTCCGGATCTTCAGGACTTGCAAATTGAAGATGATCTACTATACCTATAGGTTCTGCTCCTGTGCAAATTACGTTTCTGCATGATTCTGATATGCAACCTAGTGTTCCTTTGTATGGATCCAAGTAACAATGCTTACTGTTACCATCCAATTTGACAGAGATAAATTTACCATTTTCAAGCCTCAAGACAGAGGCATCACCACAACCGGGTTTTACTATTGTACGCAATCCCACTTCGTGGTCATACTGCCTGTAGACCCACCTTTTGTTTGCAATCGTAGGATTGGATAGCATTTGAAGCAGAACTTCATTAATATTTGTAATGTCTTTTGGTAAATCAAAATATGTCTTGTTCTTCTCGTTCTTCTTCTTCTTCTTCTTGTTGTTACTATTGTTGACTCTATCAAGATATCTTGGTCGTTTTATGGGTCGATCTAATAGAGGTGCGTGCGCAAAGATATTGGAGGGCAACGACGCTACTATCTTGCCGCGAAATCTGATTACAACTTCAGAACCATCTTTGACCTTGCCAATTATGCTATATCTAATTTCGTATTTATCGAATATTAATATTAATTTTTGGAGTTTTGACCTATCAGTTATGTAAAGCATTCGCTCCTGTGATTCTGACATCATTATTTCTGCTGGGGACATATCGTGGTGTTTAGTGTGCACATTTTCCAGTTCAATCTCAAACTGCTTCTTCAGATTGTCAGCTGCTTCTGACAAACAGCAAGACAGGCCACCTCCTCCAAGATCCTTCATGGCCTTTATACAGCCATGCTCTACAGCTTCTATAGTTGCCTCCAACAACAACTTTTCCAAAAAGGGATCTGGAATTTGTACCGCTGACCTATTCTCTTCATCATCTAAGATAGCAGATGCAAACGACGCCCCATGAATTCCATCTCTCCCAGTTGAGCCTCCAGCAAGAATAATCAAATCATCATTGTCGACCTTGCTTGGAATAATGTGCTCTTTTCTTGCAATGCCTATTGAAGCAACGTCTACTAGGCAATAGTCCTCAAAGGAAGGGTCAAATTCGACTTCTCCTCCAACTGTAGGAACACCAATACAGTTGCCATAATCTCCTATACCGCTGACCACGTTCTTCAAAAGCCACTTTGATTTTGAGTTTGTATCGGCATTTCTTGCTCTTGCTCTAATTGGACCAAATCTTAACGCATCAAGAATAGCTATAGGACGAGTGCCTATTGAAATGATATCCCTTATTACTCCTCCAACCCCTGTAGCCGCCCCGCCATATGGCTCAATGGCTGATGGGTGGTTATGACTTTCTATATGAACAGATATAACATAACCATCACCAACGTCCAGGGCCGCAGCATCATGCCCGGCCGCTATTATAACTCTAGGGCCAGTCATGGGAAGAAGTCGTATATACTTTTTAGAAGACTTGTAGGAACAATGCTCAGACCATTCAACGCCAACTATATCTATTTCAACTGAGTTGGGTCGACGCTTTAGCTTACGTGTGAGGTAACTGAATTCCTGACCGGTAAGTATACTCATATTATTTTCTTTGGATGTTACCTTTTATTTTTTCGATGATATAAAATATTGTTACTATTAGTTAAATAGGAAATAAGTGATTTGAATATCAAAATTGCTTTGTTTGTGCTTCTTCCAGGAGAAAGAATGCTTTCGCTAGCGCGTTCAGGGTGAGGCATCAATCCCATTACGTTTCCTTGTGGATTGCATATAGCAGCGATAAGATGGCTTGAGCCATTTGGATCGTCATCACTGTATCTCAGTACAACCTGATTGTTTTTTTCCAAGTCTTGTAGAGTTTTTTTATCTGCAATATATCTTCCTTGTCCATGAGCTACTGGAATTTGAAATGTTTCGTGTTGTGAAAAGCAGTTCGTAAATGGCGTTTTGTTATTGTCTACCATCAACGTCGTCCACCTGCAGACGAAGTTGAGTGAATCATTCATCATAAGAGCACCAGGAAGCAAACATGATTCGACAAGAACCTGAAATCCATTACATATTCCTAGGATGGGTGCGCCATCCTTTGCCATCTGTTTGATTTTCCCTACAATTGGACTATGAGCGGCAATAATGCCAGCACGGAGGCGATCACCATATGAGAATCCTCCAGGAATAACCACCGCATCGTATTGTAAAATATTATCACTTGTATGCCAGACCAAATCGGCGTCCACTTTCAGAACATTATTTAGAACAGAATGGACATCTCTATCGCAATTGCTGCCAGGAAAAACTACAATTCCAATTTTGCATTTTTTCTCCAGCTGCTTTGAATTTTTTTGCATTCTTAATTGTTCAATAGGTAAACTTATGTTATGGTCTATATTATTATATGTGTTGGATAATTCATCATAAATTTTTTTGCCTGCAGTCCTACATGATATAGCTTTGTTTGAAGGGCTACAACCATTATTATTATTAAGAATTAATAAAACATATAGTGTGTTTTATTTTATTTTATTTTTTTATTCGCCTTTGACAGGAAATAACGATTACAAGGTTTTTATTGTGACAAAAATCACTAGTGATGATGGCTGAGCTAGTACGTGATATTATGACCAAAGATATCGTTACAATTGACGAAGGTGAAACAGCATTAGAAGCAGCCAGGATAATGTCTCAAAAAGGAATAAGTTCACTAATAGTCGTAAAAGACGAGGTTCCAAAGGGGATAATAACCGAACGCGACTTCATAAAGAAGATTTGTGCCAAGCAATTAGAAATTTCTCAAGTAAAAATAACTAGTATAATGTCAAGGATTAGAACAGTTGCAGATCCTGATACTCCGATAGAAGTAGCAGTACAGAGAATGGCCAACCGAGGTATCAGAAGATTGCCTATTATGCAAGAAGGAAAAGTTGTTGGGATTATTACAGTGACTGACTTGGCGAGATATCTAAGAACAATATTATTACTGGAAGGGACCCTGGATGTTAATAAAACAGATTGTTGTTCTAATAATAATACTACTACTACCACTACATCTAGTTCTTCTACTTGTTGACGGCTAACGTGGTAGCAGGTCTTGTTGTTGATGACGATGTTAATTTGGAATTAAATTGAGATTGAGATTTTGGATAGGAATTTCGTTCAACCCTTTTCGCTCTTTGGAGAACATCTCGTTCAAGCTCTTTTTTGAACCTCTCAATTTTGGTGGCTATTTCCTTGTACTCTAAAGCTAGTATCTGGCATGCAAGTATTCCTGCGTTTTTTGCTCCATTGATGGCGACGGTGGCTACAGGTACACCTGCAGGCATCTGGACTATCGACATAAGAGAATCTAGACCATCAAGACTGGCTGTCTTAATTGGTACCCCAATTACAGGTATCGGCGTAATTGAAGCGATCATGCCAGGAAGGTGTGCTGCTCCGCCTGCGCCGGCAATTATGACCTTAATTCCTCTTTTTTTGGCTTGCTTGCCATACTGCATCATTTTATTAGTTGTTCTGTGTGCAGATACTATTTTGACCTCGTTTGAAACTCCAAATGAATCCAAAAAAACAGCGGCCTCACTCATAACCGCAAGGTCCGAGTCGCTACCCATGATTATGCCAACGAGAGTATTCTTTGTTTTTGTTTTTGTTTTTATTTTTATTTTTATTTTTAATTTCTCACCTACCTGTCTTGGCTAATCAATTATAATTTTGACGGCGCTTCTTGCTCTCTCTGCATTTGAAATTGCCTCTTCTAAGGCCTCAGCTGTGATAGTAATATGTCCTAACTTCCGACGAGGCTTTGAAATTTTTTTACCATAAACGTGCAGCTTTAGACCAGGTATAGAAAATAATTCTTCTAATCCGGCTATTCTGTATGTGCCAGAGCTGGTCTCAGGTCCAAGCAAATTAAGCATGACTGCTGGAGCCAGTAATCGCGGCCTAGACAATGGAAGGTCAAGCACAGCTCTTATATGCTGCTCAAACTGTGAGATAGAGCATGCCTCGATAGAGTAGTGCCCAGAGTTATGTGGCCGCGGAGCTATTTCGTTTATCACAATATTTTCGTCTGGAAGTACGAACATTTCTATTCCAAATATACCAGCACCCTTTAACGCTTTCAGAGTCTTCTGGGCAACTTCTTGCGCTTTTGCTAGGAGTTTGTTTGAGATCCTAGCAGGTGCAATAGTCATATCTAAGATATTATTAACATGTATGTTTTCTGTTACTGGAAACGATTCGATTTGCCCACTCGGATTCCTTGCCGTCATTACTGATATTTCCTTTACAAAGGGCATGAATTTTTCTAGAATACATTCTTTTCCTTGAAAGGTTAAAAAGGCCTGTTGTATATTGTTGCTAGAAGTAATCAAAAAATTACCTCTTCCATCATAGGAATTTTCAGATGCTTTGAGCATGGCAGGAAACCCATATTCTTCACAGAGCTCCCCAAGATGACCCCGTGATCTAATGAGATCGAAATCAGGTACAGAAATATTGTTCTCTTTTAAGAAAGATTTCTGTCTATACTTGTTTTGAATTAACCTTAGTGTTTCTGGCGAGGGGTACACTGGATAATTTTCTAATTCCAGCTCTTTTAGGGTAGTTGAATTTGCAAGCTCGATCTCATATGTAAGTATGTCGGACATTGCAGCCAATTTTCTTATTGCCGATTCGTCCTTAAAATCAGCAACTATGACATCATCTGAAACAAAAGACGCAGGACAGTCATAGATTGGGTCCAATACGACAACCTTTAAGGACATGCGTTTGGCCTCTTGAGCGATCATCTTTCCAAGTTGTCCTCCTCCGATTATTCCTATGGCGATAGGATTTTCCATTGATATCGACAATCCTGCGTCTTTCGGCACTATTCCTTTGTTTGCTGCCTCTTGTCCTCCTCCTCCTTCTCTCCCTCGTTTCTGTCCCGCTATAATACCATGCATAAGACGCACTTACCTGCCTCATATTAGGTTAAGAAAGCAAATTAAAAGTGTTATTCTTGATGGCTAGTTTTTTAGGATATTATAGTTAAAAAATCTGATGCTCTCTACGCCAAGATATAATTCATCTTATTGAGCAGCAACAAGAACCGTTGTTACTATCGACTGATTAGCCAACTCATTGGCTGATTAGTTGATTAATTGATTCAATTGGCTCTAAGCCTTGGATTTTAGCCAAGCAAGGCAAACTATTATCATAATATAATCTGTATTTGCTTGCTCTCTCTCTGTATTTATCTGCATCTCTTCATTCATTAATTCACATATTTATTCAGACGCGATCAACAATTCCTATTCTTGGCTGTCAATACTAATTACTGCTAGGCTATAGTTAAGAGTACTTTAAAAAGAGCGAATGACTTTTTACGAGTTATGACTCTGAGGGGCAAGGTTGCAATCGTGACTGGAGCAGGTGGGGGAGTTGGAAGCGCAACAACAAAGAGGCTGGTCGCCAGTGGAAGCAAAGTCGTTATGGTAGGTAGGCATAGAGAGAAACTGACAAAGATCATGTCTGAAATTGGCGATAGGAAAAATCTATTGGCAGTCACTGCAGATATTACAAAGGAGGCCGAAGTGCTAAATGTCATAGACCAAACTATTTCTTCATTTGATAGGATCGATATTCTTGTAAACAACGCAGGCGTTCTGAATGACCCTATGTCTTTTCACTTGATGACTGACGATCAATGGTCCACATTAATTAATACGAATATAATTGGAACTCTCAGACCTACAAAGGCAGTCCTTCCTATCATGATGGAAAGACATCAAGGTAGCATAGTAAATATTTCTTCCATCCTTGGTATCCGTGCAATTCCTAATGTTCCATTCTCAGTTTATGGTTTGACAAAGGCAGCGGTTATAATGTTCACAAAAAGCATTGCTGTAGAATATGGTCACTATAATGTACGATGTAATTGCATAGTTCCTTCTACTATACATGGTCCTGTGATTGATCCGTACTTTCAAGATGAGAATGCCAAAAAGGTGCTTGAATCATCTTTTCCTTTGCGCAGGATTGGTGAACCTGAGGATATTTCTGGTGCTGTATACTACTTATGCTCTGATGATGCAAAATGGGTTACTGGATCTATTCTTACCGTCGATGGAGGCATATCTGCAAGGCAGTGAGAGATATTAGTGAAAGGCATACGAAATAGCTTTCAAGTCAAAGCAAAGAAATCTTAACTACTATCTGTGTACGTCATGTGCGCACTTCCTTAAGAAGTCTAGATGTATTTTTTGAAACAAGTGGCACTACCTTTTGCATTATTATTTCATGGAAATTGGTCGTACGCTTGTCTAGCGATATTAATAAGACATAGGAAAGTCGGCTAGTGTTATCTGTAACTGGAATAGTAGCACGAATTAGCTTGGCATAATGTGAGCTAGCATATATTATCTTACCCAGAAGATATTCCCACCTTAGTCTAGTATACTGCCGTGTTGCGGCTGTGATTGCATACTGTGCTCTTTCTTCTGCACCAAGCAATGGTTTTAAACCTGGTCTTAAGGAACTAGCCAGAAGTCTACCATCCTCGTCTGCTATACCTGCGAACCTAAGAGAAGGGTCTAGTGATATAACGTCATTACAGAGGTCCTCAAATAATTTATAGTCCAACTCATCAGAATTACGCACTCAGAGGTATTTTGACTTTTGTATGAAGTATGTGTGTATATACATGATAATGGTGCTAGCGGGTTTTCTGTAGACTTTTTTAACTTCTGTTAATCACATATGTAACTAGCGATTCATCATCATTAGCAGCAGCGAAGTAAGCAAAGATTATAGGAAAATGCCGAGTTGCTGCATAGGAAATTGAATATATTTTTTTTTCTATTTCTCATGATTGCTTCTGGTAGCATTGAAAGAAGGAAGGAAACTTAAAAAATAATGATAATAATAATATAGGTATTAATTCTTTTATTTAGTCTGATCTGTTTAGTAGTAGTATTATTTATGAAGATCCAAGAAGGCTCCCATGTTTTATTATTTCATACTCAAAACAAGAAGTGGCTCACAAAGGTTAGCTTAGAAAAAAAGTTCCACACACATTTAGGGATTATAGATATTTCATCAATTATCGGAATGGAGTATGGCTCTTCGATAATGACAACAGAAGGCAGAAAGATCTACCTTGCTGAACCCACAGTTTATGATTTTGTTATGAAATCAAAGAGAAGCACCCAAATTGTTTATCCTAAAGATCTGGGTTATATAGCAGCCCGTACAGGATTAAAGAACGGATCAAGCGTCTTAGAAGTTGGCACGGGGAGTGGGGCTCTAACTACTTTCATGGCAAGCATAGTTAAACCCAACGGGCATATTTACACATTTGATATAAATGAGGATTTTTTGATTACTGCCAGGCAAAACTTGGAGAAGGCTGGAATGACAGAGTATGTAACAATTCATCATAGTGATGTTCATAATGGCATCTCCCTGAGAGATATTGATATTGCTGTAGTTGACTTGGGTGATCCATGGAGTGTGCTAAAGGAAGTCTATCAAGCTCTAAAAGGAAGCGGCTCATTTGTCGCGATATGTCCAACAATGAATCAGCTTGAAAAAACATCTATGGAACTAAAACAAAATAGCTACATTGACATTGAATCTGTTGAATTGATGATTCGTAACATAGAAGCAAGGGAAGGAATGACAAGGCCTTCGATGAGAATGATAGGACATACTACCTATTTGATCTTTGCCAGAAAAGCATTGTCATGATGAATGTCGTAAGGACACAATAAAATAAAAATAAAAATAAACTTAAGAAGAATAAGTGAATAGAAATTTATTGTTATTATTATATATCTCATAATGCGACAATATGATGGAGATTATTGTTATTGGCAATTCCAATTAGGTAGGCAACCGGAAATTAAAGTGAGTTCCCTTTGTAATGTTATGTCTTTGAGCAAAGCCCGCCATAGTCTCTAGGACATAGAGAGAATCTGTATCTGGCAGATAGGTGGGACAATTGAGAATGGTTAAGCAAGGCTGCAAATTCTCTTTTAGGTAAACTACTGAGCGGTTAGTGTTTAGCCAGAATATATCAAGTGGGAATTTCATTGATTTCATCCAGAATCCATACCTTCCAGGAGTTTTGGAGACAAATAGCATGCCCTGATTCTCTGATAAGTTTTCCCTGCCTGAGAGACCTTTAGTTTGCTGATCTGAAGTAAGAGCTAAATCAGCAACTATTGAAGTGTTCTTTACAGATATAGTAGTGTTCATGTATTGATCTTGAGCCGTACTGTGTAGCGGGCCCGCCAGGAAATTTGCAATTTCGTCTAATATATTAGAAAAGATACCATTTGGCACGGAATTAGAATAGTATATTAGTATTGCGGTCGCTACTAGTAGCATTCCAACAATGGATAGTAATATAGTGCTAGCCAATACATGTTGATAGCTGAGGATATTGCTATTTAAGTGATCATTACAAAAAGGGGCGTGTGGCTTGCAGTTTTTTGAAAAATAATTTATGCGCTTTAACTCTCCAAGTCATAATGACTCAGTTGCATTGATTCAGTAAATAGACAATAAATAAAAAAATATATTTGTAGTTGCCCTGTCGAGCAACGAGTTTGTACTATGTTCTTGTACGAGTTACTACATCTTACAAGAACAAGCTATTTGCAATTGCTTGTTGTATTACTATTTACCGCCAAACAATTTTCCTATTACTGGAATTTTGGCTAGTGGATTTGTATTGTTTTGACCCTGTGCTGCGCTAGATGCGTTTTGACCTGCTGAACTTGCTCCAGCTGATGTCTTGTTGGCTGCTGAACCGGCTGCGCTAGATGCGTTTTGACCTGCTGAACTTGCTCCAGCTGATGTCTTGTTGGCTGCTGAACCGGCTGCGCTAGATGCGTTTTGACCTGCTGAACTT
>Ga0173481_10000138_pt1 | contig 13244 bp, 13 predicted proteins | sample NitcycUS073202C2_FD_136667 | JGI IMG/M metagenome (GOLD analysis project Ga0173481, IMG submission 136667) | Soil microbial communities from Arlington Agricultural Research Station in Wisconsin, USA - Nitrogen cycling UWRJ-S073-202C-2 (version... ... | reverse complement strand
AAATGAACTAACTTCTAGTCCTAGGTCATGTTGGTTTTCTTGAATAATACGTGCGTAATGAACCATTTTGTCATATTCATCCTTATTCTTTGCAATCACATATCCTTTCCATGCTTTGTGCAAAGCACCCCATACCTGATTCTCAAAGAAAAATGAATCTAATAATTTTGACTTGTCTGTGTTTACCATATGATTCTGTTTTTTAGTTGATATTATCCTTGCTTTAGCGTAGTTCCAGCGGTAATCTTTTCTTCGTCTGCTAAATCTATAGTATTTCATTGTGGATAATTTTGCTTGAGTGTTGGTACTCCATTTGTTTTTCAGGGTTTTTAAATTTTTTCATCTAAATAATGTTATGATAAGTATGCAAATTAAGCAACACAATAGTGGTATTAACTACTATGGCAAAATTATTATGAATAAAATCATGAATGCATTATAGACAGTGCGTACTGAACCGTTATGCTTTTCATTGGGATATTTTAGATTTTAATTTTTAAAAGCGAGACCATAACAGGAAGGCTAATAGAAAAAGTAAAAAAGAATTGGACGATTTTAGTACTATATCCAATGTTTCATAATCATATATTAGACCATGTGAATGATTAGATGCCAAAGCACCTGCTGAAAGATTATGATTGAGGTTGAAAGCGAGTGGTTAACTTTACAAAATGCTTCAACGGTAGAGTCTTAGCCTTAGTTTTAAATTCTCAAATTTGGACAACTTGTTCATACTTAATCCTCTATAATCTCGTTCTACATGAACTTTGAATTTTGCCCTGGTTGCCGTTTCATCGGAAACAACAGTAACTACAACTATAAAATCTCCCTCTGCAAAACCGTCTTCTACTACAATTCCCAAATGATTTAATGATTCATTTGTAGAAATTGAGGCAAATTTCTGTTGTGGTATCATCGACGTGTTTAAAAAACGAGAGTCAGAGAACACAACGTGCAAGAGTTCCCTACCTTCTATTGGTTGAATATTCTTTATAGTTGATGTATCTTGTTGTATACCTGAACCTTCCCAATACAGGTTCCTGCTATCATCTGAGGGATATCTATTTGGGTCAGCTCCTTTTGGTATTGTTATTTCTAATCGTGCTTTACAATTTCTGGCCAATCCTCTTCCATTATTACGCACCCGGATTCGTTTGTATTTTCGAATGAAAATAGCATTTCTTGTTTCACCAAATGTCCTTTCCGGGGTGAAAGTACTTTTTTCCTTATCTTCATGAAATTCTATACGCAGTTTAGGTCTAAAAAAATACCGGAGGCCAGTTTCTCTGTTGCTAGAATTATTGACGCTATTGAAAGAATGAACGCAGGTATTATTCCCCATTGTTTAACCCAGTCCAACATGGAACTCGTAATTATTCCTATATCTGGATAGGCCATTGCTAAAACTCAGGCTAACAGCTTTATAAAAATATGGTTGATTGATTAAAGGCAAACATTAGCTCAAGCACGTATTAGGGATTAATTAGATATAGCTGTTTACCAGACGAATTGATACTGGGACATATCGGAACAGCAACATTCAAAGCTAGTAGCTCTGGATATTAACTGGAGTTACTTTCGCATCTATATGCGTATACACCTGAGCATATCTATAGTTGCAACATTCTTCATAGGCTTCGCAATAGGCTTCTCCATATTGTTAATCTATCAAAACAAGTTGATTATAATTGGTCAGTATTCTGGTCTAATTTCTGGTATAATAGGAGGTGTAATATCTCTGTTAGGTGTTATAATTAACCTTCTAAAGGAAAACGTCTTTGAATATGGAGAGATTTACAAGATGAAACAAATACGCCCAGAGTATCAAGAAGGCGGTTGGATTCCGAAAGAAACAGCGCGATATCATGAGACAGCATATTTTCTAAGAATTGTTAAACGTAGGGGGAAGGGCAGACTTGAAGAATGTGATGGTCGTATCACAATAGATGGACGATTTGTGATACCTGTATCTTGGCAAGGTTCGAGCTACGAAAAGTTCAGAAATATAAGCACCGAGGATGACCTTGAGATTATTAATTTTATGATTTTCAGAAGAACCCTTGTACTGCATATATCCATAAAAATCCATAATTATCGACGCGTTCTGTCTGTTAAGAATGGAATCAACTTTACTTAATAATGTTGAAATTTTAATTGACATTACTATTTTTGGTTCCTCCATCTAATGGCAATTGTGATTATTTCATTTTTTCTAAATGCCATATAGTTATAGACTAGTCTTTTCAAGACAGCTATTATAATACAAGTTCTGGAAGTATATGAATTCGTATAGTTAGTGCGGTCACCGGGATTTGAATTCCCGCTCATCTCTTATTACAAGATGAGTCCCGGGTTACGGGCTGACCTCGCATTCTATATAAATGCATGGAAGGCCAGTGTCCTAACCAAACTAGACGATGACCGCACTATACACTAGCCGAGCATGAAATGGATATTAAATGTTAGCGATCTGCTAATTAAATAGGGATAAAGCTATTTATCTTCACTGAATATATAATTGAGCAGCATATCAATTGTTTTATCTTTTGCTTTTCTTTTATAGTGTTCTGTGCCTTTTTTTGGAATATCCAATGCTTTTTCTTTCTCAACTTCTTCTACAGGTCTATGATCCAAAGCACCCTCAAATTGCACCCTATATCCTTTAAGTTTGGAAATTGCTGTAGACTCACAAATATCTCTAAGCCAAACAGAACTGACAAAGTAAATAAATGGTGGATTAATTTTGGTTTTAATAATATTTAGGATATGGTCAAAGGTCTGTGCTACATTTTCTGAGATGCAGTCAACTGCAATTATTTTTCGATCAATTCCTGCCTTTATGAGTTTATCTTTAATGTTTTCAGCAGATATTGTATTTGCAACAACTATAATCATAGTTTTATAGTTATCAGGTTTTGACTGCATGATAATTCTAAAAGTGTTGATACACAAATTTACCCTTTCATTTATATAGTCTGGTAGACCTCCATCCATTGACACACCTCTATATATAGCATATAGGATGATCAGGTTTCCATCAGTAAAGCGAGTGTTCATACCTAATATACTGCCTGCAGGTCGTCATCACAACTTCACGTATATAATATATTCTCTGAATACGAATAACATTTTGCTATTGTTTGTCTTCTATTACATAATAAATACAAAACTCAGTCAGTCAGCGCTTGGTTTCATATTTTAATCTTTACAATTGCACAATTTTCAAGTAAACGCATACCCAATGATGACTTGTAATTAGACATAGATGGAGTATATATATAATAATAATAATAATAATAATAAACAAGATAGTTCTGTTACAAGAAAATCATATATTAAAAGATGATTAACAAAAATCAGTCTGTCGATTGATTATACGCAACACACATACATGTTTAGATATTGCCCACCTAGAATCAGGAGTTTCATCATCCAGAAACGTAAAAAACTCTCTTACACTAATGAAAATTGCCTTGGATTATTAAACCTCTATCACTTCCATATTACAGCATAGCTTCTTTCAAGGAAGTATCACTGTATTAGAAGCAATTCTGATATTCTATAACATAAGGACGCAACACGTATGTTAAACCATTTCTGGAAATTTCATCTCATAATCATCTCACGATTAAATATAATATGGAAGTCGTAATGCATTAGCAACTATAGAGGTATCTTCCTAAATTGGAATACAGATAATTAGATATAAGATCAACTATAAATAAAACATCTTAGTCTTTATTGTGAAGGATTTGTCGTATGTTCCAGACAATATCACATCATTTCTAACTTCACCAATTGAACTTATCTTAAACACAAATGTAATTCTCCTTGAAAGTGATAGGTTTGCTAATGAAGCAATTAAAAGTATGAAAGAGAGAAACGCTCGTAGTGTACTTGTATCGAGGAACAACGCAGAGGTTGTAGGAATAGTAAGTAAAACAGACATCCTCTTTAAAGTAATGTCCCGAGGCAGGAATCCAGCCAAAGTAAGGCTTAGAGAGATTATGACTAGTCCAGTATTAGCAGTGGATCCTAAGACTACAGTTCAGGGGGCACTTTCTATTATGGATAAACACGTTATAAGGCAGATAATGGTTAGTTCAAATGCAGCCGTCCTTGGAATGGTAGCAAGAGAAGATATTTTTGAAAAAGTTCAAAAGGCAACCATTTCTACAGCGGATGCTGCTCTGCGTGGAACACCGGTGTGTATTATCAATCCTAAGGCTATTGTTTATATGAGAGACATTAGTACAGCTAAATTAAGCTGTCCTTACTGCGAATTCTCCTTTGACTCAAAAGAAGAATTATCTAAACATATACATAGTCTCCATACAGGAAAGGATACCCTGCAAGAGCATACGGGACACGTGTTTGAATAGATTATATTATCTTATAAAAAGAATTCTTATTGGTGAACGCTGCTGGGCTTGCCGGGGTAGCTCAGCTTGGCTAGAGCGTTCGACTCATAATCGAAAGGTCGCGGGCTCGAATCCCGCCTCCGGCACTAATTTCTAAGACTAGTCGAAGTCATTTAGCTAAAGTAAGTTGCTGTTATTGATCCATATTGGTTCAAAAATCAAACTGAATAATATGTAAAATGCTAATTAGTGTTTAAGTTCAATCATCATGGATTGAACAGTTATAAGCTTGACTAATTATTTTGGAATATATAACTATGACCATGGTTGAGAGATTTTTATGTTATCAATAAATGAGAGGGAAGATAGATTGTTGACTAAAAACAGATTTACAGTATTTTCAGCTCCATTTAGCATTAGCTGTTTAACAATTTTGTTCCGATTTGACTCCAAGCAGTAAAAACAATTAATGGTTCAGTGACTTTTCTAAATTGGATTTAAAAGTATCAAAAAGGATCTAATAGACCTCTTATATTTTACATAAAATAAAATAAAGAATCAGAGCATAGGTAAATTATGAGCTCAGTTAGCGAAATAATGTCACAAAGGGAGGTTGTTACAATAACTACTAACTCAGGAAAGACTGCTCAAGACGTTGCTGATCTTATGGTGGAAAAGAAAGTAGGCTCAGTAATTGTAATGGACAAAAAAGGTCAATGTCATGGTATCATCACTGAACGCGATATGGTTAAACGTGTGTGTCTAAAAAACATTGCTGCAAGCAGAATCGAAGTAGAGGAAATTATGTCGTCTCCTCTTATAACAATCATGTCATACGATTCATTAGATACTGCCTCAAGAGTGATGATAAAAAATAAGATCAAAAGAATAGCGGTTTTAGAGGAAGATAATAGAATTGTGGGTTTGCTTAGTGTCACTGATATAACAAAGCGCTTAGCAAAGATATTATTAGATGATTATAATAGGTATAGGTCATTGGGTTTTGCAGTGGATCTTGCTTGAAAATTCTCGTCAGCCATTCAGATAATGGCCCACCTTATTTTTGGACGGCTCACAGGAGAAAGGTTAAATATCTTATTCTATAGATTAGATCTTTCACAACACATAACCAACAAAAAATTATGATTTGTAAAAGTGTTTTGATCTAATTTACGTTCTTAGAAGTTCTTTCTGCAATTTTAAAAATAACTCTTTTGCCTTTTTTCTAGACTCCTCTGTGATATCCTCATTAAATATGGTATTGCTAAGAGAATCTAGAATAACTTGCCATTCAGCATCTGAAAGAGCGAAATTAAATTTGCTATTACTGCTCATAGCCTATATGCTCCGAATTTGGAGCTCTTATAAAATTCTACCTCTAAAATTAGTTCAAATAGATCTCTTGAATTAGGTCTCCTGGTTTTCAGTTATATTTCACCTATTGATCCGCATACAAGGAACTACCGAACTTTGGTTTTGCTATTAAGATTAACATTAACATACAACTGAATTTCTAATAATGTGTTCAAAAGTCAATTGGAAATGAACAGCAGTTTGGTTCATATATGGTCCAATGATGTGAAAAATCTTCATAATTGCATAAACCTATCTTCAACTATATGTATAATTACAAACCACATATAATCGTTGTAGTAAATTCATAAGCCTTATCGTTCTATAGCACAGATGATGTTGGTCAAATAATAGGATCCAAATATCATCCATATTGAATAATGCTATTGAATTGATAAATTGGTTGATTGCTTTAATTAGCTCTACGAAGTTTTATTTTACTCAAATAGTGGCACTCTTTTATGTTGTGAGATTTAAAATTGCTTGGGCCATATCGCCTTTAGAATCTATTAGTGCCTGAATCGCCTTTTCTTTTGAAACAGTTGCCTGTTGCATAACAAGGATGACATCTTCTTCCTTAAATACGGGGATATCTCTTTGTTTCTCTTCGATATTTGTGGCTACTACTTGAAAAATAGTGCTATCTTTGCCCCTCATTTCAATTACCTGAGGCTTTATAAGATAAAGTTCTTTAGTCTCTGTTTTGATAACCACCTCTTCAATGCTACCAAGGTCTTTCATTTCAAGGCCCATCTTATCTAACATGCGCCTCATTTCACGATTTCCGCCACGCATCATATCACGTTTATTTAATTTGGTCGGCTTTTTATTCCTTCTCTGACCTTAACGGCAACTCCTTTCTGATAACATTTCATCGTAATGGATCCGAATAGCGATCTGCCTGTTGCTATAACAATGTCCCTTTTATCTATGATTGCCACATCAGATCCCACTTTCACATTCGACCCACACCATTCAACATGTTTACAAAATAATGATCTGCCTTCGCTGACAAATGGTATTGCTTCGTTGGATGGGATAACACAATTCTCTTTGAATTCTTTGTTCTTTAACAATTCTGTTGCTCCAAATATTGTTAAAGCAAGTCCACCGTCTGTGCGTATAGTTGCAATTAAATATTTTCCAATATGAATATTTTTAATCCTGCCAGTTCTTCTAGAATATTCAACCTCAAGATCTTCTGATATGACATCAGAAATGCCAAATCCAAAAATAGCATCGATATGATAAGATACTTTCTCTTTTGGGTTCAGCGGTAAAGGCTTCATTATCGATCATAACCGAAATACACAGATAGATTTCAGCAAATTCTCATACATATTTCTAAAATAAATCAATATAGAAACACGAATACCAAAAGTACTATACATAAAGACTAACCTGGACGAGTATGGAAGAATAAGACGTATATATGAATCGTACCACAGGCAGTTTACCAAATATATCTATGGATGGACGGAATTTGTTTGTTATTTATGTAGTATTTTAACAATAAGTGATATTAAAATAACATATTGTTAATTTTTATTTAGAGAAGTTGCACTTTCTTGATAGCTTGCTACCAATGTCCTTACTATATTACAAGTATACTAACAACCAAGTAAAAGCTTAACCTAAATTGAGGAAATATGCTATATTAAACGGTTGTTGTAGCTCATCAAAACCAGAAAAGACTAAATTTACATTAATCAAAAATACTGCATATGTCATCATTTTGTGAGCTGTGTGGTCGTAAGATAATGGATGGGAAAAAAGCGGTTTTGATCGATGGCACAGTATTCAATGTCTGCAATCTGTGTTCCAGACGTGGAAAACCTTATGTGCCATCTGCAGGTTCTAAAATGAAAACTATCAATAAACCCACTCCAAAAAAAACCGGCGCCACGATTAAGATGACAGATGATACAATACTTAGTCCTGAATTTGCGAAATTGATTAGAGAAGCTAGGATGAAAAAAGGTTTGACGCATGAACAATTAGGAATACAGATGAATGAAAAGGCAACACTATTGAGAAAATTTGAAACAAGTTCGTTAAAACCTGATGAAATGCTTGCGAAAAAGTTGGAAAGATTTCTGGGAATTAAATTGTATGTGAGTATTGAAGAGGAATAATATGATCTTAAACCATAGAAAGGCCATCTTGATTACATACCCATATGAAGATGTCATAAAAGAAGCAATTTCTCTGGCAAGTACTGCAGGATATTATATTGAGAAAATAGTGAGTCAACGACATATAACAAGATCAAAATATGGCATTGGAGGTGGAAAGGCTGAACAGGTAAAAGAACTAGTCAGACAATTAAAACCAGAAGTAATCATTTTTGATGAGGTAATGAAGCCGACACAACAGTATAATTTAGCAACTCTCTGTCAAGTTGAAATTATTGATAGAGAGCGGTTGATTTTAGAGATTTTTGAACATAGAGCAAGTACTGCAGAATCCAGAATTCAGATCAAACTTGCGCAGCTTCAATATGATATAGTTAGAGCAAGAGAAAAAGTAAGGCTTGCGAAAAAAGGTGAGCAGCCAGGTTTTTTCGGTATGGGCAAATACGATGCTGATGTTTATTTTTTGGATATCAATAAACGCGCAACATTTCTGAAGAAAAAATTGGAAAAAGAGGAGAAGAGAAGATCTCTTCATAGAGCACAGAGGTCAAGGGCAGGCCTGCCTACCATTTCAATTGCTGGCTATACCTCGGCAGGAAAGACAACTCTATTCAATATATTGACAGGGGAAACAAAAATTACAGGACAAGGATTATTTACAACGTTAACAACGTCCACCAGAGCATTAAAATTGAATCATAGGAAAATACTGATTTCAGATACAGTGGGTTTCATAAATAAGCTTCCAGCATATATGATTGATGCTTTCAAATCTACCCTACATGAGCTAACACATTCTGCACTTATTTTACTTGTGCTTGATATAAGTGAGCAAATAGATGATGTAGCAAGGAAGTTACACAGCTCTATTAGTCTAATGAATGAACTTGAAGTTCCCATGACAAGAGTCCTCTACTTATTGAACAAGGCAGATCTGATTAATAACTATAATGCTGTTGATACGTCTGTGTGTCTCGGCATTTTGGATTCTAAAAAACATGTTTTGCCAGTCTCCGCAAAGACAGGATTAAACATTGCTCAGCTAAAGAATTTAATATTATTGTTAGTTTTCGATGATGATGGGAAGGGGAAGGAAGTAGTAGTAGAAGAAGAAGAAGAAGAAGAACGAATAGATCTAGTTGATAGTAATGAAAATATCAGTTCTTAGAATAGGGCACAGGTTATTGCGGGATGATCGTATAACTACACATGCAGCTTTAGTGTCTAGAGCATTTGGTAGCAACAGAATCTATATGACAGAAGTAGATAATTCTATAAAAGAGACCTTAGAAGGAGTTATTAAAAGATGGGGTGGAAGATCTGATTTTGCAATTGAAATTATCGAAAATTGGAGAGAGATGATTAGGAAATGGAAGAAAGAAGGTGGAAAGGCAGTCCTTTTAACGATGTATGGTATCAATGTAGAAGATACAATAAATCAGCTAAGAAAAGAGGACAAGATTCTTGTAATTATTGGTGCAGAAAAAGTTCCAAGAGATTTGTATGGCCTCGTCGACTACAATATTGCAATTGGAAATCAGCCGCATTCAGAAATTGCCGCACTAGCAATATTCTTAGATAGAGCTTTTGGTGGCAAACAATTGAAAAAGGAATTTCGTGGAGCAAGGCTGAAAATTATTCCCATGGCAAAAGGTAAGATGGTTAAGGAAATAGATAACAAGGATATATGATTTGTTATTATCAACATATGCATATTATTTGGACTGACATATCCTATGACCTTAAATCAAGTTTATAGGACTACACTGTTAACTTAGCCTGAACCTAATTTCTATAGATGGCAATATATAGAAACTGGTGATTTTTGCCGCTGTTTTCGTGTATATATACTAACATACCCTCTTTCCATAAGAGATATATGGTTTTGTACTCCGGAATATACCATATTGAAGAAGCCTAACATTCATGCTAGCTCTAAACACAGCAGTATTTCATCTCAAAAATCTAGTCCTAAGTGGGGTAGAGAGGAGGAAACTGAAATTTTCGCTCAAAAAGTTAAACTTTTCAGGCAGGGCAAATTATCAGAAGACGATTTCCGTAGATTTAGACTTCAGCATGGCGCATATGGTTCTAGACTACATATGAATTATAGCATGGTTAGAATCAAAATTCCAAGTGGTGAAATTACACCAGAGCAGCTTGAGAAGATTGCTAGTTTATCAGAAGCTTTCTCGATTGGCTCAGCTCATGTATCTACTCGTCAGAATATTCAACTTCACTGGGTACAACTTGAAGATGTTAGTGAAGTGATGAGGGGTCTAGTTGAAGTTGGTCTTACCACACGGGAGGCATGCGGTAACACTGTTAGAAATGTGATGTGTAGTCACCTTGCTGGTATATGTCCAGATGAAGTATTTGATGCCACACCTTATGCCAAAGCAATTGCACAATTTTTTATCAGAAATCCAATGTGCCAGAACCTTCCACGTAAGTTCAAGATCAATTTTGCTTGTTGCGATAAACATGGACTAGTAAGAATTGCAGATATTGGTTTGATACCTTCAATCAAGGATGACATAAAAGGCTTTAAAATATACCTTGGTGGCGGTCTTGGTGCAGCCTCATTTATAGGTCATCTATTAGAGGACTTTACACCTGAGAATAAATTGCTTTCAACAAGCATGGCTACTATTAGACTATTTGATAGACATGGCAACCGTGAAAACATGGCGAGAAACAGAATGCGCTATTTAGTACATGAAATGGGTTGGGATAAATTCCAAAAGATGGTACTCAAGGAGCGTTCGATAGTAGAAGCGACTACTGCAGCATCTACTGCAAGACTTTTTGACATTAAACCAGTAGAAGAAACTCGACAGTTGCCAAAAAAAGCACATAGAATGATAAAAGTACCCATTTTAAATGAACAGGTCAATATAGAAAGTCCAGCTTATGAAAGATGGCTACATACTAACGTTATTACACAAAAACAAGAGGGCTACTTTACAATATTTGTAACACTAGGAGCAGGTGATATTACAGCAAATCAGCTCCGAGTATTGGCAGGAATAATCCGCGACTTCTCTGCAGAAGGCACGGCAAGAAACACACCCCATCAGAACTTTGCAATACGCTATGTTAAAGTTAATGATCTGCATGAATTTTATAATAGACTAGCATCTATAGGTCTGGCAAATCCTGGAGCATTAACAATTGCATCAGCAGTTGGATGTTCTGGAACTACTTCATGTAATTTAGCAATTACAAACTCACATAGATTGGCAAAAGAAGTACAGCGCAACTTATTGGAATTAGGATTTGATACTGATGATAGCCTAAGGGATTCTACAATCAAGATCAGCGGTTGTCCAAATTCATGCGGACAGCATGAAATAGCTACAATTGGATTCTTTGGTGGTGCATCAAGAATAGGTACTGCAATGGCGCCAACATATACAATGCTATTTGGTGGGAGTGCAGGAGAACATGGAGAATTGGGCAGAGCAATAATGCGCGTACCAGCAAAACGTGTCATAGATATAGTTCATAAGATAATTGAAATATACAAACAAGAGAAACGCGGTTCAGAAACATTGAACCAGTGGATCAATATAATTTTAAAAGGAGAGGGAACGGGAAGTGTAAAGAATATTGAAAATATTAAGGCAATACTCACTTCGGTTGCACAGCTACCTTCTATAGAACAAGATCCGGAATTATATACTGATTATGGTACCGATACAAAATTTAGTGCAAAGACAGCCAGAGGAGAATGCGCAGCATAAAAATTATTATCAGGGATAAAAAATATAAAATCTCAAAAATGAAAAAGGATGAAGGAGATGAGAAAATAATATAATAGCTAGGAATAGCAATGATAGTAATAATAATAATTTCCAACTATCTATCATATGTGATGCTGATACTTTACGAACATTAATAAGAAAAAAGATAGTTCGTGTAGTAGATGTACGGAAGGCAGAAGATTATCAAAGAGAACATATTCCAACTGCAGTTTCACTACCGCTTGCACAATTATTAGCAAAAGATTCACCATCAGAAGTATTAGAGGTTTTGGAGAATCTAGGTATATCAGATAAAATGCCTGTTGTAGTATATGATGACACGTTTGGTGCGTTGGCTGCTCGAGTAGTCTGGACTTTTCAATATGTTGGTCATGATAATACTGCATTGCTAGAAATGACATTTAGCCAATGGAAAAATAGTGGGCTGGAAATTGAAAAGAAGATGAATACTTTTCCAAAAACACAACATTCGCTAAATGTAAATTATGATATTCATGCAGATGCATCTTATGTGGAGATTGCAAAGGAACAGCCTAATAAAATATTGATAGATTCTAGAGAACGTTTGAATTTTTTGACTGAACATATTCCTGGTGCTAAAAATATTCCCTATACTATGATAGGATTAGCCAATGGTAGCATTCTTCGTGATCCTAAAGAAATAAAAAGGTTAATCGATAACAGAGGAATTTCAGCTGATTCTGAAGTCATTACATATTGTGGTAGTGCTGGAACACTGTCTGGCCTAACATACTATGCGTTAAAATTGGCTGGAATAAAGAATGTCAAACTATATTCAAAATCATTTAGAGAATGGAAGGCACTAGGAAAGCCTAAGGAAGAATTTAAAGATGCCAACTACTGGGATTTATCAGCGGAATAAAAAATACATAATACTTTAGAGGCAGAAAATACATATAGGTTCCATATTACTAAATATTTTGTGAAATTTGCCGCTGTGCCAGATTATCTAGAAGTTTAATCATAATTGTATAAAGGAGATAAATTTCAACCTGGTATAATATAATGACATTTGCCAGCATTGTTAAACTCGCGATGATAAGATAACATAAATGATATTGAAATGGGATCTACTATTATTATTAGATTAGGAGAGATGTCGCTCTAAATTACTAAATTACTGCATGCAATGGTAAAATGAAAATACTGCAAGTGACAGCGTAATTCAATATCGATAATATTTATTTTAATATATTGTAATCGTATACATATATATACATATTTTATTTAGCTTTACTATGTAGATATCCCAAATGATATTTTAGGCTTGGCTTGACTTTGGTCATTCTTCCTTTAAGAAACAAGTAATATCAATTTCCATTCAACAATAAAAATAATTAAGTTGGGGCTTATAGTAAATTGAAAAGAAAATACCTAGTACACTGCGCCTACAGACTCTTTTACTTCTTTGGATAATTCCCTATAACCATCTTTGTCTATGATAACAGCATTAATATCATCACCAGTACCTGCATTTCTTCTAATAGCTGCTGCAATTGCCTGTATCGCTATCTTGTAGGCATCGTTTACGCTTAAACCTTCCTTAAATTCAGGTTCAAGGTAACCATAAGCTACTGGAGAACCGCTGCCAGTAGAAATGAACTTTT
>Ga0173481_10000137_pt1 | contig 13330 bp, 15 predicted proteins | sample NitcycUS073202C2_FD_136667 | JGI IMG/M metagenome (GOLD analysis project Ga0173481, IMG submission 136667) | Soil microbial communities from Arlington Agricultural Research Station in Wisconsin, USA - Nitrogen cycling UWRJ-S073-202C-2 (version... ... | reverse complement strand
CCTTCAAATAAGTAATATATTTAATAAGCCAAGTACACATTATACGATAGAATGAAATAAAAATATGCTGGAGTGTCAGGCCACATCTAAGAAGAATAAAAAGGAGCGAATTTGTAAATACTGTGGATGGAATATAGATGAACCTGATTTAGAAATACTCACTTTTTTGCATTCTGATTGTTGGAAGGAATATAGAAAAAATAACTTGGTTTATCCTATGCCTGGACATGTTTGATATTGTTTGTTGTGTTGTAACTCAAATGTAGATAAGAATCATTTGTTATAACCGTCCTCTAAAGATTTTAGATAATATGAGCGATGTGATAATTTGTTGTCATCTTTTTACTGCAATCTTTATTTTTGTTTTTGTTCTTTGTTGACTAATGGTAGAATGATGGTAAAAGTAGCTCCCTTACCATCAGTATTGTTACTAGCATATAATTTTCCACTATGTGCTTCTACTATATTCTTAGAAATATACAGACCTAATCCAGTTCCTTTATGAGACTTGATGGAAAACTTTGAAATAATATACAAGCTACTAGCAGTAACAATGTCACTGACTTGGTATACAGAGTATGTACTTAAACACTTGCACAATATATGGCATGTAAATTTAGCCTTTACAACACTAGCAACATATATTCATGTCCTTAAGTTAAATGCAGATCTGGATATCATACATAAGGATTTAATGTTTCTATCATGGTAGCCACATTCATAAAAAAATGAATATCTTTAAAATATTTGCTAGTTGTTGAAATCATGCCTGTTTGTTCTTACTCCTCCTCGTGTTTTTTTCTCTTGACTGATCTTCATCTTCATTATAGCCAGGCTCACGTAATTCTTTCTCATCTTCATCGCTATTAGTCGATGGTTTTAGATTCTCTTTTGATTTCTGAGCACAAAACCTTATTGCATCTTCTCTAGAGAAGGACCGATTACTGAAGGTTACTGAAGGTCTTATGTGGTTACATGTATATCTAAATAATTCCCTATTTACTTTCATAAGCAGAGCGATATGGGAACAAGAAGTGGATGTCATGCTAGAAACCATTCGTTGCTAGTGAAGTTTTAGTCAAACCTGAGATATAAGTCAGTATTACATACATACCAATAAGTGCATTAGTTAACTATCCTAAATTCCGATGGATTATCTTCACTTATTCCTGAACTGCTGAGATAGATTTTGTCAAACTTAAGTACATCTGATTTGATATATAGTCTACGTCGAGAAACGTCTACTATGATCCCAAATCCAATGATATTTCTATTCGATCCTAATCCCACAAACATTCTTACAAGTTTTCTTCGCTGGATGCGAGCAGTGTTGTTCCTATCTATCAGATATAAATGACCATATCTTCCTAGTTGTGCTCTATAATACGTCTTTCCTTTATACACAAATATAGATTCTTTGAACTCTATAGAGATAATAGCATGACTTCCATAGTCTTCTGATATGTATCGTAAAAGCTGACTTAATCTCCTCTGTTTACGATCAATTTTAGATTTTAGGGTATTGCTAGGAGATTTTCCGTACAACACAATATACGGCAAAAAATTCGCTCTGAATGTATGGAATACAGAATCCTCTCCTAGGCATACTACTACATCGGGTTTTATCTCCTGAGCCATCCTAATTTTATAATCAATACCGTTGTTTAGCACGTAACCGTCAGTGTTAATAATACAAATGTTAGAAAAAGTTCGGATTTCTCTTGAAATTTTCTTGATTGCTTTGATGATAATCTCCTCAAATCCGGTTGGAGTAGTACTTCCCACAAACTCAATGAATTGTGGATTAACATCTCGCAAGTCAGTTATCTTAGCACATATGAGAGCACCACCAATCGCATTTGGTGGTGCCAAGTCTCCTTGACCTATATCTGCATCTATTATACAAGGTCTAAGACCATTTTTCAATGCCTCATTTATAAGACATACTGCAAGTGTGGATTTTCCTGTATCACTATTCCCGACTACCAATATTGTTCTTAAAATCTTTCCATCAAAAAAAATTCTTTGAATGATATCTCTCCATATTGACATGCCAGCAAGGGAACAATGAGCAAGCCAACTTTCTCCACCTGTTATACTAATCTTACAATCAGAACTTATCTCAAAGGGCAAAATTTTACCAACACGTATCGATACTTCACTATTGGAAACATCTTTTCCTAGGACCCATCCCTTCCCGTCCAGGTGTACTATGGCAGGGCCTTTGACTAAATGTATCCACTTCGAGGACAAAATCCGTTCATATAATATATGCTACAATACAAGTTAATATTTTACATATGATTTCTGAATTTGTTGTTAAATATATGATAGGGACCTATCATAGATAATAAAGATAATGCATCATAATAATAGAAAGAGATTTTACGTGAAATAAAGAGAGACCAAGTGAATGTGTGTAAATTCCCTGTATCACAACCTAAAAAAGTTAGATTTATCGTTGGAAGCAGCTTATTTTCCAATAATAACCAATAGATGTTAGTTATTGATTAACCTAGTTAATCATTATCTAAATAAGGCAGGACAATCAAATATCTACACAGGTGCAATTTAATGACAAGAAATGATGATGATAAACATCATAACAATGATGGCAATAACTCTAACAATCAGCTAACGCCATCGTCAGCTACAAGTAATAATATCTTAAGTTTGATTGATAGCTTCATAGAACAGATATTTCATATGAGAAGAACCCTTGATGTCATTTCTATTTCTGCTATCATCTTGGCATGTCTTGCAATAGCACTTTCCATATTTTTATTAAGACACCCATCATTCTTTGCAGTGCTTGAAATAGAAAATGAATTTGGTCTGGTTCTTGGCATATTGTTAGGTGCAATAATTATTATTTCTGCGATATGGATAGTAGCAGGTATCAAACAGTATCGCTCTATCAGTTCGTGGAGTAAGAGATATAATGACTACGTGAAACATAAAGAGGCTTTAGACAGAAAGCTTGCCTTACAACAATATGATGATAATGGAGATCCAAGCCTTGGTGGGAGTTGATTTCACTTGTAATTTTTATCTGACTCCTCAATAATACTTTTTCTTCTTGGAAACATTTTCTCATATGGTTCCAATATACTTCTGCAGAATTCTATTCCTTTTTGCGTAGCTCTATATACCGTAACTGCTCTTTTTCCAACTTGTGCCTCAGTTCTACTTATCAACTCATTTAGTTCCAGCTCATCAATGATGGACTTGTGCTTTTTTAAATTCAATCCACAAAAACTAATTAACGCAGTCTGGTTTAGTTCACCATATTCAACCAATTTTAGTATTATATCCTCAACAATATAGATCCTATCTCGATATGAGGATGTAGAACCAGACATTATTAGCAACTGACTTTTAATGTCGTTTATATCTATATACTCATTTAGAATGTAAGTTAACTTTGTTAAGTAATGTACTATATTTACGTATACATAGGCTAAATTAATTGCCAGTAATGTTGCCAGTAGTGTGTACAAAACAAAAAACTAAGAGGTGTATTATTTTTTTACCAGTAAATTTTTCCGTTTCGTTTCTGCTAGTAATAATACATACGATATTGCTTGCCATTCTGCTGTATATTCTTATACAATAGCAAGCAATGGCAGATAGTAGGAAGATAATTAACTTTTTAATTTCGGACGGACTCTGAAATTTAAATATGCTGTATGATAGTGAAGGAGTTAAGAATTGGATGCCTATCTACAGGTATAGTAACTTTAAGAAAAGTAAGAATTGGAATTTGTCGTGTGCTTATTGTCAAGGATCGTTAACAATTGAATGCGATTTTTGAGTATAGCAGCACTAATCGTACCCGGGTAAGTTTTTTCATCTTATCCTATATACAACACATTATAATTTAGTGAAGTGTATCACTACTTGTGTGCACCTGCTCTAAATGTAACTTAAATTCACTAGAGCTGCCAAACTCTTTACCACAATATTCACATACAATATTATTGTCTGAACGCTTATTTTCTCCCTCTTCTTGCACGATTTAACGAATAATTTGATAGTATAAAAAGCTTGTACAAATTAGCAAATTGTCAATATCAATATAACATTTGCCTTCTATAGTATGTGGCAAGAGTCCGAGTTCTAAGCAATAATACTTGTATTTTATACCTCTGTTAATTGTATAAACTACCATATTTTTATTGATTGAAGTGGAAATATATAGAGTAGGATTTTTGAATCTATACATGCAAGTATCATGTTCTTGACAGTTGCTGAGATCTGTTGTTGCACTCTAGTCATATTCTCTATGCCATAGGACACTGTGTCTTTTCGTTTGGTAGAGCAGAAGTACGGTTTAGGGTATAGCTATCAACAAAATTTGCAGAAATCAGAGAGGAGAAAATCATTGTAGATTACGTCAGGTGATGAATAGATATGTATATTTGCTGCAAAAACCCGGAAATTTGGTAAAATAACCGGCGCTTAGATAGCTGACGCATAGTGGACAAAGTGATAACGCCAGCTGCTGGATTAGATAGTCTAATATACCAGAGATTAGTTTGACCTTTTTAGCGCAGGTATTTTTATTAATAAGATATCATCTGACCTAGTGTGACATCAACTACAACTAACTACTTATGCCACTAATAATTGATCTAACTGTTCCAGCCCAGGCCTTTTTGTTCAAATTTTCGCTTATCCCCAAAAATTTACTTACAAGATTGTAACAAAAAACTACTCTGTCAACCAGCCTTTAGCGAATTGTGGCAAATCTTGTCTTTAGTGGAACAACTTCCTTAATTTTGAAGATGACTTTTTCCTTATAGATAATATGATATATCCTGAAAAGTGATCTTGTTTTAGAGTTATATCCTATTTTAAGAATTTTCCTGAACGTCTCAAGTTGATAGTTTGTTATAATGCTTCCTATACTTAGGTGCTTTTGCTTTATCTGCCTTATTATTTCATCAGGTAAATTACAAGGAATAATATTTGAAGTTGCATATACTAAATTTTCACCTGTTTTTTTGTTAAAAATTCTAACTTCCCTTTTAATTAATTGGTGGCGTTCTTTTTGTCTCAAAATTTTTATGGCTACTTCAGAATTTGTTAATATAGTCAGAATTTGCTCTACAGTTCCAGTTTCTGCTAAAAGAATTTTTTCAAATAAACCAAGTTTAATATGTGAAGTGTTCTCAAGGTCAGAAATCCTTTGTAGCATATCGATTCCAAAGTCTTCTGTGATTATAGAAATAACAGCCATTTAATCTCACATGAATGTTTCAAATATTAGCAAAATGATCCAAAAGTAGCCGGTAAATAATCGATGCAGTAGCAAATGCAATAGTTCCTAAACTAATTATTTTAAGAGAGGCTTCCAGTCTTTTCATACGGTGTCCGTCTTGGGAGGCTCTTTTCAATTCTTTATAAGGTCTAGATATTTTAATTTCTACGTAGCTAATAAGACCTGTAATAGCGGATAGAGATAATGGCATAACACCAATCGAATTTGTCTGCATTATGAATCCGGCTAATAACGGTAAGACTCCCCAAGATACTGCAAACCAGAAATCATTATGAAAATATCCCTGAAATAACTCCAAATTATATGAGAAAACAAAAAATCCTTCTAGAATAGCTACTATCCACAATAAAGGCACATAGAGTATCATATAATAAATTCCAATAGAATATGCTGTTACTAGAGATAATATCATCAGCAGCCATAACTGCTTTTTGCTAAAGTATTCTCCCCAAGGCTTTACATTCCGTGAACCAAGACCGTCAGCTGCATGAGCAGATACTCCAAGAGCTAACATATATATAATAGCAATTGCTCCTACTCTATCCCATAATATAGTATGTGGCAAAATAGAACCTATTATTACAAATGAAATACACATCCCAGTATAAGGAATGAAAAGCAACCCCATGAAAACCCGGAACCTGACAGGACCAAATTTTGGTACAAACCACTCATTTAAACGAGTATCGTCGTTCATGGTTTTCTTGCACAGATGATTGCAGCTGTCCCAAATGTATAGTATTTGCAAAATATATTTTTAAATCCTCTCTGTTTGAGTGATTCTATTGTATGTTCAGCCCATCTGCTGGCCTTTACCAACTTATCTAGTTCGTTGAATACGGTTAGCCATGATTTAATCAGGTAACCTGTATTTCTTAGAATCATAAAATATGTATTCCAGAGTTTCTGGAATATCTTATTTTTAGGGTAAGCAAAGTCGTGGAATACTACAATGCCATCATGTCTGAGAATACGCCAACATTCATCTACGACCATTTTTACATCTATATATTTAGCTAGATATGATGATGTAACCGAATCGAAACATTCGTCTTTATACGGCAATATTTCTGCAGTGCCATTAGTAAGAAGTAAATTTTTTCTTTTGTTTTTCGCAATTTGTAAATAATTAAATTCTAGATCAAAACCAACCACCTTAGTAGCAACAGCCTTATCCATAAGCATAGAAGAGAGAATACCTGTTCCACATGCGAGATCAAGAACTAAGCATCTTTTGCCGACCATGTTTACAATCTGATTTTTCCAAACAGAATCCTGACCAAACGTGGTGAAGCGTACTATAGAATCATAATTAGTAGCATTATCATAAGTGAAGAATCTTCTAACTTGCTTATAACCGTCGTGTACCTCCAATATTGATACTTAACCATACATACTATTATGTCTTGAAAAATTTATAGCAGGATCTATCATAATTTCATAGTTGTATTTCGTCAACTGGCAAAGAGACATATATATAGAAGAAATAGACGGACAGAAAGTTGTCGTCAAACGAAATAAATCAACAAAGGATTTTCATGAGCATCTCCTAATATTAGCGTATACGTTAATCTCGATCCTTTTGGCACACCCTTCCTCACCACCACTTGTTGGAAAAATGATGTTGAAGAACGAAGGCTATGAAACTAGAAGGAGTTTAGGACAATTGGGAATTCCCACGCCCCGTTTAATTTCAATTTCAGATAAAACCCTTGTTGAAGAATATGTAGAAGGAGGTAATCTTTATAGAGCGCTTTCTGATGGCGGAGATAATTTACTAGCTTTCCAAGCAGGAACCTTAACTGGTAAATTACACAAGGCTGGCTACGTGTTTATAGATAACAAATCACAGAATTATCTTGTTACTTCAGATAATTTAATTGTTAGAACAGATTTAGGATTTATGCAGAGAAAAGATTCGACATTTTCACGAAGTATGGATATAGGTTCATTTCTAGCAAGTATTATAGACTTTGAAAGATTCCATTATGATATAATAGAGAGGGCCTTTTTTGATGGGTACAGATCAGAGATGAAAAAGCTTCCATATTTGGCTATTATTTTGCGCAATATGCTCTCACTAGGTTTCACTTCAAATCAATCCATGATGTTTAGAAATATTGCTAGGATTTCTACACATCTTTGAGAAGCTCATGAAAAAATACAAATACATAAGGCCTTATATTAAAATCCCCTGTATAAGATCATTAATGAGATCTATGTATAATCATCATTAGCAATCATATTAGACTAGAAACTCAATATGATAAGAAAAAATGGCATTTGATAATATTGATTATAATAGTATCTCCTCTTCTTTAAATTATAGAATTATTTCATTTATTACTTCATAGACGATTTATTGGCTAGTTGAATTTTATGGCACCAAGATCTTGCAGCATTTTTACACTCTCTAATATATGCCAATGTTCTACAATTTTATTATCTGCTATTCGATAAAAGTCTGCAGTCTTAAATGAAATATGTTTTCCAGATATATGAATGCCAGCTGTGAGCATAAGCTGTCGTTCTGGTGTACCAGTAGTATTTGTAAATACGACTACATTATTTCCTTCAGCTATAATGTGGTCTATAGTAATATGAAGGTCAGGAAATGCAGTAATCAGGTCGCTGAAGTATTGTTTGACTCCATCTAAACCTTGATATACTAATGAATTATGTTCAATTTCGTTTACTGCGACCAGTTTATCTAATGCTGTAATGTTACGATTGTTAAAAGCTTGAGTGAAAGCAATTACTATTGATTTATTCATATGACTTAGAGAATTATTATTATTTTTCTGTTGCTGCTGTTGCTGTAGTTGTCCTAATACATTTTGTTGTTTTTGCTGCTCTAATAATAATAAAATACTTATAGCTGCAGAACAAGTTAAAACCAAAGTCATTATTCTATAATTCGTCAACAAATTTTTTTCTTTCACCAACGCGATCAATATCAAAACATCTCAATATAAATATAAATGAATATATGTCATAGTTATCTTACTGCTATATGCTTCATTGAGTTACTCGCAATCATACATTAACTCGATCTTGCAAACTTCTCCATTATTCGACCTATACACTTTGTAGTTTTATTTAGTAAATCAATCCTAGCAAATTCGTTTGGGGAATGAATTCTTGAGAATACATAAGTACTACCTACAGAAATGCATGGTACGTTAAGAATCTTAACGAATGGATACATTGGTCCTGTACCAGCAGAGGATATACTGATAATGGATGAACCAAAAATTTCATTTGCGGATTCTTCAACTTGCTTTACAAAAGGATCATTGATTGATGTTCTGACGGCTGCTTCTCCATGGATAATCCTTGCTTCAATATCGTTATCAAATCCATTTTCCTTTAGATGATCTTTGAGTCGTGAGAATTGTTTTTCAGGAATCATATTCGGAATGAGCCTGAAATCCAACTTAGCAGTAGCGATAGCGGGAAGAACTGTTTTTGCCCCCTCGCCAGTGTAACCTGATGCCAGACCTGCAATATTGCATGTCGCCATTCCAACAAGTGCCTTAATAGCATCTATTCCAGCAACATTGTTTACGAATGTTCGTATTTGATATTCCTTTTTAAATTCATTCTCATCGAAAGAATCTCTTGATAGTGTACAAAGTTCTTCTGGAGTAAACTGCCTTATATCCTTGTACCAGTCTCTAATCAGAATTTTTCCTTTATCGTCTCTTAAAGTATTTAAAGCCTTTATAAGACGCCAGGCAGGATTTTCGATTAAAACTGCAAGACTAGAATGAGCATCCCGAGCCGGACCTTTTGCTATCAACTCAACATAAAGCAAGCCTTTCATGCCAAGGCTGATAATTGGTCTGCTACCTACATCAATGTAACCAAACTCCCATATTACTCCATCACAGTTAAGTTTCTCTCTGTAGTTAGTGAGATACTGTTCTATATGTACACTCCCAATTTCCTCCTCACCTTCTACCATGTATTTAACATTACAGGGTACGTCACCAGTTTTCTTAAGATAATACTCTACTGCCTTAATTCTAGTAATTAACTCACCTTTATCATCCGCAGAACCACGTCCAAATATACGATCGCCTTCAATTTTTCCGCTGAATGGATCTATATCCCACAACTCTACAGGATCTTCTGGTTGTACGTCATAATGATTATAAAATAAAATAGTCTTCCCGTTAGGGTTTGATTTGGATTTTACTTCACCATAAACTATAGGAGGAGCAGGAAGGTAGTCACTATTATTTCCCGAACTGACACTGTCAGAATATAATACTTGAGATTTGATCCCAGCTTTATCCATTATGCCTGCAACACTTTTGGCACAATCAACAAGACCTTGTCTTTTAGCAGACACGCTAGGATATCGTATTAGAGTTTGCAGGTCAGAGATAAGATCTTCCATTTCAGAGTCTACTACATCATCGATAATCCCATTCAACAATCCGGTATTTTCTATAACTGAAATTAAAGGTTACCGTCATTTCAAATTCTGGTTTTATGACATAGGTATCATCAGTATTGTGTTTTGTTGCAACTATTAGGATCTGTATACGTTCCATTTCCTTAGATTGTTGACATTAACTGAATATATCTGAAAACCAACCAGAATGCATTTATAACATCCTTTTATTATTTTATTTCTCATATGCTGTCATCTGCTGATTCAAAAAGTGTTTTCCTTTCGCCACGATCTATTGCGGTTATAGGAGCATCTGAAAAACCAGGAGTAGGCAGAGCTATCTTTTCCAATATTATAAATGGATACAAAGGAAAGGTTTACCCAGTTACACCATCTAGTGCTAGTGTTTTTGGTATAAATGCCTACAAAACTGTTCTTGATATTCCAGAGAATATCGATCTTGCTGTAGTCGCGACTCCTAATAGGATTATACCTACAGTAATGGAGGAACTTGGCAGGAAAAATATCAAAGGTACAATTATTGTTTCGGCTGGATTTAAAGAAGTTGATGAGCAGGGTGCAGAACTTGAAAGAGAAGTAGGAGCAATCGGTAAAAAATACGGAACAAGGATCATAGGTCCCAATTGTCTTGGAATAATGAGTTTATCTGAACACAACATGATGAATGCAACATTTCTTAAGATTACTCCAAAACATGGCAATATAGCTCTGATATCACAGAGTGGTGCTATTTGTGCAGCTACGGTTGAAGATGCGATGGCTCAAGGGATAGGATTTTCAAAGGTAATAAGTATGGGCAACAAGGTGGATATGGATGAAAACGACGTTCTTGAATTGCTAGCCGAAGATGAGGAAACAAAAGTTATTGTGATGTACCTTGAAGATATCCATGATGGTAGACGGTTCATGGAAATTGCTAAAAAGATTACAAGGGAAAATAAGAAACCGATCATAGTACAGAAGGCAGGTAGGACTCCTGAGGGTGCTAAGGCAGCGATGTCCCATACAGGAGCATTAATGGGGGCTGATGAAATCTATGATGCATTATTTGCTCAATCTGGTGTAATAAGAGTAAATACGATGCAGGAGCTATTTGAGCTTTCGACTGCGTTTTCAAAACAACCAATTCCAGCAAGCAATAGTGGTGTAGCAATAGTCTCAAATGCTGGAGGACCTGCTATTATTTCGACTGATGCCTGTTCAAAATTTGGATTAAAAATGGCCGATATTTCTGCATCAAAGGAAATAATCTCAAAAATAATTCCTCCACATGGGTCGGCAAGGAATCCTGTAGATATTGTCGGTGATGCAGACTTTAACCGTTTTGAAAAAGTGCTCACTGAACTATTATCAAATCCAAATGTTGGGTCGGCGGTTACAATGTGTACTCCTTCTGCTACTCTAGACTACAATGAGTTAGCAAGGACAATTGTTAAAACGTCGAAGGGTACTGGCAAGACTGTACTTGCTGCACTAATGGGACTTGCAGAAGGTACTGAAAATAAAGAGATTCTCTCAAATGGAGGAATACCACATTTCATGTACGCAGAACCTGCAATAGAAACCCTCTATGCAATGTACAAATTCAGCAATTGGCTATCAAGTCCAATAGGACAGACAGAATATTTTGATGTCAACAAGAAAAAAGTAAAGACAGTTTTTGATAATGTAATACAGCAGCGAAGAACAAACCTAATAGAAGAAGAGGGATATGAAATCCTTAATGCATATGGCTTTCCCATTCCAAGAAGCATACTTGCAACAAGTGAAAACCAATGTGCACAAGCAGCTCAAGAAATTGGTTTTCCAGTTGTTATGAAGGTTGCTTCGCCGGATATTACCCACAAGTCAGATGCAGGAGGAGTCAAGGTTGGATTGAAAAGTGATGATGAAGTCAAATCAGCTTTTAGAACGATAATGGGTAATGCTAAAAAATACAATCCAAACGCAAAGATCAATGGTGTTCTTGTACAAGAAATGGTAAAATCTGGTAAGGAAACGATTTTAGGAGCAAAACATGATCCTTTGTTTGGGCCCCTAATCATGTTTGGTCTTGGTGGCATATATGTTGAAGTTCTCAAAGATGTTGTTTTTATGCTAGCTCCAATAGACAGGCACGAGGCAGCACGCATGGTGCAATCAATAAAAACCATTAGATTACTGAAAGGCGTCAGAGGAGAGAAACCGTCCGACCTAGAGGCAATAGTGGACAACCTTCAACGATTGTCAAAGTTGGTTGTTGATTTTCCAGAAATTGGAGAATTTGATATTAATCCTCTTTTAGTACTTGAAGAAGGAAAAGGAGCTCGAGTGGTAGACGTTAGGATAGGTTTGAGAACAGCCAATCTCACTTAACTACGTTAATTTGTTTCCGCATTCTTCACAGAAAATCGCATCCTCCTCGTTTTGATATCCACATGAAGTGCACTTTCTTTTATTTGAAGTCTGATTATCATTTTTTGTTCTCATTTTTGTCGCGGTGGTAGCAAGTAGAACAACGTCTCCAATTTTTGAAATATCACTCCACATAACTTCATCGCTTTGATTAAAAGAGCTTTCACTAATATTGTTATTCATATACTTAGAGATCTTGATACTGATCTGTATTTGTCCTTCCGATGATCTGCGTAATCCAATTTCCTTAACTCTTCCAACCAATATTGCATTGCTATCATAAGCAGGCATACCAACAAGCGATTGAATTGGAACAAATCCTAGTTGAGCTGTTAATGGTGTGGTTTTAGTAATAGAAGAAGCGTCATTTGTGGCGGTATTAATAATAGAAGTGGAAGTGAGCTCTGCATCCTTAGACTGTCGTGAAAGGTCATGAGGCGATATTGCATCATCATTATTATTATTAATGCTTGGCGACTGGACTTGTGCCACAGCCTTGTCCTCTACCGTTGCGCTCTTAGAATTGGCAGCAGATGTATCAAATTTGCGATATTGTGCTAATATGCTATTACATGTTTTACACTTATATTCTCCTTTTTCGATCAGAGTAACTCCTTCCCCAAGTTGTTCATTTGGATTTTCATAATCTATCATTGGTGAACCTTTGTATTCTTTTTCACACTTACTACAATAATATTTTGAAAATCGGGCCTCGTCTAACCTACCTACGCCGGCAAGAAATAACTCAGGTCCTCCTAGATTACCTCTTCTTTGTTCTTCCTCTGTCACGTTTGCATATACATGCCCCCCGGAGCCTCGTAACTTCTTCTCCTGTAGATTATTGCCTTTATTCATTATTACTATACCTCTTATCTGGCTTCTATGAGTTATTTAAAATATTTTCTCCTATAGAGATAACTGTTGTCTTCAATACAAATAGATGTAGTTATAAACTGCCATTATTCCGTATACCTTATATGCTTGTAATTTACATTATAAAGCACAAAAGAATTGCGGCAGATTTAGCATGCATATGAACCGGATACTGCTTCCTATATATCTCCCGTGCCTTTTGTAACTAATATAAAGTGAAAATAAAAATTGACAAGAACATTTCAACAATTAGGACTGGGTGCTGAAATTCTAAAAGCACTCAAAGAAAATGGATATGAAATGCCTTTTCCTATACAAGAGACATCCATACCTCTTATTTTAAATGGTGTAGATGT
>Ga0173481_10000134_pt1 | contig 13439 bp, 10 predicted proteins | sample NitcycUS073202C2_FD_136667 | JGI IMG/M metagenome (GOLD analysis project Ga0173481, IMG submission 136667) | Soil microbial communities from Arlington Agricultural Research Station in Wisconsin, USA - Nitrogen cycling UWRJ-S073-202C-2 (version... ... | reverse complement strand
GTGTTCTTGCCGCTGCTTGTGGTAAGCGCCGCCGCCTATAGCGGTCATCTCCCGCTCGCGGACAGCTTCGCCTGGCTTGGAACGCCGGCCGCACTGATCCTGCTTAGCGTCGCCGCCGTCGTTGAAATCCTCGCCTATTACATTCCAGGCGTCGACAATCTGCTCGACGCGCTCGCCACGCCCGCAGCGTTGGTCGCCGGGACAGTGGTGTCGGCCGCCGTCATCACCGATCTGCCGCCCACAGTGAAATGGGCTACCGCCGTCATAGCCGGCGGCGGCATCGCAGGGGTGATGCAGAGCATGACGGCTTTGCTCCGGGCGAAATCGACGGTATTCACCGCGGGTGTCGGCAATCCGGTCCTGGCTACGTCGGAGCTCGCCGGCTCCCTGCTCATGTCGCTTCTCGCTCTAGCGGCGCCGCTTATCGCGCTGCTTTTAATCGTGCTGTTCTTATGGCTCGCACTGCGCCTGCTCCTCCGCGTCACGCGGCGTTCTCCGCCCGCCCCTGAACCTTGAGCCTTCACCAGCCTCAGCTTGCCTCGACGGAATTCCTTCGAGGGCTTTGACGCCGGCGGCTGCTGCTACAAGCTGAAGAAATGAGCGTCGAGGAACGCTTCCGGCGCTTGCCAGATTTTTGGTGAGGTCGTCGACCCAATGGGACATAGGCGTCGCGTCATGCCCGTGAGGCGACTGGGCAAGCGTAAACTGCGCCCTATGCGTGTTCAAGAAATGGGTACAACCGCGATTTTTGGCTTGTAAAAAGGCGTAAGGGGCTGCCGCAGTTAGCCGTTCTCGGTCCGCTCGGAGTTTCGCCTTCAGGCCGAGGCGATTTGCCACACGCCACCGGTTGGGGCTCGGCCAGACTTAGCTAACAGCAGCCTTTGGCTGGGCGTTGAGGATCGCGGCCAACTCATCCAAAGCCTGGATGGTGTCATACAGGGCCGAGGACACCTCGTCCTGCGCAGGCGGCGGTGCTTCGCTGACAAAGGAATAGCCTTCCAGGATTTCGAGTGCCCGCTCCATCGAGGCGACCGAGTCCTCATTCTTCTTGATAAGATCCTTGGCAGTACGCTCGTGCCAGTCGAGCACGCGGAGAAGCAGGTTGTCTCCGCCTTGGATCTTGCGCCTGGCCCTCGCCCGCAACCGGCCCACGCGCTTGATGGCCCGCTCTTGGTCGGCGATGTTCGATTTGCGCGAGGCGATATCCTCGCGGATCGCTTGCCGGATCAGGGCATCGATGTCCATCGACGTCACGTCCTGCTCGGCGTGGATGACGAGGCCGAGCTTTTGCGCGATCACCTCGATGGCGCTAACGTCCACATTGTTCGGCTTGGCGGTCTCGATCTCGCCGGTCGAGTCGTATTTCTCCCGGCGCCTGTCGTCCGACAGGACTTCATGGGCGGTGGCAAGTGCGCTGAACTGCTGGACCGATCCGCCACTGTCGGGATGTGAGGTCTTAGCTTTGCGCCGATAGGCCTTGCGGATTTCGTCCCGCGAAGCCCCCCGCTTTATCCCCAACAGCTGATACAGGTCGATCATACTTGCCCCCGTCTTCCCTCGGCGAGGGGAACCCACACTGGCGCCAACTCTCAATGGGAGTTGTGGCCAAAATTTAGCGGCAAGGCCTAAAGGCGATGTCGCCCGCAACTCGTGCGGGCGCATCGTAAACAGCGCGTTAAGCGTTACGCGGCTTTGGCGTAATACGACTTGAGCTGGTTCATCACCTTCTGCTTGTCGAACTCGGCGCCCATGGCAAGCATGGCGTCGGCGAAGCGACTCACGATCTCGCCGATCTGCTCCGGGCTGAGCTGGTTCAGAATGCCGATACGCACCTGCACGGGCTCGGACAGCGTCGGCCAGATGCCGAAGCCCTTCGCGCGCTCGCCCTGCACCAGCTCCTTCTCCTTGCCCTTGAGCTTGCCCGGCAGGTTGAGCACGACAAGGCTCGGCATGTTCGAGGTGACTTCGCAGCCCATGGCCTCAACCGCCTGGCGCAGCGCTTTCTCGTGATAGGCGTAGTCCGAGGCCTTGCGACGACGGCCGTAGCCCAGAATGATGCGCAACGCCTCGTGGAATGCAGCCACGGCGTAGCAGGAATGGGTCTGATGGTAGGCGGGAGTTGCCACATCCTTGCCGTCGATGACGCCCCAGTGCCGGGCATCGAGGATCGGGTGGTTCACATAGGTGCGGGCGCCGCGCTTCTTGACCATCTCGATGGCCTTCTCGGTGAAGCTGACTGGTGCGTAGGTGAGCGGGAGGGAGAGCACACCCTTTTGCGGACACGACGCCCAGGCCACCACGCCCGGATAGTCGTCGATATTGAAGTCGCCGACGCCAAGGCTCGAGACGGCATCGACGATGCCCATGACACCATGCTTGAGGCAGGCGTCGTTGAAGCCTTTGAGGTCGTTGATGCGGCCCGACCCTGTCTCCCAATGCGCCATGAAGGCCCACATCGGCTTATGCTGGGCAAGCGCCTTGTCGACGATCTCGCCGGTGACCGACTGGCCGTGCGGGGTCTCGACAGTGACGACGCTCTTCGGCTTCGGGTCGAGCGAGTCGGCCGCAAGCTCCTCAGGGTTCGCGGCTTTCATGCGGATGGTCAGGCTGTCGATGCCCGAGAACGTGCCGTTGGGGAACGTCACAACCTTGTCCCCAGGCTGGATCAGCGACAACACGCAATCGAGGCCTGAGAAGCCTGTGCCGGCCACGCCGTAGGTGTAGACGTTCTTGGTGCCCCACAGCTCGCGCAGCATCTCCTTGGCCTCGAGCATGCCGCGCAGCACGTCCTTCTGCATGTGGTCGGCGACACCGGTCTTGGCGAAGCGCTCGAGCACGCGGGGGTCGGTGTTCCCGGGCCCCGGGCCTGCGGCAAGGGTCTCTGGGATGTCGAGCTGCGGGGGAATTTTCGTCATGGGAACACCTCTGGCGGTCTAATGGTCGTCACGAGAATAAGCGGGACAATCGTCTAGCGGGCCTGGCACGTTGGGGCAAGCTGGACATGCTTAAGCGGCCTTGGCGCCGCGGGCGGCGAGCACATGGTCTGCCGCCTTGCCCGTGAGCTCGGCGAGATGGTCGAACTTGGCATTGAAGGTACCGACGCCGGCCGTCGCCGATCTGAGTTCGACAATCAGGTTCTGAATCTCCGATTCTGGGATCTGCGCCTGCACCACGTCCCAGCCGGGCCAGCCGGGGCGCGCGTCGAATCCGAGGATCTGGCCACGTCGCGACGACACAATTGAGTTGATCTTGGCAGTGGCATCGGAAGGCGCAGCAATGTCGACCGCCATCACCGGCTCAAGCAGAACCGGCGAGCATTGCGGCATACCTTCGCTCATGGCGATGCGCCCGGCTTGGCGGAACGCCATGTCCGACGAATCGACCGAGTGGTAGGAGCCGTCAATCAAACACACCGCAACGTCGACCACGGCGAAGCCGAGCGGGCCGCGATTGAGATAGTCGCGCACCCCGATCTCAACGCTCGGGATGTAGTTCTTGGGCACCACGCCGCCGGTGATCTCGTCACTGAATTCAAAGCCGACCCCGCGCGGCTGCGGCTTAATGGTTACCACCACATCGCCGAACTGCCCATGTCCTCCCGATTGCTTCTTATGGCGTCCGCGCACCTCGATCGACTTGCGGATGGTCTCCTTGTAGGGGATCTGGCGCGGTCTGGTCGAAGCATCGATACCGTATTTGCGCACGAGGCGCTCGAGTGCGACGCGCAAATGCATCTCGCCCTGCCCCCACAACACCATCTCACCCATGTCTTGACTATGCGAAAGCGAAATCGAGGGATCCTCCTCGATGATCTTGGCGATGGCGGCGGTGAGCTTCACCTCATCCTTCTTCTCCTTGGCGGCGATGGCGAGGCCGAACACGGGCTGGCTAATCGTGCCTAAAGCGACCTTCAGCTTGCTGCCTTTCTTCTCCGAAAGTGTATCGCCCGTCTTGACGCTGTCGAGCCGGCCGAAAGCGACGGTGTCGCCGGCCTTGGCTTCGCCGCGCTTCACGGGTTCCTGGCCCATCAGAGTGAAGATGCCAGAGATGCGCTCGTCATTGGCTCCTCCATAGACAGTCGTGCCGTCGGCGAAGGTGCCGGCTAGCACGCGCGCGAGCGACAGCTTGCCGCCATGGGCAGTATGGAAGGTCTTGGCAACGAACGCGCACGACACCGTCTTGTCGGTCCCCAACCGCTTAGCTGTGACGGCGACAAAAGGGACTTCGTGCCTCAGCGCCTTGAGCAGACGGAAGATGCCGTGGCTCGTCTCGGCCGAGCCGAGCAGCACTGGGCAGATCTGCCCTTCGTGCAGCTCCTTGGAAAGATCGTCGAACACCTTGTCCCGCGGCGGTGGGACGTCCTCGAGAAGCTGCTCCATCAGCTCGTCGTCATAGTCGGCAAGCTTCTCGAGCATGGAGAAGCGTGCCTCCTTCTCGCGGGCGGCGAGGTCGTCGGGGATCGCGATCACCTCGCTCGGCGCGTGCTCGCGGTAAACGTACGCGCGCTCAAGCGCCAAGTCGATGAAGCCGGTGACGATGTCGTTCTCCCAGATCGGGAGCTGGCGGAGCACGAGCGGCTTGGTCGACGCGGGCTGCAACATCGGCACGATGTCGCGCACGCGGGTCTCGGCCTTGTCGATCTTATTGATGAACAGGAAATGCGGAATGCCGCGATCTTCGAGCTGCTTGAGGATGAGCTGAAGCGCGGGCACTTTCTTCTCGTCAGGCTCGCATACCACGACGGCGGCGTCGCAAGCGGTGAGCGCGTGGGCAGCGTCGGCCTGGAACTCGATCGAGCCCGGACAATCGAGGAAGGTGAAGTTGTCGCCGAGGAAATCGACGGTGGCGACGTTAAGCTCGACGCTCATGCCGTGATGGCGGGCCTCCTCCGAGGCATCGCCGAGCGTATTCCCAGCCGCCGTGGTTCCTTGGCGGGTGATCGCGCCGGTGCGCGCGAGAATAGCTTCGAGAAGGGTTGTCTTTCCGCTTAGATATGGGCCAACCAGTGCGATGCAGCGGGCGCTGCGGGCTGGTTGGCCCTGCGCTTGGCCCATGATCTCCTCCCTTGCGGTTATACCCGCGGGGGAAGGCTCGTGACGCGCCTACCCGCGCAAGCCTTTAGTGAAGCTATGGTGACAAGCGAAACGGCCTCTGGCAAGAGCCCCGATTCGGCACATCTGACCTAAGTGGGCCATGCCTCTCGAGTGGCTGTTCTGAGCTCTTTCCTGTGTCATTATGGCGGCCCTTTCGGCGGACGAGGCGTTCATGCGTCGATTTCGCGGTTCAGTGCTGGCGGCTCTCTTCTGTGTGCTGCCTGTGGTTCTCAGCGGCGACAGAACAATGGCCGCCTTCGAATGCGGCATGTTCGACGGAAAATTCCAATGCCGGGCGGCTCCAGCGGCGGCCCTGCAAGGCAAGAACGCAAGCCCGGGTGTCAATAGCGCCACCCCGGCGGAGCCGCCGCCAGCCCAGGCGCCGACAGACGGCAGTTGGCAAAGCTCGACTAGTCCCCCGCCAGCCACGGATGCCAGTCAGGGCAACCAAGGCGGCGGCTGGGGATGGGGAAGAAGGCAGGAGACGGTCAACCCTGGTGAGCACTCGTGCCCTCCGGGTTACAGAGTCCTCGCCACCCCCGGGCCCAACGGCTATTGCGAGCAGCCGGAGGGAACGGCCGAGGCGAGTCCGATAGGCTGCCAGCACGGCATGGTCGGCACCCCGCCCAACTGCCATTGCCCGAAGAACTCGGAATTGCTGGGCGGCAACTGTGTGCATTACACCGCCACGATGTGTCAGAACGAATTGCCGGTGAACGTGAACCCAAATCCCTGCGAGGATCTCGAAGCGAAGCTCTCTTGCAAGATGCGGCAGGATGGGCTGAAGGACTGCTGCTGCTTGACCTACGACAAGATGTGATCTAGGCGGCCGCGTTCACCGTCGCCTTGCGGTCGAGCTTGCCCCAGCCGACCAGGGGTCCGAGCAGGGCGGCGATCGTAGCCTTGATGACGATGTAATACATCATCTGCCGATAGCCGAAGCGCTGGAGCACGAGCCAAGGAAGCAGCGTCTTCTTCTCGTTGCGCTCCATTGCGAGCGCGAGCGCGGCGCTGCCGAGATCGATGACAAGGAAGGCGAGATAGTAGATCAACACCTTTTGGAACGTCTGACCGTCAAACTGATCATGGTGCTCGAGCAGGCCTAATCCCGCCACTACCAGAGCCCACAGGAACGTGAGATCCACCAAAGGCGCGAACACTGAGAACAGGAACTGAAACAGCCAAGTCTGCGGCACGGCGATGAGGCCGAGAGAGCCGTAGCGCGGCTTAAAGGTCACGTCACGGTGCTTCCAGAGGCATTGCAACGTGCCGAAGGCCCAACGAAAGCGCTGCTTGAGAAGGCCTCCCACTGTATCGGGGGCCTCCGTCCAGGCGATGGCAGTGCTGTCGTAGAGCACCTTATAGTCGTGTTTGAGCAGAGCGATCGTAAGATCCTGGTCCTCCGCGAGGGTCTCCCGCGGGAAGCCTCCGAGCTTAACCAACGCCTCGCGCCGCCAGGCGCCTACGGCGCCGGGAACGACGGTGATACAGCCCAACGTGGCCAGGGTGCGGCGCTCCAGATTCTGGCTGGTAACGTATTCGAGCGCCTGCCACCGCGTGATGACGTTGACGCGATTTCCCACCTTGGCATTGCCGGCGACCGCGCCAACCTTCGGGTCCTCGAACCAACGCACGAGCTTCGAGATGGCGTCCTGCTCAAAATGAGTGTCGGCATCGACCGCCACCACCACGTCGCCGCGCGACTCGTCGAGCCCGCGGTTGAGAGCGGCAGCTTTACCGCTATTGGCAATGCTGATCAGCTTGACCCGTGCATCGGCGGCGAAATGCTGCTGCACCACTTCGGGCGTGCCGTCTTTCGATCCGTCATCGATGACGACCACTTCGAGATTCGGATAGTCACTGGTGAGGATGTGCCTGATAGTCGGAACGATGACCTTCGCCTCGTTGTGCGCTGGTATCAGCACCGTTTGGAGAGGCGGATCGCGCGGCAGAGCGGGCGGTGTGCGCTTTGTCTCCTTGCGCCGATTGCAGAGCGCAACCACGCATAGGAACAAGAGTCGCAAGACGCCGAGGCAGATCGCGGCGAAGAACACAGTCGTGAGTAGCTTGCCGAACCAGCTCAATGTCATGAAGACGGGAAGCCCGACAATGCGGGCAAGCGATTGCTCGGGCGCCGGCGGCATCGCCTGATCTCTGGTCATGCCGGCCAGCTCCGAAACCGGGACGAACTCGAAGCCCCTTGCCCTTAGCGCGTCGATCAGCTTAGGCAGCGCATCGACCGTATTTGACCTGTCGCCACCCGAGTCATGCAGCAGAATGATGTGTCCTCTGACGTCGGGATTGGGATCGGTGGCTTCAGCGATGGAGCGCTCGACGATCTCGTCAGCTGATGGGCGCTGCCAATCGTTGGGATCGATATGAAGCCCCACCGAGAGATAGCCCATGCTTTGCGCGATCCGAATGGGAACGATCTCATCGGCAGTGGTGGGTTCGGCGTCACCGAGAAAAGGCGCCCTGAACAAACGCAAGGACCGGCCAGTGAGGGCCTCGAACAGACGCTGCGTTGCGTTGATCTCCAAGGTGACCAGTGGCTCGGGAAGCTCGCCGAGATTGGGGTGGGTGAAGGTGTGGTTTCCGACGTCATGGCCCTCGTCCACGATGCGTTTCACCAAATCCGGATAGGCTTCCGCGTTTTCGCCAATGACGAAGAAACTGGCATGGACGCCCTTTTCCTTCAGGACGTCGAGGATCTTTGGCGTCCAGTCTGGATCGGGACCATCATCAAAGGTGAGCGCGATCTTGCCAGGCAAGTCGCCTGAGCGCTGAATGACAAAAGGTGTCGGCACCGCCGAATATTTCTCGTCGACGATCTGCCCAGTGTCGCCGTCGACCTCGAAAGTGCGCGCGCCCTCCGCCGGCGCGTCGCCGACACGCAACAGCTCGCCTTCGCCTTCAAAGTCGATGTCCTCACTCATGCCGATGCGGTGCAGCGCGCCAGGCGCTTGCACGCCATAGTTCTGCTGCAGCACCGACCAGATGGTGGGATCCTCCGAGCCAAGGCGCCACACTGCGTAACCAGCAGGGCGATACGCGTCGGCAGCATGAATTTCGTTGAAAGCCGTGACGCCATCCAGAAACCACACCTCGTGGCGCTTGCCGTCGTCCTCGATGAAGGAGAAATGAGGATTGGACGTCTCGGGATCGAACGTGATCTCGGCCTCTGAATCCTTCGCCGACAGTACCGCCTCCTCGAAGCTCAGGTCGGACGCTTTGTCGCCTTGCACCCAGTCATATCCGTAGCTGCCGATGGCGATGATGGTGTGCGCGGGATCGAGGGATTGCATGCGCTTGTCGAGCGTGTCCTCAAACCAGCTTTGGCTGGCGATACTGCCCGGCGTGCCCTCTTCCCAGTGCTCGTCGTAGCCCATGAGCAGCATGAAATCGACCAGATCGGCGTAGGTCGCGTAAGGCCAATTATCGTCATCAAAAGGAACCGCCAGCACGATCGCGTAGTCGTGTGCCGCGAAAGCGACGTTGAGCTCGGTAAGAAAGGCCTCCAGGTTCTTCTGGGCCGAAGGCGGGACATCCTCGAAATCGATGGTTATCCCTTGAAGTTTGTACTGGCCGAGGAAATCGACGATCTGCTGGATACGCGCTGCCCGTGCTGTCGGATCAGCCAACAACTTCGCCAGCCCTTCGCCGTCCCATTCTCCTTCCACCGCATTCTGAATCATCGGCAGGATAGCAACGTTGGGCTTGGTGTCCTGAATGGTGCTGAGCACGCGGTCGTCCACGCTGATTCTCAGGTCCATGTTTGAACCCGCGAGGCTGAGCCAGCCTGGAACGACCCAGTCGAGATGGGGGAGAGCGCGCTTCAATGCTGGATAGCTGTTGTCGTCCCAGTCAACGTAGAAGCCGACGCTGAGCGCTCTGCCATCGGGAATCGCGAGGGACGCCGGCACGGACCGCCGCTGCCCCTCGCCTGCCGGACGCTGAACGCGCAGGCCCCTCTCCTTCTCACGCAGCTCTTCGGCGAGGCGCGCCGCATTGCGCAGCGCCTCGGGATCAGCAGCCGTCGTCACGGTGAGGCTATGCGCGGCCGAGCAGGTCGGAGCCCAAGCGCAACGGATGGATGGGTGCGGCTCCGAGCTTTCGGCCGGCGGCGGCCGATTCACGATGATCAGCGTTACGATAAACAGCGTCAGAATGACGCCGCTTAGCACGCCCATGGCCCAGGCGAGTCTGACCAAGAGTCGGCCACGCCTGCCCGTTGGATCGAAGAATATTGGTTTGCCGGCCATTGAGATCGCGCGCGCAATAAAGACGTGCCTAAAGCTTCGCCATCCTCTGCCCGGTGGTTTGATGTAGGGTGCTTCGCTCTTCCAGCCTAGCGCCACAACGCCGCACAGCGATGACGGGCTGCACTGCGAAACTGCGCGTTAACGCCGCATGCTTCGGCAAACGAGCTCAGGCGCCTTACTTCTGGAGCGCCACCTGAACTGCATCCAGCACCCTCGCAAATTGGGCGAACACCCAATAATGCCCGGCGCCCTGGACGACATCGAGCCGGCAGTTGGGAAGGGCTTCGGCGAGATGGTAGGCGGCTTGCGGCGGCACGATCGTATCGTCGCTGCCCTGCCACATGATCGTTGGCACGTCGATCTCGCCAAGAGGCAAGTTCCATGGTCCGCAGAACAGGCGCAAGTCCTGGAGCGCGCCCTTGATCCCCGGCCGCAACCCTTCGTGGATCGCGGCCCGAAGATTGGCGCGCACGTCAGCGGTCGTGAGAATGGGCCGGTCTGAAGGCGTGACCCGCCGCATCAATCCTGCATGCGCGAGGCCGGGCGCCCACCTGATCAAGTTCCTGAGCGACCAGAAGAAGGAGGCGCAAGCCGACTTCGATCTGCCCACGCGGGTGAAGACGAGCCGATGGAATGCCGACATACGAATGCGGCGATGGCAATCGGCGATCGGGCCGACCGGGCTGATCAGGGCAAGCAGCGCTACGCGATCCGGGATGGAGGCTGCGGCTGCCATGGCGTGAGGACCGCCACCCGACACGCCGATCAGCGCAAATCTGTCGAGGCCGAGCCCGTCGGCAAGAGCATTCACGTCCTCGGCCGTTTGCGCCAGCGCATCGCGCCGGCGATAGTCGGAGAGCCCATAGCCTGGCCGCTCCGGAGCGATGATCCGCAGTCCCCTCTCGCGCGCAGCCTGGTCGGTGAGCGCGAACATATAGCGCGAGCCCGGTGTGCCGTGGATCGCGAGCACTGGTAGGCCTTTGGCGTCACCGAATTCGGCATAACCGATGCGCCTCCCGTCGGGCAGACGCATGATCCTCGTGCGGCGATCTCCGACTTGGTCCTCGACGCTGAGGGCAAGATCCATGGTTCGCGGCTCGTCTGCCTGACCGCTCCCCGCCAAATAATTTCTACTCGCAGCCGATGATGATGTCGCCCGGGTTGATCATTAGAACCACCTTCTTACCCTCGTACAGCTTGAGCGTCTCGAGCGAGGCGATTGTGACGCTCGCTTCCAGCGTGACATCGCAAGCGACCGCAACATAGACGATGGCCGTCACCGCGCCCTTGCGGATCTCCATGATCTTGCCCTGGATCTGATTACCGGTGCTGAACTTCATCTCGGCCATGCGCCCCTCCTGCCTCAGCTGAGATTGCCGCAGAAGCGTTGAATCCGGCGGCAGGCCTCCTCCAGCGATTTGATTGCGGTTGCATAGGAGATGCGAAAGAACGGCGAGAGCCCGAATGCCGCACCGTGCACGACGGCGACGCCTTCCTCTTCGAGGAGCGCCGTGGCGAAATCTTCGTCATTGGCGATCTTCTTGCCACCCTTTGTGATCTTGTCGATGGTACCGGTGCAGGACGGGTAGACGTAGAAGGCGCCTTCGGGCTTCGGACAGAAGATGCCTTTGGCCTGATTCAGCATGGCCACCACGAGATCGCGCCGTTCCTGGAAAGAGGCAACCCAGTCCTTGAGAAAATCCTGCGGGCCGTCGAGCGCCTCGACCGCGGCCCATTGACTGATCGAGCAGGCGTTCGTGGTCGACTGCGATTGCAGCGTGGCGATCGCTTTGATCAGCGGCTCAGGCCCGCCGCCATAGCCGATGCGCCAGCCGGTCATTGAATAAGCCTTCGACACCCCGTTCAGCGTGAGCGTGCGGCCTTTGAGCTTGGGCTCGATGGCGGCGGGCGTCGTGAACGTGAATCCGTCATAGACGAGGTGCTCGTAGATGTCGTCCGACAACACCCAGACGTGCTCGTGCTTGACCAGCACGTCAGTCAAAGCCTTGATCTCGTCCTTGGTGTAAGCGGCGCCGGTGGGGTTCGAGGGTGAGTTGAAGATGAACCACTTCGTCTTCGGCGTGATGGCTCGTGCCAAAGCCTCGGGCTTGAGCTTGAACCCATCCTTGAGCCTGGTTTCCAAGACCACTGGCTCGGCGCCTGCGAGCAGAACGATGTCGGGATAGCTCACCCAATAGGGCGACGGCACGATCACCTGATCGCCGGGATTCAGCGTCGCGAGCAGCGCGTTGTAGAGCACCTGCTTACCGCCAGCACCGACGGTGATCTCGGACGGCTTGTAGGTTAGGCCGTTCTCGCGCTTGAATTTCTCGGCGACGGCGCGCTTGAGCTCGGGAATGCCGTCGACTGCGGTGTATTTCGTCTCGCCGCGCCTAATCGCATCGACCGCCGCCTGCTTGATGTTGTCCGGCGTGTCAAAATCGGGCTCGCCTGCGCCAAGGCCGATGACGTCGAAGCCCGCTGCCTTGAGCTCGCGCGCCTTGGTGGTGATGGCGATGGTCGGCGAAGGTTTGACCCGTTCGAGCGTGCGGGCGACCAGACCCATTTTGATCTCCTGAGTGATTTTAAAGTGGCGGCCGAAGCGGGCGCACCCTAGGCGGGGCTGCGGCGGCCCGCAAGCCTGACCGCACAAATAGTCACAGCGCGGGCGAGCCGGCCCGCGGTGCTACACTTCGAACAAAGATTGAGCACCGCCAGCGCGGCTACGCAGCCTGGCGATTTAGCCGTCCCTCGGCGAGGTCGGTGAGGAGCATGTCGGCGTTGTATTCCTGGTCAATGTTTTGCTGGAATAGCCGCGCCGCATCGGGCATGCCGAGCTGATTGGCCCAGGCGATCAGCGTGCCATAGCGCGCGATTTCGTAATGCTCGACGGCCTGCGCATCGGCAATCATGCCGGCATCGAGCACCTTTGGTTCCTTGGCCTCTTTCATATCTTCCTCGCCCTCTTCGAGAATGCCCTTGATGGCGGGGCAGGTCTTGGCCGAAGGCTTCAGGCCACATAAGCCGAACACCTGCTCGAGGCGCTCGACTTGGCCTTCGGTCTCCTTGAAATGATGTTCGAAAGCTTGCCGGAGTTCGTCCGAATCGGCCTTCTTGGCCATCTTCGGCAAGGCCTTGAGAATCTGCTTTTCAGCGAAATACACATCCTTGAGCAGATTGACGAAAAGATCCTGTACAGATTTCGTGGCGGCCATCGCTGCCTCCTTGAATTAGCGGTTAGCGTTGGAAAGGGAACGCCTTCGGCCGCATCGCACACGTGCCGCACTGCGAATTCCCTTGAGCGGCTAACTGTGCCCTCGTCTTTCGAGTTCCGCAGGGCAGTGCTTGTGAGTGGGCTGTGGACAATCGCAATTGCGCCATAGTTATGGCGGGACTGACACGGGAAGCGCGCTTGGGAGCCACAATCTGGCTAAAGCCGCGCCCTAATGGCGTGGTTCTCTTTTTCGTGCCGAGAGACGAGGATGACTCGATGACCATGCGGCGCCAAGCTGTGCGCTTCTGCAAGCCTTTGGCAAATTCGTTTTTCCTTTTGTGGATTCTGACCCTGTTCTTCACGCTGCCGAGCGTCCTGGCCAACGCCGGCGTGGCAGCGGGTGCGCCAGAAGGCATTGGCGCCGGTCAATTCATCAGTCCTGACACCATGCTGATGTTGGTTTTGCTGAGCGCGGTGACGTTCGTCTCCTGGCGTTACCACCGCCGCGATTATGCCTCCCCGCGGCGGATCGGGAGGAGGATCTGATGCCGAAACGGGGGTCGGTGCAGCTCCTCCTCCTCTCTTTCCGCTCACGCGCGTCGCTTGGATTGGGAGCGTTGGCGGCTGTATTCATTGTGGCGCTCGGTTGGTTCTTTCATAGCCACGACGCCTTCCCTGTCCTGACCAAAACGGGGCTAGCTCAGGTCATCCGAGAGGCCGCATGGGAGCATGCGCTTGCTGGTTCGCCGGATGAGCCATGGCCCTGGGAAAACGCCTCGCAAACGACGACTGCGAAGGTGCCGCAGCTTGGGTTGAGCGCGGCGGTCTTTGGCCGAGCGACGGCAAGTAAGGCCGAGCGCCTGTCGCTCG
>Ga0173481_10000132_pt1 | contig 13481 bp, 14 predicted proteins | sample NitcycUS073202C2_FD_136667 | JGI IMG/M metagenome (GOLD analysis project Ga0173481, IMG submission 136667) | Soil microbial communities from Arlington Agricultural Research Station in Wisconsin, USA - Nitrogen cycling UWRJ-S073-202C-2 (version... ... | reverse complement strand
TGCTGCGCGGAGCTGAATCCGACGCGGCGTGGAGCGACGTCATCGTCGCGACCTACCCCTCGTTCGGCCCCTACGAGGCGAAGTCGGGTCGCAGGATCGCGGTCGCGCGCCTGACTACCACGGCATAGGTGGGCGGTGTTCTCGCCAGCACATGGCTGAGCCCAGTGTCGGGCACAGGTCCTTCCACCCCGGCGTGACAGGACGAACTCTGGCGTGCGGCTGTCACGGACCAGCACCGCCCGAAGCCGATGTTCAGCAGCATGACTCGGAATAGTGAGGCCAGCATCATGGCTGCAGGCGGGGTGACTCACTCCTCCCCTGCCATCTCCGTCCTCGACCTGGTGCCGGTCCGTAGCGACCAGAGCACCGCGGACGCCCTTGCTGCGACGCGCAAGCTGGCTCGCGTGGCCGACGAGCTCGGTTTCCGGCGGTACTGGCTCGCGGAGCACCACAACATGCCTGCGGTCGCCGCGACCAACCCCCCCGTGCTCGTCGCAATGGTGGCGGGCGTCACCGAGCGGATCCGGGTGGGCTCCGGGGGCGTGATGCTGCCCAACCACGCGCCGCTCGTGGTAGCCGAACAGTTCGCCCTGCTCGAGGCCGCATTCCCCGGTCGCATCGACCTCGGCATCGGACGAGCGCCGGGCACCGACCCGGTCACCGCTTGGGCACTGCGACACGGCGGCGGCGGCGTTGAGGACGACGCCGTAGCGCGCTTCCCCGAGTACGTCGACAACATCACCGCGATGCTCTCGCCCGACGGCGTCGGGCTTCGTCTCGCCAGTGGAACCCACGTGCTGCGGGCGACGCCGCACGCGACATCGGTGCCGGGTGTGTGGCTGTTGGGGTCGTCGGACTACTCGGCCCGCCTCGCCGCAGAGAAGGGGCTGCCGTACGTGTTCGCGCACCACTTCTCCGGCCGCGGCACTGCTGAGGCGCTCGCGCTCTACCGCAACGACTACCAGCCTTCGGCCGACCACCCCGAGCCGCGAACCTTCCTGACCGTCAACGCGGTCGTGGCACCCACACGGCAAGAGGCTGACCGCCTCGCCCTGCCGAACCTGCGGTCGATGGTCGCGCTGCGCACCGGGCAGCCGCTGCGGGCACAGCAGCTCGTGGAGGAGGTCGAGGAGAGCGACCTCACCCTCACCCGCGGCGACCTGGCCCGGCAGATGCTGGACCGCTGGGTCGTCGGCACACCCGAGTCGGCGGCCGCGCAGTTGCGCGAGCTCGCGGCCACCTTCGGTGTCGACGAGGTGATGGTGCACCCGGTTGCCGGAGCCGTTCGTGGCACGCCAACCAACGGGTCCCCGGCCCGTGAGGAGACCCTCCGCCTCCTGAGCGCGGCGCTCACCTGAGCTCGGCGAGAGTGTCCTGTGGACCTATCCAGCGCCTCGGCCACGCGGCGGACAGCGGCCACGCGGCGGACAGCGGCCACGCGGCGGACAGCGGCCCCCATCCGTCGGGAGCGAGCTCACGGCATGGAGCCCCACGCCGGGTGGTTGACCCAAGAGTCGTCGACCAGGTCAATCGGTCGCACGTTTCCGCCGCCGGCGGTGCTGGTGCACAGTCTGTCGCGCTGAACCCGGGCGTCGAAGCAGCCCATCAGCAGCCGGTGCCCGTCGGGTGACCAGGCGATCTTGAAGAAGCCCAGGTCGGCCGTACGGGCTCGGAGCACATGAAGGGCCCTGCCGTCCGGCCGAACAGCCAGGAGGGCACCGGAGTCCGCGAGCTCGTGCCTTTCTGGGGCAATGTTGAAACCGAGCCACTTGCCGTCGGGTGACCAGTCCGGGTGCTCCAGGCCGGCTCGGGGCGCCACGACCTGACGCAGGCCGGTGCCGTCGGTGTTCACCACGTGCAGTGAGTTGACCTGGGGATGGTCCTCGTCCCCGTCCTCCACGATCCTGGCGAAGGCTATCTGGGTGCCGTCCGGCGAGAACACCGGCTCGACGTCGAAGCCACCGGAGGTGACCCGCCTCGCATCCGTGCCGTCGGCACGGATCACCCAGATCGAGAGGCTGAAGTACGGCAGGCTCGCGTCCATCGCTCCGTAGGTGATCCACTCACCGTCCGGCGACCAGTCCGGCGTCTCCTGGACACCCGGTTCCGAGATGAGCGTCCTGCGCTGCTCTCCGTCGGGGGTGATGGTGGCAATGTGGAAGCCGGAGTCGTCGGCGTAGTCGAAGGCGATCCGGGTGCCGTCCGGAGACCAGTCGGAGAACGTGCTTGGACCGGTGACGAGCTGCTGCTGGTTCTGGCCGTCCGCGTCGGCCACCCACAGGGTCGAAATGTCAATCGCAGGGTCGTAACGGCTGAAGGTGATCCGGCCGTTGTCAGGTCCTTGCGCCGCACTGGCGGGTACGGCTCCGCTGACTGCGAGGCCGGCGGCGAGGACGGTGCCGAACAACAAGGTCGTGCGCATGACGACTCCCCTGACCGGGCCCAGCCCGCACCGGCGCCGGGGCCCGTCATCGTGATCCGACGGACACGCAGCGTGAGACCCCTGCTCGCGAACGCCTTGGAGTGCTCACCATCCTCAGGTCGAATCCACGTGTCAACTCACTTTCCGCACAGGCGGATCCACAGCCTCGTACTCCACAGAGCACGCCCTAGGACGTAACTGCTTCGTGCCCGGCGTCGTCATTTCTGGGCCATCTGAACGCGCGCGTCCCGGGCGCTGCAGAACCCGGCGCTGGGCCCGCGCACCGGCCCCCGCTGTTGGGCAACGACCAACGGGGACTGCAGGACCCGCTGTCCAGCGGTCGAGCGGTCGCGTGCAGTCAGGTCGACGGGTAGAGGACGCGGAAGCGTTCGAGGACGACCGGCATGTCCGGACGGAAGCCACCCTCGGCGTGCTCGGAGAAGTAGCCCTCGTGAGCCACCCGCCAGTTCTCGAGGCTACCGTCGCCCTCCCCCTCGTCCCGCGCGTGATCGGCGTCCACCTGGTCGAACGGGACGACCCGCGCCTCAGTCGTCACGACCAGGGCGCGCGGGTGGCCGGCCCCATCGAGGACGATGCCGAGCGTCCCGGGCTCGGGGAGCTCCTCACCCTCCTTGACGTAGTCCGCCTGCGATGTGGCGGTCGCCGTCTTCCTCCCGTCGAGGACGAGGCCGAGCAGCTCATCGGACTGCTCGGGAGTCGCACCGAAGGCCCACGCCGGGGGCCGAAGCGTTCTCACCGGGTTCGCACCGAAGAAGACCGGCACCCCGGAAAGATCCGCATGCTCCCGGGCGATGTCCCAGAACGCGTCGAGCTCATTGTCGTCAGCGGTGACCATGCCCCACCCTCCCACGCCAAGGATGTCCGAGTGAGGGCCGGTCGGTCCGTGGCGCGGGCGTGGTCCGTCACCAGCGGTGGGCGACGTCCACGACGAGTCGGCTGCGGTTCGTCGACGCGTCGTAGAGCGTGAACACGCGGTGCGGGAGGCGGGCCCGGACGCCGAGCGCGATCGTCGTGTAGCCCTCGAAGGCGCCGGCCCACTTCACCTCGCGGAAGGTCGCGAACCCCACGACCGAGGGCATCGTCGCCACGCTCGTTGCTCCCTTGTGGGCGACGACCGCGAGTCTCGCACCGCCGGCGACCGGAACGGGGAAGCCGGACCCGTCGGAGCGCACCGTGGTCACGTAGCGGACGTCGAAGCCCGGCGCACGTCCGGTCATGTCGATGACGAGCCGGTCGAAGCATGCGTGCCGGCCGGCGCGGACGCTTTGGACGCGACCGCCGGTGAGCGGCGCGGAGGTCTTGGCGAACGATCCCCATGTGATGCCGCAGTAGGGTGCGGCGGCGGCGGTCCCGGCCCCGGAGGTTGCCGGAAGTGCGATGAGGGCCGCGCCGGTGGCGAGGGCGGCGATGGCGCGCGCACCCCTGCGGGCGCGCCTCGGACTGCTGGTCGGACTGTTGGTCATGGCGGTTCTTCTTTCTTGGGATGGACACTGGTATGACGTTTGAGCGGGGTCGGCGGTTGACGGATTCCTTCCGTCCTCGGCTGTCACCGGCACTGCCAGGCGGCGACGCGACGGGGCCGGATCGAACGCGCGCCCAGCACGCTGCCCGTCGGGTGATTCAGCGATCAGGGGTGCCGAGCTGCGGCACCTCATCGCGCCAGGTCGGTCCTACCGGACACCCGGTGGAGTCCCTGCTCGGATCCCCGCGGTCCGGTGCGCGGCGACGAGAGCGGCGAGGGCAGGAGGGCACCGATGGTGAGCCCCGCGAGGCCGGCCAGGTACTCGTTCACCTCCTGGCCACGTACCGACAGGTAGATCACGGCTCCCAAGGTCGAGAGGGCTGCAACGACTACCGCCAAGCCCGACACGCGGGCCGTGAATTCGTCACGCATGACGACCTCCAACCTCGGCCGGGCAGGTCGCCCAACCTGTTGTCCTCAAGGAGCGTGCGGGCCGGCTGCTGATACCGCGAGCGCACGACTGCTTGACCTTCGCGGAGGACTCCAGCCGGGGGCAGCCGCCGTCAGGATGGTCAGCTCTCGCAATGAGCTGTTCAGCTGTGCCAGGTGGGAGTAGCGGGGCCGCCGAGGACTGCCAGATCGACCCCGCGCTCCGGAAGGGAGGTCACGGGTTCGATGATGTCCCGAAAGCCCTGTGTCACGTCGGCCGAGGCCGTGAGGTTCGCCGGCTTGTATCCGCCCTCCATGAAGTGGTTGACGGCGCTGCTGGCAACGCGCAGGGACAGCGCCCGCTCGTTCGTGATGAGACGCCTGCCACCGTGGAACGCGCCGTCCCGGGCCTTCCTGCTGAGCTTCCTCTTCACCCCGAGGAACAGGTTGTCGACCTTGTACGTCCAGTTGAGCGGGTTGTGTCGAATCGGATCGGATCCGCTGGCGACGTAGTGGGTCAACAGGGGCACGTCGAAGACGAGGCCGGCATCGTGGGCCTCGCGCGCCATCCACAGGAGCGACGTGTCCGACAGGCCAGTGTCGCGGTAGCCGCCCCCGACGTCCGAGTGCGCCCCTTCGAACCAGACCTGCTTGACCCGCGGGTCCTCGGTCGGGGCGCCCGCATCCCCTTCGGGGGCCTCCCAGAAGGTGGGTGCGAACTTCAGGCGCGTCTCGTCGATGGCCAGGGCGTGGCGAGCGCGCAGCACCTGACCACTCAGCTGAACGTCATGAAACCGAGGCACGGCCTGCAGTCCCGGCACGCCAAGCGCACCGACTGTGTCGAACACGCCGAGGAAGTTCACCCTCGCCGAATGACAGTGGTCGTGCTTGAACTCTTCGGCACTGGCCCCGAAGGCGCCCTCGGGGCCGTCGATGCGCTGATACATGTGGACAGCGGTGGGGAGTCGCTCCTCCACGAGGGACACCTTGGTGAGCAGACCCACGCGTCCGACCATGCCAGCCACCGAACGCGCCGTGTAGGCACCACGGCTGAAGCCGATGATGAAGATCTCGTCGCCAGGTTCGTAGTTCTGGGCGAGGAACCGGTAGCAGGCGATCACGTTGTGGAACAGCCCGAATCCGAAAGCGCCACCCAGGACCTTGTCGACCGCGTAGCTGCCCGCCCCGACCCCGCTGACGTAGTACACGAGCTGGTACGCACCGCCGGTGACGCTCGGATCGCTTTGCACCGTGCGCGCGATCTTCTCGACATTCGTGACGGTTTGGCTGTCCGGCTTGTTCCAGGTGCCGTCACAACAGACCACCAAGCGCTTCATGCTCACGATGCTGGCAGACGTAGCGCCCTCCTGCATGGCCCGACTGAGCCAGGCCCGCGGAACAGCTGCTTCCGGAATGGCAGTTCGTTCCGCGTCGCGAGGGGTACTGGCCCAACGCCCGACTACGGCGCTACCACCGACAAGGAGCCACCATGGAAATCATCGCCCGCCCACCCACCGTGAAGAACCCGTCCGAGCAGTTCACCGGCGACGTCTGGCTGGACCCCCTCGCCGCTCCACGCGACGAGGGCCAGAAGATGGTCGTCGCGAAGGTGCGCTTCGCGCCCGGCGCCAGGACCGCGTGGCACTCCCACGCTCTCGGCCAGACTCTGCACGTCCTCTACGGGGTCGCCTGGGTGCAGTCACGCGGTAGCGAGAGAATCGAGGCGCACGCCGGCGAGACGCTGTACTGCCCACCGGGGCAGGAGCACTGGCACGGCGCCGCGCCCGACTCGTTCATGGAGCATCTCGCGATGCTCGACCAGGGCGACGACCCGGCCTCCTCCACGACGTGGCTCGAGCACGTCACCGACGAGGAGTACAGCGCCTGACCCGAACGGCACCGCGCCGAGGGCGCGATGACGCGCTACAGCCAGGTGTGGATCCGGACGGTGGTGCCGGTGGCGCGGGAGCGGATCTGCACCAGGTCGCACAGCTGGTTGGCCAGCCAGAGTCCACGGCCGCCGACGTCGTCACGCGCGGGCAGCTGCCGGCCCACCAGCGGGTCGGCGATGCGCCCCGCGTCGCGCACTTCGACCACGAGTGCGCCCGGCTCCTCCCACACCCGTATGTCGCCAGAGCCACCGCCGTGCTCGACGCTGTTGACGGCGACCTCGTGCACCGCGAGAGCCAGGTCCTGCCCTTGATCGGTTCTCAGGCCGGCTGAGACAGCCCGGGTCTCAACCTCTGCTCGGACGGCTGCAAGCTGGCCACGCTGGAAGTCGCGCACCGGAACCCGGGGGTCAGCCGGGCTCAGGTCGGCCGCGAACAGCGTCGCGATGTGGCCGTGCCCGCCGTATGAGGACTCCGTCGGCGCCACGTCCTCCACCACGACAGGATGCGAACGACGCGCCTCGGCCAGGACGTCCTCCGGCAGGTCGTCGGCGTCGTAGGGGCACATCAGCCACAAGGGAGTCGCGGGTGCGACGGCGGCGTTCAGCAGTGCCTCGTGCAGCTGGCCTTCAGCGAGCTCGCTCCCGCGGCGACCCGACCACACCGGCTCTCCGATGCCTCGAACCGGTCGGCCCGGTCCCGCGTGGGTGTCGGTGAACTCGCGCCACACAGGGATGATGCGGGCCGGGTTCGCGCCGAGCCGGCTCATGTCAAGCAGTTGCACATCGCCGGCTGCGCCGTCCAAGGCATCGCGAAGCAGCTCGACGTGCCTCGGGACGACGGCCGCCATCACCGGTTCGCCGGCTTCCAGACCGCCGAGGACGAACGGCACTGTCCTGGCCAAGAAGTGATCGTCACCGCGCCAGAAGAACGCCTCGTGCAGGTACCTGTCGTGAGCGACGGGTCGCGCCGACGATGCCTCATCGGCAGAACGCAGCCCGCTCGTGTGGGGAGCACGCCCGGTACCGTCGTGAGGCCGAGGCCTGGTGGACGACGACACGACACCCTCCTCCCCCAGTGCGCATCAAGCATCGCGGTGTGCACCTACGGGTCCCTCGCAGGATACGTCGGCGAACCTGCCGGGGGGTTCTTTGCGGAAGACGATTCGCCCGACGGGCACTTTCCGGGTGGCGCTCAGGCGACGGTTTCGATGGACCGTCTCACTGAGATCACTCGTACGTGCCACGTCCCCGCTCTCGGTTTGTCGGGCGGCGGTGTGACGAACCCCCTCACGGTTCAGAGCGATGTCGCGCGGACCGCTCACCGCTCTCGAGTACTGCGAGGTCGCGCACCGCGTACCGGTGATGCTCGACCTCTTCCTTCAGCACCACGGTGAGACAGCGGCGGACGACGTACTCCTGGTCGGGATAGGGCTTCGCCGGCTTGCGACCGCATGTCCGATCGAGCTCGGCCTCGGTGAGCCCTTCGACGACCCGGCGCATTGTCGCCATCCGACGTTGGCGCGGCGCCAGCACCTCGTCGAGGGTCGGGGTGGCGTCGAGGGTGAGCCCGAGCTCCGCCGCCTGGTCAGCCGGCATCCCGCTGGAAGGGAACCCCAACGTGTCGTAGGGCGCCTGCTCCTCGAGCACGGCGTTGCCCAGCCAGGCATCGCTGCAGAACAGCAGGTGTCGTTGTGTCTCCACAAGGGACCACTCGCCGTCGACCCGCTCGTGCAGCTGCGCCTCGGTCAGCTGTCTGGCGCGCTGGAGCGTCGCCGCCCACAGCGCCTCGATGGCGTCCCAGGTGGTTCGGTAGTCGTTGGGGGACGCAGCCTCACGCGCCAACCGGCGTGCAGGGTGTTGACGGTCGAGCTCGTCCTCGACGTACGAGGTCACGTCGACGTCCTTGACGACGACGCGCTCGAAGTCACCACCGAGATACACGACGCTGCCGTAGCAGTCGACGACCTTCAGACCACTGACCTCACAGTCACGGATCTCCAGGCCGGCAAGGTCGCACAGGTGGATTCGGGCACCGCGGAACTGGTCGGACTCGGCGTACTCGGCAGTCATCGACGCAGTCTCGCGGAACGGTTCCCTCGATGCCAAGGACCGGCAACCGACCAGGGGTGCCACGCGGCGACGCCGAATGCCGCGCACCCGTCGATGACAGCGGCGGCAGGCTGCGCCCTGCACCGGACACCCACGTCGACGTCCCGGTCAGCGAGGTGCGACCCCTTGACATCGGCGGGGCTAACCGTTAGTCATATGGCTAACCGTTAGAGGGAGGACCACATGCAACAGGAAGTGGTGCTGGCGATGCTGGCCAAGGAGCCATCGCACGGGTACGAGCTGCGCGCGCGGCTTCGGGACGCGCTCGGCCCTCTGGGTGAGGGGATGAACGCCGGGCAGGTCTACGTGACGCTGACCCGGCTGGAGAAGGCGGGTCTCCTGGAGGTCGAGACGAGTGGCGGTGGCGCCGACGGTTCGGATCGCAAGGTGTACGCGCTGACCGCCGATGGCCACCAGCGGGTCGCCGAGTGGATGGCCGAGGTGAGCTGGTCCAAGCCCGACCTCGCGGAGTTCCACCTCAAGCTGATCGCAGCCGCGTCGGCCGGGCTGGCCGACCCGCTGACCATCGTCGACACCCAGCGCCGTGAGCTGCTGCGCCGGCTGCGTGATGCCCAGCGCGCCGCCATGACCGAGCCGGACCGCTCGGCCGCGGCGCTGCTGCTCGAGGGCATCGTGCTCCGGCTCCAAGCAGACCTGCGCTGGCTCGAGGCCTGTGAGGCGAGCTGGACGCACCGAAGGAGTGGATCGTGAGCAACGCCGCTGACACATTCGTCCTGCAAGCCCGCGGGCTGCGAAGGGACTACGGCACGGGGGAAGGACTGGTGCGTTCCGTCGACGGGGTCGACCTCGACATCCGTGCCGGGGAGACGGTGGCCGTGATGGGGCCCAGCGGGTGCGGGAAGTCGACGCTGCTGCACCTGCTCGGAGGGTTGGACCGGCCCTCAGCCGGTGAAGTCTGGCTGAACGGTCGCCGCATCGACGACATCAGCGAGAAGGCCCTGGCCCGGATGCGGCGCACCGATGTCGGCTTCGTCTTCCAGGCCTTCCACCTGATGGAAGAGCTCACCGCGGTCGAGAACATCGAGCTGCCGGCGCTCCTGGCCGGACGCACCCCGCGGGCCGCGAGGCGTCGCGCGGAGGAGCTGCTGGAGCAGGTCGGGCTCGCTGACCGGGCGCGTTTCCTGCCTTCCGCGCTGTCCGGTGGTCAGCGGCAGCGGGTCGCGGTCGCCCGCGCGCTGAGCAACGAGCCGCTGGTCGTGCTTGCCGACGAGCCGACCGGGAACCTGGACAGCTCCGCAACTCTCGACGTCCTCCAGCTCTTCGAGGGGCTGCACCAGATGGGCCAGACACTGGTCATCGTCACCCACGACGCGCGGGTCGCGGCCACCGCGGACCGGATGATTGCCATGCGTGACGGCGCACTGGTGGACGAGACCCGACTCAGCGGAGGCAGCACCGGAATGCTGAGCGGGCTCGTCGGACTGGAGGGCTGACCGGAATGGGCCGCATCCTGCTCGTGGTCCGCCTCGCCCTTCGGGACCTGCGGCGGCGCCGCACCGAGGCAGCGCTCTTGCTGCTCGCCATCCTTGCCGCCACCACGACGCTGACGCTCGGACTAGTGGTGCACGACGCGGCCAGCGACCCGTACGAGAACACCCGGGCAGCGACCAAGGGACCAGATGTGGTCGCCGGCAACGACCCCTTCGCCAGCCGTGCCGACCTCGAGAAGCTGGCCACCGCATCCGGCGTGACCGAGCACAGCGGGCCCTACCCCGTCATCGCAGGCAAGCTCGAGGCGTCGGGCCGGACCTCGGACGTGCAGGTCGTGGGGCGGGACACCGCGATCGCCACCGTCGACCAGCCCGACGTGACCCAGGGCAGCTGGGTCAGCGACGGTGGCGTGGTGCTCGAAGCAGCCTTCGCCAACTCGCTCGACGTGCGTGTCGGCGACTCGGTGACACTCGGCGGCACGCCGTTCAGGGTCGTCGGCCTGGCCGTCACCGCTGCCATGGCGCCCTACCCGGCGATGTCCTGCTTCGTCACCGTCGGTTGCATCAACGGCGCCGTCCCGGAGGACAGCAGCCTGCCCCCTGGGCTCTTGCACAACCCCGGGCTGGCCTGGCTCACCCGGGCGGACGTGCTCAGCCTGGCCCCAGCGCGGAACTCCATTGCGTACGTGATGAACCTGAAGCTCGCCCACCCGCAAGAAGCCGAGGCGTTCGTCGCCGCGAACACCGACGAGCGCAGCGGCCCGATGATGTTCATGCAGACCTGGCAGGGCATCCTCGCTGACGCCACCGAACTGGCCAGGGACTCCCAGATCCTGCTGCTGATCGGCGCCTGGCTGCTCGGCCTGCTCGCAGTGGCCAGCCTGTCGGTGCTGGTCGGCGGCCGGATCGCCGATCAGACCCGCCGCATCGGGCTCCTGAAGGCGGTCGGCGGGACACCGGGCCTGGTTGCTGCCGTGCTGCTCGCGGAGTATCTCCTGCTGGCCGTCGTCGCGGCGGCGGCCGGGCTGGCGATCGGGGCGCTGACCGCCCCGCTACTCAGCGAGTCGAGCGCGGGCCTCATTGGCAGCGCGGGGACGCCGTCGTTGACCTGGACCACCGTTGGCCTGGTCACCGGCGTCGCCCTCGGGGTCGCGGTCCTGGCGACCGCCGTCCCGGCCATCCGCGGCGCCCGCACCAGCACGGTCAGCGCACTGGGTGACGCGGCCCGCAGACCCCACCGCACCGGGTGGCTGATCCGACTCTCGGCGCGACTGCCCGTCCCGCTGATGCTCGCCCTGCGGGTCGCCGCGCGCCGGCCGCGCCGAACCGTGCTGGCAGTGGTCAGCATCGCGGTCACCGTCAGCGGGATCTACATCCTCCTGGTGCTCAACACCTTCCTCAGCGAACAGCCGACCATCCGCGCCTACAGCGAGGCGCAGGTCGGGGTGCTGCGGCACGTGCTCGGACTCTGGACAGTGATCCTGCTCGCCCTGGCCGCCGTCAACGCCATCGTCATCACCTGGGCCACGGTGATCGACAACCGACACGCGGCGGCGCTGGTCCGAGCGCTCGGCGCAACCCCCCGGGAGGTGGGTACGGCAACGGCGGCCGCGCAACTGCTGCCCGCACTCCTCGGCGCCGTCCTGGGCATCTTCCCGGGCGGCTACCTGCTGTTCGAAGCCATCATCACGATCACCGACGGCGACAGCGCCAAGGCCACCCTTCCCGGGCCTTGGCAGCTGCTCGTCCTGGTGCTGGCCACTGTGCTCACAGTGGCCGCGCTCACCAGCGTTCCTGCCAGCCTCGGTAGCCGCCGCCCAGTGACCGAGACGCTGTCGACCGAGCTCGCCTGACTGGGCCCCTGCCGACACCGTCTTCACTGCGACTGGTGGCTCGGGCGCACAAGGACAGATCCGCCCTCGGGATCAGCCCGCTCCTAGGCCGGTTCGATCGGCAGCCAGAGCTCGCAGGTTGCGGTAGCGGCATCCGGGTCGAACGCGAGGGTCGCGACGATCTCGGGTCCGGGCCGCAGCCGCCACGGCTGGGAGGGGAACCACTCCGTCGCGGTGGCGGCCCACGCCTCCTGCAGGGCGCTCGGGTGCGGGCCTTGGGTGCGGAACACCGCCCAGGTGCCGGCGGGGACCTCGATGGTGTCGAGTCCCTCGGGCGATGTGGAGGTGGCAACGCCATGCAGGTAGGTCAGCTCGGTGCCTTCTGCACGGTCGGGGTCCAGGTCGTCGCTGACGGCGAGGACGCCTGAGGGCTCGGTGTCGTTCAGGGTCTTGAGCCGAAGGGTCTCCTCGACCGGGATGGCTGCGACGTGTTCGGCGATGAACGGGTTCACGCCCTCGTGCACCAGCGGTACTCGCTTGGCGTGGCCGACGAGTCGAACGGTGGGTAGGTCGGTGATGCGGGTGTCCATCGGGATGCCTCCTTGTACGGTCAGGTGGAACCTGATCTGCGGTTGGGTGCGTAGCGGCCCCCCGTCGCGGCGCACGTCACCAGGTCCGGTGCCGTGGACGGCGCGGAACGCACGGCTGAACGCCTCGGTCGAGCCGTAGCCGTACCGGACGGCGACCGTGAGCAGGTCGTCGTCCCCAGCCACGAGGTCGGCGGCCGCCAACGACATGCGGCGCCGTCTGACGTACTCCGAGAGCGGCATCGCGGCCAGCGACGAGAACATGCGCCGCAGGTGGTGCTCGGTCGTGCCCAGCCGACGCGCCAGCGCCGACAGATCCAGCGGGGTCGACGGCTCTGCCGCCAAGTGGGTCTCGACGGCCTCGACGGCCGAGTTGAGGGCAGCAATCATGCGGGGGTCCTCCTTTCACGCTCAGTCTGCAAGGCCGTCGACGTTCATCACCCGATCATCCGGGGCCGATCCGGTCGTCCCCGCCCGGTCCCGGACGCCACCGTCAGCCGCTACGACATGGGCCACGGCCGTCCCGCACGGTCAGGGCATGTCGCGCAGTGCGGTGCGTCCGACGCGCCGTGCAGGTCCACTGTCCGCCTGGACCAGCCGCCCAGCGGTGGCACGGACGGCATCCTGCAACGAGGGGTTGCGTCGCCCGATCGCCCGCAGGGACATCGACATCGACTTCGTGACCAGCGGTCTCTGGTCCGCGGCGTACTGCTCCACCAGCGCGAGGCCCGCGATGAACTGGGCATCGGCGGCCGAAGTGTCGTGCAGGGCCAGGCTCCACAACAGGGCGAACGACGCCCGACGCACGAACTCCCGCTCGTCGCGTGCCCAGGGCTCGAGCCTTGACCAAGCGTGCGGCGCCCGGTCGAACAGCGAGAAGCAGACGGTGTCGCACAGCGCCCAGTTGTCGAAGTCGGCACACCAACGGTCCATCTGCTCGAGCGTGACCCGCTCCGGCTCATCCACGAGTGCCGCGACGATGCGCGCCTCGTAGATCGCGGTCGCCCACAGCTCCGTAGCGAGCTCGTGGTCGCGTCCCAGGTCGCGCGCGATCCGCTTCATGGCGGCCATCGGCACTCCCAGGGACTGCTCGGCGTGGATTCCGTACCGGGGACCCATCTGGGCGAGCGTCTCGTCCGAGGCGTGCTCGCGGAGCACGGCCAACACTCCGCCACGATCGGCTCGCGGCCGGTCGCTGGGCACACCGCCTGGGCTGAGGCCGTGCGGGGTGCCGGTCATGGTGGTTCCTCTCGTCGGATGCATCATCCGTGGAGGGT
>Ga0173481_10000131_pt1 | contig 13553 bp, 15 predicted proteins | sample NitcycUS073202C2_FD_136667 | JGI IMG/M metagenome (GOLD analysis project Ga0173481, IMG submission 136667) | Soil microbial communities from Arlington Agricultural Research Station in Wisconsin, USA - Nitrogen cycling UWRJ-S073-202C-2 (version... ... | reverse complement strand
GCGCTCGGGATCTCGAAGGCGTTCACCGGCCTCGTGATCGTCGCGATCGCCGGGAACGCAGTCGAGAACGTCGTGGCCGTGCAGCTCGCCGCGAAGGGCCAGAACGACCTCGCGATCTCCGTCGTGAAGAACTCGGTCGCCCAGATCGCGTGCTTCCTGTGGCCGGTGCTCGTCCTCGCCTCGCTGTTCTTCGAGGAGCGGCTGACCTTCGTCGTCGATCCGGTGTTCCTCGGCGCATTGGCGCTCACCGCGATCGCGATCTGGCAGATCACCGGCGACGGCCGGGCGGCGCTCTACGAAGGTCTCGCGCTCGTCAGCCTCTACGTCGTCCTCGCGACCCTCGTCTGGTTCGAGTAGGCCTACAACCCCACGAGGCGCCGCAGCGCGCGCACCTCGTCGCGCTTCAGGTCGCGCCAGTCGCCGGGCCGCAGCCTGCCCGGGCCGAGACCGGCGTAGCGCGACCGCCGGAGCCGGACGATCGGGTGCCCGACGGCCTCGAGCATCCTGCGCACCTGCCGGTTCCGGCCCTCGTGGAGCACGAGCTCGAGCTGCGACGGCCCGAGCCGGCGCACCCGCGCCGGGGCCGTGCGGCCGTCCTCGAGCTCGACCCCCTCCGCGAGGGCTTTCAGGACGTCGTCGCCGGGCTCGCCCTCGACCTCGGCGACGTAGGTCTTCTCGACGCCGTAGCGCGGATGAGCGAGGCGGTGGGCGAGCGGCCCGTCGTTCGTCAGGAGCAGCACGCCCGTCGTGTCGCGGTCGAGCCGCCCCACCGGGACGACCCGTGTGTCGCCGCCGACGAGGTCGACGACGGTCGGCCGGCCTTTCGGATCTCGGGCGGTCGTGATCGTCCCGCGCGGCTTGTTGAGGAGGACGTGACGGAGCGCCTGCTTCCCCACCTCGCGGCCGTCGACGAGGACGACGCTCGTCCCCTCGACGAAGGTGTTGAGCTCGCCCGCACGGCCGTCGACCGTCACCCGGCCGGCCTTGATCAGCTCGTCGGCGCCGCGACGCGACGCGACGCCGGCCCGGGCAAGGTACGCGTTCAGCCGCACGACGCCATTCTTGCGCGGCTAGGCTCCCGGCCCGTGGGTGACTACGCCGACCTCACCCGGCGGCTGGCCGACCTCGTCGTCGGCTACGGCGCCAACGTCCAGCCTGGCCAGATCGTCGGCGTGACCACGTATCCGGGCAAGGAGGAGCTCACCCGCGAGATCGCGCGGGCCGCCTACGAGCGCGGAGCGCGCTGGGTGGACGTCTGGGTGTTCGACACCCGCGTCAAGCGGGAGCGCCTGCTGCACGCCGACGAGTCGACCCTCGACTTCGTTCCCGCCTGGATGATCGACCGGCTCGAGTGGCTCTCCGACGAGCATGCCGCGCGCGTGACCCTGAACGGCCCCGCGGATCCGGAGGCACTCGTAGGCGTCGACCCCGCCCGAGCGGGACGAGACGTGCTCCCGTACCTCCCGAACACCGGCGACGTCGTCAATAGCGGGACGACGAACTGGTGCGTGGCGCCCGCGCCGACGCGTGGCTGGGCATCGCTCGTCTACCCGGGCCTCGACGGGGACGCGGCGTACGACCGTCTCTGGGAGGCGATCGCGCACGTCTGCCGGCTCGACGAGCCCGACCCGGCAGAGGCCTGGCGCGAGCGAGCGCGCCGTCTCGAAGGCATCGCCACGATCCTGACCGGGCGCCGCTTCGACGCGATCCGCCTCTACGGGCCGGGAACCGACCTCACGGTTGGCCTCATGCCGACCTCGGTCTGGCACGCCGCGGACTTCACGACGGTCGACGGCCTCCGCCATTTCCCGAACATCCCGAGCGAGGAGATGTTCACCACGCCCGATCCCGAGCGCGCGGACGGTCACGTCACGGCGACGCGGCCGCTCGAGGTCTACGGCGCGATGATGGACGGGATCCGCGTCGAGTTCGCCGGCGGCAGGGCCGTGCGCATCGACGCCGACAGCGGCGCCGACACCCTCCGCTCGATCGCAGCCAAGGACGAGGGCTCCTCACGCCTCGGGGAGCTCGCGCTCGTCGACGGCGAGGGACGTATCGGGCCGCTCGGCACGACGTTCTACGAGACGCTCCTCGACGAGAACGCCGCAAGCCACATCGCCCTCGGCAACGGCTACGACCTCGGTGTCGAGTCCGCCGAGGACAAGGCCCGCGTCAACCAGTCCTCGGTTCACGTCGACTTCATGATCGGCTCGCCGGAGCTCGACGTCGACGGCCTCACCGCGGGCGGCGAGGCGGTGCCGCTCCTCCGCGGCGGCGCCTGGCAGGTGTGACCCACCCCGGGGCGGGCAGGTATTCCTACACCGGCGGCTCGGGGTCGTACTGGATGTAGCGGCGCACCTCGCGCGCCCGCTCCACCGAGTGCAGCCGCGCGACGAGGTGGAGCGCCATGTCGATTCCCGCCGACACGCCCGCGGCGGTGACGATCTCGCCGCTGTCGACGAACCGGTCGTCGGGCCGCACCTCGATCGTCGGATCGAGCTCGGCGAGCCTTTCGAGCGAGCCCCAGTAGGTGGTGGCCGGCCGGTCGCGTAGCAGGCCCGCCGCGGCGTAGACGATCGCGCCCGTGCACACGCTCGTCATCAGCGTGCCACCCTCGCGCAGCTCACGGAGCCGCACGAGGACCTTCTGGTCGGCGAGCTCGCGCCGCGTGCCGACGCCGCCCGGATAGACGAGAACGTCGATCGCGGGTGCCGTCTCCCACGTGTGGTCGGCGAGCACGCGCAGTCCCTTCGCGCAGGTGATCGGCTCCGTCGTCGACGCGACGGTGAACGCCTCCACGCCGTCGTCGGGCCACTGCGTCGCCCACGCCGCGAGCACCTCCCACGGGCCCGCGAAGTCGAGCTCCTCCGCGCCGTCGAACAGGGCTACCGCGATCCGCGTCACGACCGCGTCCGGACGAGGTGTTGCGGCCACGAAGGGGACGCCTCGAGGGATGTGCCCCTGCCGCAGGCAGGGGCTCCGAGCGGCGGGAGTCCGCTCGGCGGATCCCCGCTTGCGGACGAGAACACGACAGCCGCGATGCGGGTCACGAGGCGCGTGCTTCGGCGACGGCGAGCAGCCGCTCGCGGATCGCCTCGGGCTCGCCGCCGAGGTCGTCGAGCCGCGGCAGCTCGGCGAGCGTGTCGAGCCCGAAGACGCGCTCGAACAGCGGCGTCACCCGGTAGCGGACCGCGCCTCCCGGACCGCTCTCGCGCCCGGCCTCCGCGACGAGGCCGCGCTCGACGAGCGATGCGACCGCGGAATCGGCGGCGACACCGCGCACGCGCGCGATCTCCGGGCGTGAGACGGGCCCCATGTAGGCGACGATCGCCAGCGTCTCGAGGGCAGCCTGGGAGAGACCGCGCTCGACGGGCCGCTCGAACAGGCGCCCGCACGCCTCCGCGGCCTCGCGCGACGCACGGAACGCGTACCCACCGGAGACGCGCTCGAGCACGATCCCGCTGCGGGTCTCGGCGAAGCGCTCGCGCAGGAGGCCGAGAGCGGTCTCGACGCGTTCGGCGTCGTCAGCGGTCGCGGCCGCGAGCTCGTCGACGGTGAGCGGCTGGGAAGCGACGACGAGCAGGGCCTCGATCGTGCGTGCGAGGGCGTCGATCGGCGTGCCGACGATCGTGTCGGCGGAGATCAGGCGGAGCGGACGGTCCACGCGTGTGTCCTTTCTGCCTCGTCGCGCGAGACACGGATGGGGGCGAAGGGAGCAGCCTGCGCGAGGGCGACCTCGCCGGCCTTGCGCAGCTCGAGCAGCGCGAGGAATGCCACGGCCTGCTCGACCCGCGAGAGGCCCGCGACCTCGCCGTCGAAGTCGAACACGCGCCGGCGGCGGAGGACGGCGCGGAAGCGCTCGAGGAACTGGGCGACGGGCGGGAAGCGAAGGGCCATGTGCGAGAGAGACACCTTCGGCGGCGGGACGGCCAACCCTCTGAGGGCCGCCGCGAGCTGGATGGGATCCTGGTCTGCGAGCCGTCGCTCGGCGCGCGGCGCGAGCGGAGCCGGTCCGAGCCGGAAGTACCGTTCGCGTTCGCCCTCGAGCCGTTCGCGCAGCCAGACGGCGGCCTCCTTCATGCGCCGGTACTCGGCGAGCCGCCGCGCGAGCTCCTCGGCCGCCTCCTCGGGCTCGAGCTCTGCGAGCTCCGCGCCCTCCTCCGGGAAGAGCTGGCGGGCCTTGATCTCGAGGAGCGCGGCGACGAGCACGAGGAACTCGCCGCAGGCGTCGAGATCGATCCGGTCGCCGGCGGTGAGGTGTTCGACGAACGCCACGACGATGGAGGCGATGTCGATCTCCGCCGGCTCGAGCTGCTCCTTCAGGATCAGCGTGAGGAGGAGGTCGAACGGGCCCTCGAACGCGTCGAGGTCCAGCTCGAGGTCGCGAACCGCCGACGGCACGGCCCGGAATCTAGCCGGGCGGTCGGACGCGCTTGCCGTGCGGGACGGCCATCTTCCGCGCCGGCGCGACGGGCTTCGCCTTCCTCCTCCGCGGTCGCGCAGGGCGGTCCGAGCGTTGCGAGAGCACGTACCAGACCGTTCCCCCCGCGATCCCGAGCAGGGACACCCAGGCGTTGAGCCGAAGGCCCGCGATGTGGTGCGCCGGGTCGATCCGCAGGAGCTCCTCCCCGAACCGGCCGATGCAGTAGAGGACGATGTACGCGGCGAAGACACCGGGGGGCCGGGGTCGCAGGCGCCGCTCGATCACGTAGACGAGGAACGCGGCCGCCCCGAAGTCCCAGAGCAGCTCGTAGAGGAAGGTCGGGTGGAACGTCGCCTGGTCGAGGTGGTCGAGGGGCCGGTTGACCGGGTCGATCTCGAGCCCCCAGGGCAGGTCGGTCGGCTTGCCGAAGAGCTCCTGGTTCCACCAGTTCCCGAGCCGGCCGAGGCCCTGGGCGAGGAGCAGGCCGGGCGCGAGGCAGTCGGCGAGCAGCCAGACGTCGGCGCCGGCGCGCTTCGCGACGATGCCGCCGACGAGGCAGCCGAGCGCGATCCCGCCCCAGACGCCCAGCCCCCCGCGCCAGATCGCGAACACGCCCCACCACTCGTCGGGAACCTCGTTCCAGCTCGTGGCGATGTGGTAGAGCCGGGCTCCGACGATCCCTGCCGCAACCCCCCACACGGCGCAGCGGAAGATGAGATCCCAGTCGCCGCCGCGAGAGACCCAGCGACGGCCGGTGACCCACACGCAGAGCGCGATCGCCGCCAGCAAGGTCAGGCCGTACATGTGGAGCGTGAACGGGCCGACCTCGAGCGTGCCCGAGCTGGGCGAGGGAATGGATGCGAGAAGGCTCACCGCGCGCGCATCCTACGGCGCCTGTCCGATGCCCTTCGCGCGAAGCTCCGCGAGCGCGGCGTCCGTCTTGCCGAGGCCGTCGAGGCCCATTCCCGCGAGCACCTCCGGCGCCTTCGTGAACTGGATCTCTCGGTAGTCGACCACCTGGAGAAGGTTCCCCCACGGATCGTGAAGGTCGAGCGAGGGAGGCCGCGAGACCTCGATCCCCGCGGCGACGGCGGCCGCGCGCACCGCCTCCTTGTCGTCGACGACGATGCCGACGTGCCGATGCGCGTCCGGGGCGTCGCCCGCGGCCCGCATCAGGGCGACGAACTGGTCGCCCATGTCCACGAACGCCATCGACGGAGACCGGCCGCGCAGCGTGAGCCGACCGAAGAGCCGCTCCCAGAACGCGAGCGCTTCGTCGATCGAGCCGACCTCGAGCGCGACGTGGTTGATGCCGACCAGCGCCACGTCCGGAGCGTAGAGGGAACCCGCCCGGCTCCGGCGGTGTACGTCGTCCAAACGAGAGAGAGGAGCACCCCGTGCGCAGGTCGATCGCCGTTCTCGCAGTGCTCGCCGCCGTCGTGCCCGCCGCCGCTCTCGCGGGCGGCTGGGCGACCGTGCAGCTGAGCTCGACTCCGGCCGGAGTCGAGGCGCGTGCGCCGTGGGTGGTGAACCTGACGGTGCTCCAGCACGGGGTCACGCCGCTCGCGGGTGTGACACCCGAGGTTCGCATCACCCAGGGGACGATGCGCCGCGCGTTCGTGGCGCGGCCGACCGGCCGCGTCGGCGTCTACCGCGCGCGCGTCGTCTTCCCGCGCGCGGGCACGTGGCGCTGGACGATCTGGGACGGCTTCTCGCGCACCCATACGTACGCGCCGGTGCGCGTCGCACCGCCCGCCTGAGGTCGCGGAGGCGCATCCGTCGCGACGCCGAGCAAAGGAGGCAGTTGCGGCCCCGAAGGGGACGCCTTCAGGGATCTGCCCCGCCGCAGGCGGGGATCAAGCGGCAGGAATCCGCTCGGCGGATTCCTGCTTGCGCAACAAATCAGAGCGCGTCGGCGTGGAGCCGTTGCCCGAGGCTCTGGAGGACCTTCGTCGCGATCGACGGCATCTGCTCGATCAGCCCCCGGAACGCCCGGTCGGTGACGACGAGCAGGCGCACCGGCGCCGTCGCGGTCACGGTCGCGGTGCGCGGTACGTCGGAGACGAGCGCGATCTCGCCGATGAAGTCGCCGGCACCGAGGTCGCGCACGGTCTTCCCGGCGCGTGTCACGCGCACCGTCCCGTCGACGATCACGATGAACTCCCGGCCACGCTCTCCCTCGCGGATCAGCGTCGCGCCCTCGCCCAGGTCGAGCTCGTCGGCGAGCGCGGCGATCTTCTGGAGCTCCGCCTTCGAGCATCCTGCGAAGAGCGGCACGCCCTTCATCAGCTCGACCTTCGTGTCCTTCTGGAGCCGCATCCGGCGATCCTACGAAGCCGGAGGCTCGCACCGCAAGTCCCCGAGGATTTACAGCTCCTTCACCCGGGTACAGCAATTCCCAGACGAACGTCGCGTACAACTCGACAACCGGAGACGACGTTCGTGCGAATACCCAGGTGAGGAAGGACGTTCGTAGAAGAGAGCCCCATGTCGATCATCGATGTCACCGATACCAGCTTCGAGCTCGAGCGCGTCGAGCTGTGGCGCCTCGACACGCTCCAGCGCGCGGGGTACGACTCCGAGTCCGCAGCGGTCCTCGCAGCCTCGCCCGAGATCGACCTGCACTTCGCCGTCTCGCTCCTCGAGCGCGGCTGCTCGATCGATCTCGCCCTTCAGATCCTGCTGTGACGCGTGGCCGCGCGAGCGGCTACAGGAGGGCGACCGTGCCGCCCAGCACCGACCGCGCCTCGGCGATGAAGTCGGGGTCGGGACGGACGCGAAACTCGGGCCCGAGCGCGTAGGTCTTCGGCCCCTCGGACGTATCGAGCGCAAGGTAGACCGGCGAGTCGCCCGGGAACTCGCGCACGAGGCGCGCGAGCTCGCGGATCACGCCGGCGGGCGTCTCGCGCGCGTCCAGGGAGAACCGCACCTCGCGCCGCTCGGCCACCGCCTCGAACGCGGTCACCTCCGCGGCGACGACCTTCGTCTCGCCCTGCTGCTTGTGGTCGATGCGCCCCCGCACGATCAGGATCCGGTCCGTGACGCAGAGCTCCCGCGCCGCCTGGTAGGCCGAGTTGAAGACGACGACCTCGGCCGTCCCGGTCGGGTCGTCGAGGGTGAGGAAGACCATCGGATCGCCGCGCTTCGTCGTCAGGTGCTTGACGTCCGAGACGATCCCGCCCACGGTCACCGTTTCCCCGTCGCGTCGCCGCTCGAGCTCCGAGAGGGTGGCGTCCGTCTTCCGGCGCAACTGGTCGCGGACGCCCGAGAGCGGGTGCTCGGAGACGTAGAGCCCGAGCGTCTCCTTCTCGAGTCGCAGCAGCTCCTGCTTCTCGTACTCCGCGGTCGGGATCGCCGGGTGGTGTGCGGGCGCCGCCGGCGTCGACGCGTCGCCGAGGTCGAAGATCGACGCCTGGCCCATCAGCCGGTCGGCCGCGAGCTTCTGTCCGTGCCCGAGCGCCTGCTCGAGCACGGCGAGCATCCCCATCCGCGAGGCGCCGGTCGAGTCGAGCGCACCGCACTTGACGAGTGACTCGAGCGAGCGCTTGTTGACCACCTGCGGGTCGACGCGCTCGGTGAAATCCCAGATCGACGCGAACGGCCCGCCGTCGGCCCGCGCGGCGACGATCCGCTGCGCCGCCGTCTCCCCAACGTTCTTCACGGCGTTCAGACCGAAGCGGATCTTCCCCTCGACGACCGCGAAGTCGACGGCGGACGAGTTGACGTCCGGCGGCAGCACCTCGATCCCCATCTCGTCGCAGGCGTTGACGTAGAACGGGACACGGTCCTTCGTGTTCATGACGCTCGAGATGAGCGCCGCCATGTACTCGCACGGGTGGTTCGCCTTCAGCCAGGCCGTCCGGTAGGCGATCAGGGCGTAGCACGCCGCGTGCGCCTTGTTGAAGGAGTAGTCCTGGGACGACTCCATGTCCTTCCAGAGCTGGTCTGCGACGGCGGGCGTGACGCCGTTCGCGGCGCAGCCGTCGAGGAACTTCCCCTTGAGCGAGGCCATCAGCTCGTGGATCTTCTTGCCGATCGCGCGGCGCAGCGTCTCGGCCTCCGCGGGCTCGAAGCCCGCGAGCTGCTTCGCGATCTGCATGTACTGCTCCTGGTAGACGCAGATGCCGTACGAGTCGCCGGTGATCGGCTCGAGCCTCGGGTCGATGTACGTCACGGCCTCGCGTCCGTTCTTGCGCGCGGCGTAGGTGGGGATGTACTGCATCGGGCCGGGCCGGTAGAGCGCGACGAGGGCGATCAGGTCCTCGAACTCCGTCGGCTTGACCGCGCGGAGCGCGTCGCGCATCCCCGACGACTCGAACTGGAAGACGCCGGTCGCGTCCGCCCGCGCGAGCATCTCGTATGTCTTGCGGTCGTCGAGGGGAAGCGATCCGATGTCGACGCCGCCGACCAGCTCGACCGCCTTGTCGATCACGTCGAGGTTGCGCAGGCCGAGGAAGTCGACCTTGAGGAGGCCGAGCGCCTCGACGTTCTTCATCGAGAGCTGGGTGACCACCTCGGCGTCGGGGCCCTTCTGCTGGAGCGGGACGACGTCGATCAACGGCTCGGCGCCGATCACGACCCCGGCGGCGTGGATGGAATCCGCCCGGGTGAGGCCCTCGAGGGGCCGTGCGAGGTCGACGATCTCCTTCGCGACGGGGTCGTCCGCGACCGCGCGAGCGAGCTCCTGTCCCGGCTTCAGCGCCTCCTCGAGCGTCTGGCCGGGGCCTTCCGGCACGAGCTTCGCGATGCGGTCGACGACGCCGTAGGGGATCTCGAGCACCCGGCCCGCGTCCCGCAGCGCGGCGCGAGCGGCCATCTTCGAGAAAGTGATGATCTGGGCGACACGGTCGCGCCCGTACTTCTCGGCGACGTAGTTGATCACGCGCTCTCGCCCGTCGACGGCGAAGTCGATGTCCATGTCGGGCATGTCCTTGCGCGCCGGGTTCAGGAAGCGCTCGAACAGCAGTCCGTAGCGGAGAGGGTCGATGTCGGTGATCTCGAGGCAGTAGGCGGCGAGCGAGCCGGCGGCGGAGCCGCGGCCGGGGCCGACCGAGACGCCGTTCCGCTTCGCGAAGCCGATGAAGTCGGCGACGATGAGGAAGTAGTCCGCGAAGCCCATCTCGCGGATCGTCTTGAGCTCGAAGCGGAGCCGCTCGTCGAGCTCCGGCGTCGAGGCGCCGTAGCGCCTGGCGAGGCCTTTCTCGCACAGCTCGACGAGGTAGTCGAACGCGTCGCGCCCGTCGGGCACGGGGAACTTCGGCAGCCGGATGCGGCCGAGCTCGAGCTCGACATTGCAGCGCTCCGCGACCTCGAGGCTGCGCCGGAGCGCCTCCTCGTGGCCGGGGAAGTCGAGGGCCATCTCGGCCGGCGTCTTGAAGTAGAACTCCTCCGCGCCGAAGCGCCACCGGTTCGGGTTCTTGAGCGAGTCGCCGGACTGGATGCAGAGGAGGGCCTCGTGGCTGTACGCATCCGTCGCGTCGAGGTAGTGGACGTCGCCCGTCGCGACGAGCGGGAGCTTCTGCCGTTCCGCCAGCCCGGGGAGCCCGCGGAAGGCAGCCTGTTGCACGTCGAGCCCGACGTTCTGGAGCTCGACGTATGTGTTGTCGCGCCCGAAGATCTGCGCGAGCCGGTCGAGCTCCGCCTCGGCGTCCGCGTCGCGCGCCTCGGAGAGCGCCCGTGAGACACGGCCCGAGAGGCAGCCGGAGAGCGCGATCAGGCCGGGCGCGTGGCGCTCGAGGAGCTCCCAGTCGACGCGGGGCTTGTAGTAGTAGCCCTGGAGGTAGCCGAGCGAGCAGAGCTTGACGAGGTTCGCGTAGCCGGTGTTGTCGGACGCCAGGAGGGTGAGATGCGCGTGGCCCTTCACCTGCGCGCGACGGTCGTCGACGACGTAGACCTCGCATCCGTAGATCGGCTTGATCCCGTGCGCCGCGGCGGCCTTGTGGAGATCGACCGCTCCCGCCATCGAGCCGTGGTCGGTGAGCGAGACGGCCGGCATCTCGAGGTCGGCGGCCTTCTTCGCGAGCGCCGGGATCCTGCACGCCCCGTCGAGGATCGAGTACTCCGAGTGGACGTGCAGATGGACGAACGGGGCGCTCACGGGAAGGCCATCGTACTTCCGGCGTGGGACGTTCCCGGATTGCGCGGAAGCGCACGATCCGGAGCAAGAGGGGAGGCTGAAGGCACGCCCGGCACGCCCCCGGCCAACCCGCCGTCCACGCCGGCTAGACCTTCCGCCGGGTGATCCCGGACTGGACAACGGCCTCGGATCGCCGATAACGGGAGCATGCGGCAGATGCCCATCTCTCTCAAGCTGGTGGCGGCGCTGAGCCTTCTTGCCGAGGCGACGGCTGCGGCGCTCGTCTTCTGGCACACCGGCCCCCGGGCGCGGTAGAGATCCCGGGCTCGGGGCTCAGGACGCTGGGGCGTGGCTTCAGCCTCGCTCCCTCCTCCCTGGTGCGACACTGGACGCGTGAAGGTCGCCATCACCGGTGCGTCGGGGCTCGTCGGCACGGCGCTCGTTCCCGCGCTCCGAGAAGCCGGGCACGACGTCGCGACGCTCGTCCGGCGCTCTCCGGCGGGCGAGGACGAGATCGAGTGGCACCCCGACGCGGGGACGATCGACGCGGCGCGACTCGCGGGCGTCGACGCCGTCGTGCACCTTGCAGGCGAGACGATCGGGCAGCGCTGGTCGACCGACGCGCGCCGGCGGATCCTCGGAAGCCGCGTCGACGGCACCGGCCTCGTCGCACGGACGATGGCGTCGCTCGAGCCGCGGCCGTCTGTCCTCGTCCAGGCTTCGGGAGTCGGCTTCTACGGGCTCGGCGGAGAGCCCGTCACCGAGGCGAGCCCCAAGGGCGCGGGGTTCGCCGCGGACGTCGTCGAGGCGTGGGAGCAGGCGGCCGGGCCCGCGCGCGAGGCGGGCATCCGCGTCGTCGCGCTCCGCACGGCGCCGATCCTCGACCGCAACGAGGGGCCGGTCGGGAGGATGCGGCTTCCCTTCCTGCTCGCACTCGGCGGCCGGGTCGGGAGCGGCAGGCAGTGGTGGAGCTGGGTCTCCCTGCCCGACGTGGTGCGCGCGTACCTGTACGCGCTCGAGAGCGACCTCTCGGGGCCGGCGAACGTGGTCGCGGGCGCCGTCACGAACGCGGAGTTCACGAAGGCTCTCGGGCTGGCCCTGCACCGGCCGACCGTCCTCCCTCTGCCGACCTTCGCGGTCCGGCTCGCGTTCGGGCAGATGGGCGAGGAGCTCCTCCTCGGCGGCCAGCGGCCGCTGGCCGAGCGGCTCACGCAGACCGGCTTCGCGTTCCGGGACACCGACCTCGACCAAGCGCTCGCCGCCGCCCTCGCGCCGCGAGAGGAGGTCGGGCATACTGGCCCTGTCCCCGACGAAGGAGGTCGACGATGACCGATACCGCTTCCTCCGCGCCGCGCCCCGCGCGGCTCGTCGGCTGAACCACGAGACGGGCCTCTCGCGACGGGCGCACTGCGCGTCCTTCGTTCCGTAGTCCGAGAGGAGACCTTTCGCGTGCCCGATCTCACCACCCTCGGCTGGGATGACGCCCTCGCCGAGCAGTTCGCCCCGTACGCGGCGGATGGCCTCATCGCCGGCCGCGTCACGGTGCAGCACCGCGGCGCCTACGACGTGCTGACGGAGCCCGGAGAGCTCCGCTGCGACGTCGCCGGACGCCTCTACGAGGAGTCCCGATCGCCCGCCGACCTGCCGGCGGTGGGCGACTGGGTCGCCGTCGCGCCCCGCGCCGAGGAGGACGCCGGCACGATCCAGGCCGTCCTTCCTCGCCGCACGAAGTTCTCGCGCAAGACCGCCTGGCAGGCGGCCGAGGAGCAGGTGCTCGCCGCGAACGTCGACGTCGTCTTCATCGTCAGCTCCCTCAACGAGGACCTGAACCTGCGTCGTCTCGAGCGCTACCTCATCCTGGGGCGGGAGAGCGGCGCGCAGCCCGTCGTGCTGTTGACGAAGAGCGACCTCGCACACGACCCGGAGGGAGCGGTCGCCGCGGTCGAGGCGATCGCCGCTGACGTCCCCGTCCACACGCTGTCGAGCACGACGGGCGAGGGGCTCGACGCGGTGCGCTCGCACCTCCGCCCGGGCGTCACGGCTGCGCTGCTCGGCTCGTCCGGCGTCGGCAAGTCGACCCTCGTGAACACGCTCGCCGGCGAGGAGCTGCTCGAGACGCAGGAGCTCCGCAGCGACGGCCAGGGGCGCCACACGACGTCTCGCCGCGAGCTCGTCCAGCTTCCCGGCGGGGCGCTCGTGATCGACACGCCGGGCATGCGCGAGCTCCAGCTGTGGGCCGCGGACGAGGCGCTCGAGGAGACGTTCGACGACGTGACGTCGCTGTTCGCGCAGTGCCGCTTCTCCGACTGCAGCCACGAGATCGAGCCGGGCTGCGCGGTCAAGGAGGCGATTGCGGACGGGACGCTGGCGCCGGAACGCTGGGAGAGCTACCTGAAGCTCGAAGCGGAGATGGCCGCGCTCGAACGGAGGCTCGACAAGCGCCTGGCCTCCGAAGAGCGCAAGCGCTGGCGGGCGCTCGCCCGGCAGCGCCGGCGGTGACTTCCCATCGCACAGGCGGAGGTCTACGATCGGCTCCATGCCGAGCGTGAGCGAGATCATGACCCCGGACGTGCTCGGGCTCGACCCCACGACGAGCCTGCTCGAGGCGGCCCGGCGCATGCACGAGCGGCGGGTCGGCGCGGTCGTCGTGACCGAGGGCGAGCGCCTCGTCGGCATCGTCACCGAGCGTGACGTCCTCCGCGCAGTCGCGACGGGCGGCCTCGACGGCCCGGTGGCGGACGCGATGACCCGCTCGCCCGAGACGATCGAGCCCGACGAGAGCGCGGGTCAGGCCGCGGCGCTGATGATCCACGGCGGCTTTCGGCACCTGCCGGTGGTCGACGGCGGCGACGTCGTCGGGATGGTCTCGATCCGCGACCTCGTGCGCGTCTCGGTCGACGACGAGGCGCCGCGGGGCGTCTAGGTCCCGAACGCCGCCTGCTTGTCCTCCTCGGAGAGGCGGCCCGCCGCGTAGGTCGACGTTCCCTCGCCGGAGAGCTCCCGGGCCGCGGCGGCCAGCGCCCCGTAGGCGGTCGCGGCGAACAGGCCCCCGGT
>Ga0173481_10000130_pt1 | contig 13590 bp, 13 predicted proteins | sample NitcycUS073202C2_FD_136667 | JGI IMG/M metagenome (GOLD analysis project Ga0173481, IMG submission 136667) | Soil microbial communities from Arlington Agricultural Research Station in Wisconsin, USA - Nitrogen cycling UWRJ-S073-202C-2 (version... ... | reverse complement strand
GTAGAAGTATGCTATGACCTGTACATTTCTGAGTTTTTGTTCCGGCTGCTATGTTTTCAGCTTGACCTGTTATGGTCCAAGTTTTGGCCGTAGAATCTAGTCTTGTTACTAGATTAGAAGTCTTAAATTGGTTTTGTTTGACTACACATTGTGTATCTCCTGCAAGCTGACATAGCTGAGCTGTATCAAGAAGTAGTAGGTATGTGGGCTGCTTGCCTTGTGATGGTGCAGTTACTACATTGTTAACAATAACATTCTTTGTGACTGTATCTACTTTTGTATTGACTTTGACTATTACCTTTTGCTGCTGTCTGTTATCGACTATCTTTATATTTGATGTTCCACCACCTGCTCCGTTTCCATTATGTGGTCCATTTGGTGGCTGCTTAAAGTTGGGCAAGTCATTTGCCTTGCTATTAGGGCCACATCCTGGGAGATGACTGTTAACACCACATGTAACCTTTGTATTACATTATTGCAGTTGTATAGTAGCGTTAATGCATTTTTTCCTTTGCTACTTATGTTTATTATTATCGCGTTAATCATTATTCTGAGAGTCAGAAAGGTTGTTCAAGGAACTAAAGTAGATATAAAAAAGACAATTATTTTTTCAGCGTATTTTATTGCTATTGCTTCATTCCTAGTTTACAATTCTTTTCTAGTTGGCGATGTCCCGTTTGTATATATCGTTCCATATTTCGCTATTGCTGTAACTGCAGCATACTTTTCTTATATTTATTCGAAAAGTGCTCTTTCCTTTTGGGAACTACCTGCCACTAGTAACAATAGGAGTAGTTCTACCGTGACATATGCTAAGGGAGGATTATCGATTTATATTGTGTATGTAGTGGCATTAACTATACGTATAGCAATTAACTTTCTCTTTATTGGTTCAAACAATTATATTTTAACAATAACCAACTATTAGCTAATGACACTGCTAGTACTATTTTTGCACTTATCGTTTGTTATCCTAGTTAATCAACATCATAAAACGTAGACAGCAAAATATGTAATGTAATAATAAAGCAATTTGCAAATAACTGTCTAGGTTTTGATGTTCAGTTTAGGCCTTTCTTTGAAAAGGGAGAGGAAGAAGATGATTAAATATTAATTAATCAAACACAATCCTTTCTCAAATGTTCGTGTTTCATCTGGGGAACAATCCAAGCTTTTTTTCTGCATGCTTGTCAATTGTTTTATCAAAGGTAATATTGTAATTTTGCTTATAAGAAGTTCTTATACAGAATAACTAGGCGTGATTCGGTATGCTGCTATATACCCTAAGAAGAGAAGAGGAAGAAGAGAGTTAGATATTACTATTAAACATAATACTCCCATCAGCCATCTTGAACACCGCTCTCCCTGTCCATACCAATAGCCATTATTTATTAACTCTACGACTTAATTTTCGATTACTTGTCACTCAAGCGATAGATACAATCATGACTGGAGAAGGTCTTGATGATAAAGACCTTATCATCTCTAAACTACTTAGGCAGGATATACAAAAGTACAAGAGCTTATTTCCCCATGTATCTGCAGCCATTCAATCAATAAAGAACCCTCTAAAAGGTGAGACAATTCAGTATATCTATACAGACTCAAAGCATAACAACCCACTTTGTAGAGTAGTTCCTATAGAGAACCCAGCATCGCTTCCCCCATACGACAAAGAAAAATATAAAGAAATGATACTTGATGCTGCAGAAACAGTTCTAGGATTTTTTGGCTTTAATAGAACTGTATACAGTAATCTCAAGAGGAATAATGGGAAAAGAAAATGGAGATGGTATGAAGAATTAAAAGAACAAACAACAAAAGACATAGAAACTGAGATGCTTTAATGTTAAAAGAAAAGATTTATTGTTTTAGACTAAAACAATAAGCAGCTGGGCCTTGTAGGTCCCGCCACTTTGAGGTTTAAACTCCTCAACTATCCGGATTTGGGCACAGTACGAAACAAATCTGCGATATTAACGATTTTTGGAGATTCATTCTAGTAGACATACAAGACTTTGTATACACTACCACTATAACTGAAATAATTGAGATAAAACAATCCAAGCAAAAAGTTTCACTGAATTGCTTGTGGCTTGCTCATCATATGTTCTTACATATCATAGGCTGTAATAATATTTCATACATCATGCTATTATTATATAATTAAGCTCAAAGTCAAAGTCACATTGGTACATGATATCAGGTGTTGCTGCTTTCAAATTCCTGCATTCTAGCTGTTAAAGCCATGACTTGGTCTGATAGCTGTGCTATAGCATCGTCTTTCATTTTGTCATAATTTTCAATTAGGTCTTTACTCTACCTTCATTTTCTTAGTTTAAATTATAATATCTGTTGCACTTTTAACGATTTTATACTCATATTTCAAAAACCATGTGTTCTCGATTATAACTGTCTTTTAGCATAAATAATAAGTTGTAACTGGAATAATTACTTTTATGGATATTTATACAGAAACAGTACGTTAAAATCAACTACTGACCTCCCTTACATATGGATGTCAAATCCCGGTGACCGCACTATATATACAAATTCATATACTGCAACTGCAACTTGTATTATAATAATCTATCATATGAATCCATAGTTACAACCTATGCCTCTTTCGCTGAGATTCAGGTACATGATAAAGTACAATTCTAAAATACTCACAAAGGCCCTGGTTCCTAGTAGTTTTGATGGATATTTTACAATTCATGGTGAGTGCGAAATGGATGGAAAAAGAAGAATAAAGTTTGCTTCATCTGAAAATAGTATCAGAAAAAAGTACATTCGAGAAACCTTACCTCAGCATTTTTGTGGATAAGATAGTAATGTGGTAAATTCATTTGAGTTATTTGTGGGCTAAGAGGAGAAGATACTTTGGGATTAGGCGAAGAAGATAGAGGAGCAGATGGTGTCAACACAACCACATTATCAAGTTTATGTTTCAGCTGCTTATCTCTCTCAGCCCTATCAGCTACATCGGCGATAATACCAATAGTCACAAATACAGAAAAGATTAAGGCTATTATTGATGGAATTACAACTATGACCAACTTTCCAGAATTCATATTGTAAAGAGGAAATATGACATATTACGAGCAAATAAGCCTTTCCTATGATGGTTTACTTCCCAAGCAAAACATATCTTACTGGTGTATTTCGACTCATTCAGATATTTTAACTGTCGAATTATTTGTAAGCTGTACTTCTCCTCCTTCACCACCAGCAGAACTCATGTAAAAGTTAAGTCTGCAGGTGTGTTGTTGTTGATAATTCCGAATAAATGGTAGTAGTTATAAGTTGTCTGTACCGTAGGATAAAATGGTACGTTGTAGTGTCCGGAACATTTAATCTCTTTTTCTTTAGCGTTAGATAACTCCATATAGTAAGCAAATTCCATTATTCTTCTATATTGCGATTTCGGATCCTTATTTCCATTTCAATAGTGTTTGCATTTATGACTAGTATAATGGTGATTGCTGGTCATGAGGAGAACGATAATAATAATAATAATAATAATATCGAAAATGCTGATAATGATGATTTATCAATATCTCTAACTACTACCGCACTTGCTCAAACTATCAATAGCAATAAAACACAATTATGGATGGATAAAGAAAATAATGCTAAAATAATATTTACGTATAATCCAGAGAATCCCATTATTGGCAAATCTACTAAACTCTTGTTTAGTTTACGGGATTTGCATACAGGGGATGAGATAAAGGAAGGATTACACGCAAGGATTATTATAACAAATGGACAAGATATCCTTAAAATTACTAATTCAACCTTTGTTAATGGAAATTTCTCTATAAACTATGCATTCCCTGATTCAGGCTCTTATCAAGTAATATCAAAGATAGATACAAAAAATATAACAGAGCTCGCATCATTTAATGTCTTTGTTCCCCCTCAAGGCTTGTCGAGCAGTTCCAAATCTTTTGTTAACTTGATGCTTTACTATGTTATTCCCGCTACCTCTTCTGCTGCCGGAATTGCAATATATTTATCTCATAAGAAAAGATCTAATATTGACTAAATGGAGACGTTAAATATTCTCGCGTCTTACACAAGGTATACATGATATATTTATAGTTGTGCTGTATTTACGGTTATGTTCGATGTTGTGATAGATATAATACTTATCATTATTATCTCACGCATCTTTTTTTATTGTTGAACACACATATTTATAACTTCTTGCCAAAGAGATGCAGCAAATGGTTTTTCATCAAAATGATAAAATATCTGCCATTAGCAGAGTACATGTTTTGATCTTTTTTAGAAAACCAATAGCTCTAGTTGCTACTTTGGTTAATACCTTTACTGCTTCTGCTGTTGTTGTTGCTATCACTATTATTGCATTCATCTCTCTTCTTCTTCTATTATCATCAATACTATATGTAAGACCAGCTTTTAGTGATGGTTTATTTCAAGATCAGCTATCAGCTTCCATGGGAGAAAGAAAAGTTGGTTTATTTATAAAAATGACGCCTCCTGTAATTACAACAGAGACATTAAAAAAAGGACAAAAACCAGCTATTGAATTTAGAGTATTTAATTCAAATAACAATGGAACATATTTTCATGTGACTTACCAGATCAGTATACAAAAAGGCAATCAGACATTACTTAACCAATGGTTTCATCATCATTATGGGGATTTAAAATTAGAGATAATTCCCAAAAATAGTATCACAGCAAAGGTATATGCTCAAAAGGACCCAATTTTAGATACATATACAGGTACACTAGAGACTCCCATAGTTGTAGAAGGGCCAATATTTTTAGAAGGGGGTCTATATCACTTCAAAGTTAGAATAGTCACATTAGATGAAGATACGCTAGTATTACCTGATAACCAGCAAACAGTCTATGAAGATTCATTGAGTATAGGCGATATCGAAAATAAGACAATATCTATTGGAGATAAGCAAGTTCCAGTCGATATCATCTCATACTACGATAAAATAAACGATTTTGAGTTTGATAATAAAACAATGCAAATGCAATTTGATATGCCATTTGATTGGGATATAAATAGACTTAACAAAACTAATATTTTTGTGCATCAAGAGATCACTATTCCCGCATCAAATGACTTTGCTTCTAATAGGTCCTACTTTGCAACAGTTAATGGAATAGATGTTTCAAAAAGCTTAATGTTAGATAACAGTAATCCCAAGAAAGATGTGATTCACATTATGCTATCAAAGAACCAGATAATTCAATCGGCAGATAAGCTTAGCAAAAGTGGACAGCCAAATGCAGAATTAATGAGATTTGTATTAAAGCCTGGAAGTAATAGTAATAGCATGCAACAACCAATGACATCCCATGGCTCAGTGGGACCTATGTTCATGGGCGTAGGTCAATGAATGAATGAATTCTATCGCCTCAGACAACAACAATGATAATAATATTGGTAGTCTTAATAATTTTACTCTATTTCCGTAGTCTCAATCTAATGGAAACGTCCTATCTCATGGCACACTTTTCTTCCGCTTTTTATTAACTGCTATCATAAACGCCAATATGATTACTACGCCAACTATTCCCACTAATGCGGCAGGAAGTAGTAGCGGAGAAATATAGTTCACATTAAAAACACCAAAAGGTTGGAAAGGAACTAATATCTTAAATGATGCTAACGTGAGTGCAGAATACTTTGAGTTCAATTTAACAATGATTTGATACGTACCCTCATGGGCAAACTGGTACTTTATAGAAAAAAAGCCATCCGGAGCTGTTATGTTATAAGATCTGAGAGGAACTTGTTGCTGCTGTCCATCAATTATTGTAACTCTTGCAAAGACATCTTTCGAAGGTGTACTGGTCTTTAAATCCTCTACGTTAAACTTTAGTTCCGTGGATCCACCTACCATAGGTCTCTCTGGTAAATAAGTGAATGAAACTTTGGTGTTTGATTGTTCATCTATCCACTCTTGGTTTCTCGTAGCAGCAAGAGTAGATTGTTGATGTTGCTGCTGAGCATATACAATAGTAGATGTGCTATAAATTGCTGATACATTCTCTGGCATTGTTGTATCATTTGTAAGCAACAGATTTTTGATGATAATAACTAAAAATAATAATAATGAAAAACAAAAATCTCACAACATAAAAATAGTCATAAGGACGTTTATATTATAGGCTTTCTTTTTACTGTAAAACATATCCCAATTTTATAAAATATATTTCTGTTTATAATAAAATTATCAGTATAGCTACAGTAAATGTCATGCAAGAACAGCCAAAATAAAACGGCAAACACGACTTTAACTAATCCCAGTTCAAATCCAAATTCAACTGGGCCTATAATATAATATTAAAATCAACTATTGACCCCTATTATAGATGGATGTCAAATTCCGGTGACCGCACTATACGAATTCATGTGCCATGAGCTGTGATTATATTATACTCCTTGCAGATAATGGAGTCTATAATTACATAATATCTGAAAAGGATGTAATAGTAATAGTAATAATGACAATTGCCATTACAGATATTGATACCGATGATACTTTCTAGAAGAGTAAGTAGGAGAAAATGGAAGACAAAAAATTCAATTCTTTATGTTTGTAATAATAGTTATATTATCTATATATATTTCCTATCATGCGTTAGGATAATCACAGGATTGGCTATCAAACATTTAGCTAAAATTCAGATAATATTATATCTATCAATGTAGTATATATCGGATATGTTAGAAAATATAGCATACATTGGGGTGGGGTTTGCAACTGTCTTCCTTGCGCTTGAAGCAGCGTGGCATTTTACAGCGTGCAAAATCAATGACAAATCAATAAAGCCTTGTTTATACAAGCAAATTGGCATATTAAAGTAAATAGTGCATGTACATAGATAAAGAAAGAAAGGAAGAAGCAGAAAAAGGAAGAGAAAAAAACATCAGACGGATTATAATAACAACAACCAACTCATATTGAAAGAGAATTAGTAAATTGAAAGAAGATGCAGAAGAGAAGGAGTAGTAAGAATAATAAGAATAATAAGAATAAACATAAAGATGTTGGGTAAGAACGAAACCTACAATACAATGAGCTCCTAAAATTATCAAAGTACAAAACAAAATCAACTAAGCTGGCTTTAGTCTTTGAACTACGAGAATATTTCAAGGAAATAACCAAAGCTTAAAAATATAAGTTTAGAACAAAACAGCCTGCACTTAACGGTGATATCCTAATAATGCTAAGGTTCTTCAATAAATAATATGAAGATTTTTATATTAATACCGAATAATGGAAAGGTAATCTTTTGGCATCAGATATAGTTACCTCAACAAAACTGCCAATTAAAACTAAAAGCAATTTAATTGAACAAGTTTTTGAAACAATTTTACAAAGTGGTGAAGGTGGAATATTCCAGACAGAACTTTGCAAAGTATTCTCTCTTGATAGCAGAGATGGTTCGAGGTTAGTAAGTAATTTAGAAAAGCGAGATCTTATATCACGTGAAAGAATACTGTATAACGGTCGATGGACATATAAAGTAGTTGTAAAGAAACCCACAGAAGTTACAGAATTCGTTAAAAAACCTATAGAAATAGCAAGTGTAGAAGGTGCCCCGTGTTTTGGCTGCACTTATCAGCATTTGTGCTCATCAGAAGATGAAACAAGTCAATATAGTCCTGAAAAATGTAGGTGGATTGAAGAATGGGTTTTATTGGGTCTTAGCCGTATAACAACATTGTCGCAACAAAACCCTGAAAGTCAGCGAATAGTCTAATATAAAGTCTGTGATTCAATAGTATATGTATAAAAATTCAGAATTTAGATAGCAAATGAAATCAACCAATGTATGGATTAAACATATACAGATTAAGCTCATATGAACTATATTGATTCAATCAATCTATAAAACATGAGAATATGTCTATTAGCTAATCACAATATTGTACTCATTGATTCCATTCTTATCAGAGTAAAACATAGTTTGAAAATGTTCCTTTACTAAAATGACATATTTTTTAGAGAAAATGCAATGTTTATTGTTATTTAGGTTTTTGTTACTGCTGTGCCGCTGTGTGTTTTTTCTTAGCTTCAATAGACTCAGCAATAATATCAAGTAACTTTCTGGCGATATCTTTCTTATTTTGTAATGGTAGATGAATAACTTTCTTCCGTCTATCTACAATCAATACTTCATCATTATCAGAACCAGCTTCAGAACCTTCTCTGCCAATATCGTTGGCAACAATTAGATCACCATCACATTCCTTTAATTTTTGATATGCTTTTTCCACTATAGATAAATCTGATATATTGTATTCCGCCTTAAATGCAACTAGAAATATATCATTCTTACTGATATGCTTGACCCGATCTATGATCTTTGTTGTAGGTATGAGAGACAACGATAATCTGTCTATTCTGCTGTCGATTTTGTTGGATTTTTTTCCTTCAGGAGTGAAATCTGTTACAGCTGCAGCTAAGATAGCAATATCGTACGTCTTTGATGACAGCTCAGAAATGATCGTATTGTACATTTCCTCTGTTGTGGTAGCTTTGATGACTTCAAGATCCGATGAGTCTAATGGGTATTGCGTAGCTGTTGTATGTCCATACACTATTGTAACTTTTGCGCCTCTATTGCTTGCTTCTTTGGCAATTGCATTTCCAATTTTACCTGAGCTTAAGTTTGTAATCACACGTACTGGATCTATATGTTCAACTGTGCTACCTGCAGTAACTAGTACATTCTTATCATATAAGGAAAAGACCCTACTGTTGCTGCGTTTGTCAAATTTATTTAAAACCAGCTTTAGAACTTGCTCAGGATGGGCAACTTTGGCTTTTCCTTCTGAAATCAAAGGTTCCAAAAATTCAATGCCTTGATTCTTTAATCTGCAAATATTTTCTTTGATAAATGGGTTATCATACATAGACTGATGCATAGCTGGTGCGATGATTATCGGAATTTTAGATCCAAGAGCAACGCTTAAAACAGACGTGACAGGCGTGTCATCAATTCCATTGCCAATTTTTCCTATTGTATTGGCTGTGCATGGATAAACAATAATTACGTCTGACATATTGTAGTCAGCTAGAAAGATGTGTTCAAGATCTCCGGTTAACTTTGTAACTACATGGTTGCCTGTAGCCCATTTCATCATATCTGGAGTAAGCAATTCTGATGCTGCCATTTCTGACATTACACAGTGAACATCAGCGCCATGCCGCATAAGCATACGCGATAAATCGATCGCTTTATATGCAGCTATGCTACCAGTTATGCATAGCACTATTTTCTTTCCTTCTATTTCGTTACCTTCTATAGCAGTAATATCTTTGGACGGATGATGTTCCCTTCTTATATCACCATCACCACCACACTTTTTTTCTTATATCCACTTTAAAGACCAATTTCTTTTCTTTCTCTTTTCAACATCCTATGTAGTTCTTTAAATTCCTTAGAACTCATATGAGAGACATTTTGCTCTTCTGGAAACTTATTGGATTTAACATCAGTCGTATATTGTGAAACAGCATCCAGAATCAACTTAGAAAATTCTGCATAACGTTTTACAAACTTTGGTTTGATGTCTTCATAAATTCCAAGCATATCATGTACTACGAGAACTTGTCCGTCGCAACTAGGACCAGAACCTATTCCAATAATGGGAACGGAAACATTTTTAGAAACTAGCTCTGTTACTTCACTTACAACTAATTCCATTACCATGCTAAACACTCCAGCTTTTTCTAAGCTTTTTGCATCTGAAATTATTTTTAATGCTGAGTTCTTAGTCTTACCTTGTAATTTATAGCCTTCCCAGAGGGCACAAGTCTGGGGTTTCAAACCTATATGTCCCATAACAGGAATTCCAGCATCAACTATAGCTTTAATAGTTTCAACTGTCTCTATGCCCCCTTCAAGTTTTACAGCATCACAGCCTGCTTTGATAAATTGAATAGCATTTTTTATTGCCTCGCTGACATTTGATTGATATGATCCAAATGGCATGTCTGCTATGATCATTGCTCTCTTTGTTGCTCGCGATACTGCCTTGCAGAATAGTAGCATTTCTTCCATGTTTACTGGAGTTGTGTTTGAATAGCCAAGCATTACCATCCCTGCACTGTCTCCAACTAGCAAGACATCTACACCTGCTTTATCACAAATCAATGCAGTAGAATAGTCATAAGCAGTAAGCACGGAAACCTTTTCTTTCCTCTGCTTCATTGATATAATGTCATCTACACTTACTTTTTTTCTTCTGTCGTAGATGTTATTGCTATTAGTTTCTTGAGACTGCATATGCTAGGTTACCACTTGCCGCCACGAATAATTTTGAGTGATTCTGCTAAATTCGATTCATTATCAAATTCTTCTACAATTTTTTTTAATATGGACTTATCTTTCGATTTAAGATGCTTTGCAGCAATAATCATTTCAGGTATAGCCCGAATAATATTGTCGACAACTGTAATTTGTGCTGCCTTTGCTGTTCTTGACAGTGGATTTAGATCAATTGTGATCACCGTCTTACCAATATTTACAAGAGCTTCAGTCCGATCACCGTCTTCTAATGGTACAAGCAAAGCATCAGCTTTGTAGATTCCATTAGGGTCCACTCGTCTTCTTTCGCTCTGCAATTCGGGAATTGTCGAAGCTTTAGATTTTTTTATTCCAAGAACTATCTTCGCTTTATTCTTTTTCAATTCCCTTTCAATCGCGATTTCGCGTTCTTCAGTTCGATAAAAGAGATTAACTTCTATTACTGCGCCTGTGATGTGACTTAACTCCACAATTTCTTTTGCACATAGTGCAGCGACATTACCGTTAACTGAAATGACAGGATGATTTGCTAGTAGAAGTGTAGAGGAAGCAGCCTTTGCTGCATTACGTGCAACTTCACTTGTATATTCACCCATTAGATAATCAAAAGCTTCCCCCCTTCCATGGGCAGTCAAGCCTTCTGGAACAACCAACCCATTCCTAAACCCGTTAACAATCAATTCTCTAATCTGAAGTGATTTAGCACGAGGGTGATTCGTGGGAATATTGATATTCATATATATATTTATTCTACCTGCAGGATCCTTGCACCAACATTATCTATATCGCATACTATTAAACTACCTTCAAAACTTTTAAGGCATTGTTTTGCTTCTTCTATTTGATCACTGAAAACTAAAGTGAACAATGTTTCTCCAAATAACGCTACCCCAGGATCAAAACCCTGAGACTTTAGCCCTTGAATAGGCAATTTGCATTTGCCTTCAGTCAAACCAAGATGATTTGCAAAACAATATGACATTTTTAGAAAGTTATGAGCATCTTTTGATGCTTTCAAGTTTTTTAACATTTTCTCTCCAAGCCCATTTGCCAAAATAGTCTGATTTCTGCTAAGGAATGATTTTGTAGATATTTGAGAAATACAAAAAATGATCGCTTTGTAGTTCTTAAGTTCGATCTTTTCTATAGTTCCAATGCCTGGAGCACCGGCGTTAGTTCGTATTTCAAATCCTCCTGTAAATTCTGCAATTACAGTACCAAGACCTGTCTTACAGGCAACTTCAGCATTGTGTGCAATCTGTGCTGCCTCCATTGTGCTCAGACCTATGTTAAATGCATCATTAAGTGCATAAGATAGACTTAGTGCTGCTGCTCCGCTAGAACCAAGTCCAAAACCTATAGGGATAGTACTTTCGTGTTCGATATTGATATAACAATGTTGATCAATAAGTTTGAGATACTCCTCTATGACCCACTTAGATACTTCTGCGTTTTGAACTCTTATACCATTAATTGAAATCTGATAATTTACTGAATCGTGATCGAAAATTTTAACAGTGGTTGTGATACCACGGTCAATGGAGAAACCGGCACCTTTAGAGCCAACATAGAGATGATTGCTATTATCATGACTAATTTTCTCTGATGGTTCTATAAAACCCGTAATGTGACCTGGACTGAATGCTTTAGCTACGCAAAGTGGGGCCTCCAGCACGGATGTCATATCTTGATTTATAGACAATAAAAATATAAAAATAGTGTTTAATTAGTATAAATCAGTATAAACTATCATGAGCAGATATGCAAGAAGGTTGCAAAAAATAGGCAGTAGCGTCTTAGTCTCCTTACCAAGCGAGTGGGTAAAAAGCAACAACTTGCAAAAAGGAAATGTGGTTGTGATAGAGGTTAATAGAGATAATTCAATTTCTCTGTTTCCATCTGATATAAATAGCGAGAATGTAAAAGAGGTGTCAATTCCATATATTCCAACATCGATGGATAGTTTAGTTAACCAGATTTATGGTGCATATCTCCTTGGATACAATATAATACGTATTAAGGGTAAATCCCAAATATCTTTCGATAATCGAGAACTTATCAAATATGCAATGCAAAAACTTGTCGGTTTAGAAATAATAGATGAAGACGGGTTTAATATTATCTCACAATTCTTGCTTGATGCAAATGCACTAGACGCAGAGAAGATCCTCCGGCGAATGAGCTCAATTATAGCAGGAATGCACAGAGATACGCTGGATGGGCTACGAACTAAAGAACCTGGTATTGAAAAATTAATAATGAGTAGAGATGATGAAGTAGATCGACAATATTTTTTGCTTGTAAGGTTGATACGGAGCGCTATGGTAGATCAGAAACTGGCAAGCAAGCTTAATTTAAGCAATATTGATATCTTGGACTATAGGATTGCTGCTAACCATCTTGAAAGCGCTGGTGACTATATTACAGATTTTGCGTCAGCGCTGCCCAATATATTCCATACAAAGCTCCTTGACCTAGTTACTGAAGTAGGTACATTAATTGTTAGGATGCAGGAAACATCTGTCGCTGCTTTTACTAGCATGAATAGGTCAGAATCTGTTGAAGTTGTAAAAATGTACCGCAGGTTTAATGAACACATAAATTCAATAAAAGAACTATCTGCAAAGACAGCAGAATCTAACAATTCAGAATCAACTATCGCAATTCTTAACTCAATATATTCAATGGATAAGATTGCTAGATGCTGGATTGACATAGCAGACCTAGTTAAACCGGTCTACCTGACAGCACCGCTGAGGAATGTCTAGTAGATTATAAGATTAGCATAAGCTAGTTTTATTGCTAAATATTATACATACGTATTATTTTATCTTAAATGCCTGTTATATCACAAAATAAAATCATGAACTAACTGGCACAGAGAACGCCAAATTTAAATTGCCTTTTAGCATCAATATTATTAGTTAAATGATATACTTATGAGAAATCCTTTTAAGAGATCTGGCAAGTCATACGATAGAAGAACTCCTGAAGGAGAACCACTTGAATACACAGGCTCGCGGTCTATTATGGGGCTCAATAAACTAAAAATCCTAGCAGCAATAATTACTTTTATTGTTATTATAGTAATACTGTCTGAATCTGTAGTTATTGTACAAGCAGGCCATAGAGGGGTTGTACTATATGTTGGTGCTGTTGAAAATAAAGTATTAGGAGAAGGATTACACTTTATAATACCATTTGCTGAACAAGTAATACAGCTAGAAGTACGTACACTCAAATTCCAAGCTGATGCATCAGCTGCTTCAAATG
>Ga0173481_10000128_pt1 | contig 13613 bp, 9 predicted proteins | sample NitcycUS073202C2_FD_136667 | JGI IMG/M metagenome (GOLD analysis project Ga0173481, IMG submission 136667) | Soil microbial communities from Arlington Agricultural Research Station in Wisconsin, USA - Nitrogen cycling UWRJ-S073-202C-2 (version... ... | reverse complement strand
TGAAGAAAAAGTTATGGCAATACTAGGAACACAGTATACACCTTCCTCGATTCTATGTTTAGGATATCCTAAGAAAATACTTCAGCCCAAACCTAAGAGAAATCTGATAGAATTAATCCATGAGATTTGATGTCTAATGATCTTAGCACAATAGAGATGAAATTTTCAAAGACGGTGAAGATTTTCAAATGATTATCATCTAAGAGGACAATTTTTCAAGGGTAAACTACCTCCGGTGCCAATCAACTACATTTCTTTCATTAAGCCCAGGTGGAGACCATGCTAAGTCTTTACTGAATGCTTTCTTTATGTATTTGCGAAACTTTACAATTCATGGATAATAATTTGGCGTGACAAATTCTCTCAGTGTGTTAGATGGATCTTCTATCTATGTACTGACTATTTCAAGATCAGGAGCAGCACTTACCTGATGGATTGCTTTGAATTCAAACATGTTCAGGAGAAATATCAGCAATCCCATAGAATCCGTAATGTTCTTTGGTGATGACCATTTTGCTGTGTAAACTTCTTTGCAAGTTCGATCATCTGGAAGATGAGTAGCGCTAAACAATAGGAATTTTTGTAGATTCAAATAAGCTGTAGCTTGAGCAATTTTTGGGATAAAGTATCCTATCCTGCTTAATGAAACTAGATGAAGAACTAGAAGATTGATGTCGTTAGTAAATATGTCCTAATTAAGTCTTAACAAAATGCTATTGAATTAAAGGTGAAATTCAACTATTATCATTGAATACAATCAAATTGATAAACTCTGAAAGTTAAATCGCATAATAATAGAATTCTTGTCTTAATTGGGATGCAAGGAACATTTAATAGTCCTGCACCGAATTTTTTTGGGTTGAGTACATGCCAAAATTCAAATCAACTCAAGATATTTTAAGAATTATAGGTAATAAGGAGCAAATCCGTAATTTCGGCGTCATTGCCCATGTCGATCACGGCAAGACTACTATGAGCGATAGTCTTTTAGCTGCATCTGGAATTATTTCTCCTTCAGTTGCAGGTCAGGCTCTGGCACTTGACTCTATGAAGCTTGAGCAAAATAGACAAATGACTATTCGCGGAGCTAATGTTACACTGTTTTATGAAAATGAGGGTAAGGAATATGTAATTAATATGATTGATACCCCTGGCCACATTGACTTTACAGGTAGAGTTACTCGTGCTCTTAGAGCAATTGATGGTGTAGTAGTTGTTTCTGATTCTGTTGAAGGAATTATGACTCAGACTGAGACAGTAACAAGACAGGCTCTAGAAGAGCGGGTTAGACCTGTTCTATATATTAATAAAATTGACAGGTTAGTAAAAGAGCTAAGATTAGATCCGCAATCTATGCAAAAATGGCTTTCAAATATAATTGCTGAATTCAACCGGCTTATTGATATTTATGCTGAACCAGAACTCAAAGAAAAATGGAAAGTTAGCATACAGGGAAATAGTGTTGCTTTCGGCTCTGCAAAAGATAGATGGGGATTTAACTTCAAAGTCGCCCAGAAGCGAGGTGTCAGTTTCAAGGATGTTTATGACGCTTATACTTCCGATGATCCTAGTGATATAGAATCACTTGCGGAGAAAGCGCCGTTGCATGAGGCAGTATTAGGCATGGTTGTACAGCATCATCCCCCACCACATGTTGCCCAAAAATACAGGATTCCCAAGATCTGGCCAGGTGATTTGGAATCCGATATTGGAAGATCACTTTTGGCATGCGACGAAAATGGCCCAGGAGTGATGATGGTTACTACAATTAATGTTGATCCTCAGGCAGGCAGAGTTGCAACTGGTAGACTTTTCTCTGGAACTATTAAAGACGGTGACGAAGTTTATTTAATTGATGCAAAAAGACCGGGAAAGGTTCAGTCAGTAAATATCTACATGGGTAATACAAGGGAGGTAGTAAGTATGTTACCTACAGGCAACATTCCTGCATTGCTTGGCCTTGACTATGCTGTTGCCGGTGAAACAATTTCAACTATAAAAAATATTCTACCTTTTGAATCGATCAAGTATGTTTCAGAACCTGTAGTTACAATTGCAGTGGAACCCAAACATCCAAAGGATCTACCTAAACTTGTAGAAGCATTACGTAGAATCACCGTAGAAGATCCTAATCTGATCGTTAAGATTAACGAAGAAACAGGAGAGACACTCATGGCAGGAATGGGCGTACTCCATCTTGAAATTGCCTCATCTCTACTACAGGAGGCAGGTCTTAATATTATTACCAGCCAGCCTCTGATCAACTATAGAGAAACTATCCGTACGAAAGCCGGTCCGATCATGAGTAAATCACCTAATAAGCACAACAAAATTTTCATGCGAGTAGAGCCTCTTACAGATGATATAATTGAAATGATAAAAACTGGTCACATTAGAGAAGATATGGACAAAAAGGAAATGGCAAAGATTCTCAGAGAAAAAGGCTGGAATGCAGATGAAGCGAGAAGTGTTGCAGCAATAGATGTTAGTGGTAATGTGCTAATTGATGAGACAAAAGGAGTTCAATTTATACAAGAATCAATGGACTCTATTAGATCAGGTTTTGACGATGTAGTTCATTCTGGTCCAATTGCTCACGAATCTGTGAGGGGTGTCAAGTTTTTCTTACATCACTTTGTTCCACATGAGGATCCAGCGCACAGAGGTCTAGCACAGCTGATGCCTGCAACAAGGAGATCTATGTTAGGTTCCATGTTGATCGCAGATGCAGTTTTACTTGAGCCTATACTTGGTATAGAAATTAAATGTCCACAGGAACAAATTGGTACTGTAGCTGGCATATTATCTGGTAAGAGAGGCAAATTATTGAACGTAGAACAGAAAGGTTTGATCTCAATTATACAAGGTGAATTACCGGCTTCAGAGACATTTGATCTTTCGGAAATTATGCGTGGTGGAACGGCTGGTAAAGCTATGTGGAATACCTATTTTAAGACATGGCAGGCTGTTCCCCAATCGATATTTAGAAATCTAGTTGCTGAAATAAGAAAGCGAAAAGGCCTAAATCCAGAACCACCAAACTATGATGAGTTTATAGATAAAGAATAAAAACAAATACTTTTTCACTTTTTGATTTGCTATAGACATAGAGATATATCCACATGAAAACTAGGTAATCTTTGCATTTATGATGGCAAATATGTGTCTATTTTCTTGTTCGCATATATGTAATAGTCAGAGCTTATTGATGTGCTGTAATCATTTTTTCTGTAGCGTATTTATCAGCATATATGCAATCAAATCTACACTATTTCAATTTAGAAGATCAGTGCAATTGACATTCCTAACTTTCAGACGAATTTTATGGATTATACATTTTATATCATTTTGATATTTTTATATTCCATGCTACCAATTAAGAGTAAAAACATTATAAACAATTAGGCGTTCTAACATATATGAAACTCGACCTGCCGAGATACACTGAGAGGTTTGGAGCTATAAGCCTACATGGAGTCCAGCGAGTATATGAATTAGATTCAGGGTTTAATGATGGTAGGATAACATCTGAAACCATTAGAAGTGTTGGAAATGAAGAGATCTCCGAAATTGAAAGAAAAATAGCTATTGTCATACCTATTAAAGGAGAGCGTCTAAAGTTGCTTGAAGGCGTGTTGAGTGGAATACCTCATGATTGCTTGACAATCATTGTGTCTAATAGTCCAAGACAACCCGTCGACAGATACAAATTGGAAAAAGATGCACTTGAACAATTCAATAGATTTGTAGGAAAAAATGCGTTAATATTACATCAAAAAGATCCTGGGCTATCTGATGCACTAAAGGAGGTTGGCTACACTAGTATATTTGGCCCGGATGGTACAGTCAGAAATGGCAAAGCGGAAGGAATGATGATTGGAATGCTACTTGCTAAAATGGCAGGAAAAGAATATGTGGGATTTATTGATGCAGACAACTATGTACCTGGTGCAGTAAACGAATATGTGAAAATATTTGCATCAGGAATTGCAATGTCTAATACACCTTATACAATGGTTCGCATATCATGGATTTACAAGCCAAAAGTATCAGAGAGTGGTGTATATTTTTCAAAATGGGGAAGAGTATCTGAAGTAACGAATCAGTATCTTAATTCGTTAATATCTTATTACACTGGTTTTGAGACGGAAGTCATGCGTACAGGAAATTCAGGTGAACACTGCATGTCGATGAGGTTAGCAGAGCTTTTGACTTATTCACCAGGTTTTTCAGTAGAGACATATGAAATTGTGGACATATTGGAGGAATTTGGAGGAATTGTTCCCACGGAAAATCAGGAGGCGATGGATAAGGGAGTAGAAGTTATGCAGGTTGAAACACGTAATCCACATTTTCATGAAGAAAAGGGTGACATTCATTTGAAGGAGATGTTTAATGGATCCCTTGGTTGTGTCTATCATAGCAATATTTGCCCTCCAAAGCTAAGAGAAAAAATACTTGAGGAACTACGTGGAAGAGGTATATTAGACGAAGGACAACAACCATCTGAATTACAAAAGATTGGTCCATTCAAAGATATAGACACTCATCGATTTGCAAATATACTTCATAATAGAGCACCAAGTTTCATTCATTCTGCCTAGGCAAAAATAATAAATTCACTTTAATATTTTAATTAGATATATTAGATATATATATAGATCACATAATATTGATACACTTACATAGACAATAAAACAATGAGATGATCTACAATAATGATGCTAATCTTAATTTTAAAATACGGGATTATTGTAAAAGCTCCCTGTCTACATAACACTTTTAAATCATTATGAACTATATAATGTAATCTGTGATTGAGTAAGTAACTTATCATTAATGATGGGAACTCTGCTCTTCATTGGATTTGGGTTATAATAAAATGTGTGGAATAGTAGGTATTTTAAGTAAAAAGAATGAAAATGTTGCCCCGCTCATTGGGCCTATGCTTTCTTGCATAGCAAGTCGTGGTCCGGATGGAGCAGGAATAGCGGCTGATGACTTTGTTGTACAGTCAGACTCACTAGAAAATGTAGAATATCAAAAGCTTTATGGAAGCAGTGTTTTGGGTCATCTAAGACTTGCAATAGTCGGCGGTACTTGTGGGCAGCAGCCTTTTCGTAGCTGCGATAACAGATTAACTGTCGAACATAATGGCGAGATTTATAACTATAAGAAAATTCGAAGGAAATTATTAAAGCACCATAAATTTGATACTCTAACAGATAGTGAAGTTATAGTTCACCTGTTAGAAGATCATCTTACCAAAAGCAATGATTTAGTTTACGCAATTAGAAAGACAGTTGCTGAACTCGATGGTGTGTATGCTCTTGTTATTAAAGACGAAGTAACAGGAACCATAGCTTTAGTTAGAGATAAAATTGGTGTAAGGCAGATTTATTATGGCGAAAATGATAGCTTTGTAGCCTTTGCATCCGAGCGAAAGGCATTATGGAAAGTAGGAATAAAAGAGCCTACAAAATGTGTATTGCCTGGACATACGATACTCATCAAATCAAATGGCTTTTTGCAAGAATTTGAGGTATCACGTCCTCCAGTACAATCAACTAAAATAGTTTATAAAACAATGACTTCAGCCGTTAGCGCATACCAAAAGGCGTTACTTATGTCCATGAAAAAGCGTACTCAGGACTTCAAGAGAGTTGGAATAATTTTCTCTGGCGGCATTGACAGTGTAATCGTTGCTTGGATTGCAAAGAAAATGGTACCTGAAGTTATTTGCTATACTGCAGGTATTGAAGGTTCTACAGATATTGCATTTGCACGGAATATAGCAAAGAAACTCAAACTTAAGCTAAGAGTTAATGAACTTACTCGTAATGAGGTAGAACAAATGATTCCGGAGATTATCAATGTTATTGAGAATACAAACGCCGGCCAAGTAGAAGTTGCAGTTCCAGTATATGCTGCAATAAAGCTTGCACATGAAGATGGAATTAAAGTAATGTTTACAGGACAGGCTGCAGATGAGCTTTTTGGAGGGTATTCGTGGTATACAAAAGTAGTTGAAAAAGAAGGATATCAAAAGTTACGGGAACATATGACCGAAGATTTGCTCTTGCTTTACAAAGAGACTCTTGAAAGAGAAGATAAAATTGCAATGGCACATAGTATAGAGATGCGCGAACCTTTTCTTGATATGGAAATAATCAGAGTTTCCATGCACATGGATCTGAAGTTGAATGTAAAATCAGGAGATGATGCCTTTGGAAAACATGTACATAGAAGACTTGCCCAGAAATTGGGTATTCCAAGGAATATAGCCTATCGTATCAAAGAAGCAGCACAGCATGGTTCAGGTATGCATTCAGTATTTGATACAATAGCCAGGAATCATGGATTTGATGAATCTACTATTCCTATGGGATATCTAGATACCCTTAGATCACGTGAAAGAATTGGTAGCTCGCAAAGATATGGCCACCTATTTGAAAACGAAACAATGTGGATTGCGGAACCACATGTACAGATGTATTTGGATAGCATTTCAAAGACTTCGCCAATTTTCGAACAAAATGTGATGGCAAAGTCAACTAAAAGAGGAGAGAGAAAATATATTAAATTATAAATCTATCTTTTGAAACAATTATCTATCTGGTCATTAATAGATCTACATATCCATAAATATCCATACATTACAATCAAAAAGATAATTAGTTCATCCCTATTGAATTAATTGATTTAATCGTAAAACATAATATATAAAGAAATGATCACATCTACACGTCTAAATAACTGACAGTAATCTGGATATAATTTTATACATTATTATATGACGCTCGTCGTAAATGGATGACAAACCTTAATTCTTAGAAATGTATAGTCACTTATCATGCCTAATGCTTTTCCAGAAGAAGATGGAGAGTATGTACTTGTAAAAATAAGTTATGTCGGTTTTGCTGACCAGCTGGGATTAGAGGGCATTGTTATTCTAAAGACATTTGATGGAAAAGAATTTCCAATGCGTGCCTTTTCTGGTGAAGTTGCCAGGCATATTTCACGATTCAAGGAAGGTGACAAAAATACTATACCCACCATCTATAATTTAGTTGAAGAAATAGCAGTTATGCAAGATTTGTTGCTCATGGAAGTTAGAGTGTATCAGAGCGGTTCTGTTTTACGTGCAAACTTATACTTTAAAGGCAGAAAGGAACCGTTGATATTAAGAAATTATCGTGCATCAGATTCAATTGCCCTAGCAGCTTATTATGATGTGCCAATCAAAGTAAGGAAGAGTTTATTTGAAGAAACAATTGAACAATAATAATAATAATAATATAATCATGAACAGCAAAATTAGGTTACTATTTCTGCAAGTCTCTTTTGTGCTATTGCATTTTTAACTTCTATTGCAATCCTTCTGCCAACACCCATGGTATGACCGTAGTAATATTTTGCATACGGGCTTGTAGTTGCCATGATTGGATTACCTGGAACTCTAAGCGATACATCATATACTACCAAATTCAAGTCTGGTGTAACAATACTCTGTAATGAAATTGGGCCTATGATTCCTGGTGGGTATTCTCTTTCTACCGCCATAGTGAATTTATCGCCTATTTCGAACACCTTTTCAAGCAACGATTCGCGTATGCTTGCTGGCGTATGCCCTACTTCAATATTCTGCAAATCAATATTATTACTAATTTCAAGTTGCTCTCTTGCAGGTAATGAGGTGGTGAAATCGTGTAGATTAGTTTGTAATCTTCTTTCAATTCCTAGAAATTCTGTTTCATTAGTCAATGGAGAATGAAAAAAGTTAAAGTTAAAGTAAGTCCCAATTACGTATTCCTCGATAATTGCAGAGTTAAGGTCTTGTTCATTAATGAGGCCACCTTCAATCTTTAATTTTGATTTCCTTTTATAATCCTCAGTTGAAGATACAATAAAAAACGCCCTTTCCAATTTTCGTTTCGCTTCCTGAACTTTGACTAGTGCTGGACCGTCAATATCATAAGAATTTTTGTAAATTCTTGGATGTCTAATCTTTGCTTTTTCAAGTAAATAATATTGGTTTCTACTTGTAGTGCGCTCTTCTGCTCTCAACAGTGGCCTGTTTCCAAAGATAGGAATCTCGAAGTTATTTTCAATATTATCATAGCCCAGATAAGCAGTAAGAGCACGATGGGTAATCATTATGGTATTCAATTGATGCAATTTTTTTTGATTTTCTCTATTCATAATATCAGAGAACTTATCAAGCAAAATGATTTTATCTGCAAGTCGTTTAAATCGCTGATACGGAAGCTCTCGTCCCTTTTGGCATATACAAACAGTCTTCATATTTTCGTCTTTAGCGCCATCCATGATTTCTAATGCAGAATGGCTTCCCAGAGTACCAATTGTAATGTTCTCCAAGTCATATTGATTGTTGACAATGTTTGAAACGTGACGTGGACTGATCATGACTACTACTACTACTACTACTAATTATTATTATACTAAGTCTTCTTCATGATACAGAGTTGAGTTGTGCAATACAAAAAAATATTTCAAAGAAAAAAAATTTCACATCGTTAAGCTTGACCCTTGCTTCTGTTAATTTCTGTTTCAATAGAAGATCTAAGATCTTCATCATTTTTACTGGAATAATCAATTCCTAATGTATCAGCTATTGATTCGAGCTTTTCTCTGTCTATGTTTGTTGTGGTACCATCTTGCTTCTTAAGTTGTTGAATCTCTCTTCTTGCTTCAATTCTAGCCTTTTCGTATTCTGTAGATGCCTTACCAAATGATCTGGCAAGCTCTGGGATTTTTTTTACACCAAAGAAGAGTGCTGCAATTACTACTACGATAATTATTATTTCAGCGCCATTAACAATTCCCATTATGAGGCTAGTTAGTCCTAACATTTGCGTATATATGTATATCAGATTAATAATTTAAGTGTTGATTTTAATATTTTAGTAGAAGAATTTGCAAATCCTAAGATACTAGTATTCCTCTTCTTCTTCTCAACTTGTCTCTTCTTTCAATTGCCACCATCCCCAATAGATACAGTGTAATCATGGGCCCTGCAACAAACCACATAGTAATGCCACTACCATCAGGGGTTATTATAGCACCAAAGATTACTAAAACCAAAGCAGCGTATCTAAAGTTTTTTCTCCAAAATCGAGTATCAATTATATCAGTCAAAGCAATTGCATACATTACGATAGGAAGCTCAAAAGCAATTCCAAATCCCAGAAAGAATTGCAGTACAAACGATATAAAGTCATTTATGTTGAGGAATGTTGCAACACCAATGGCTTGACCGTACTTGTAGAGAAAATTAAGAGTAAACGGAATCACTACAATATATGAAAATACTATACCAGTGATACATAGAGAAACTATGGGTAGAAATACATTAATTATTCCAATTTTTTTTGTCTGATTACCAATAGCAGGAGAAATAAAGCCAAATATTTCCTTAATAATTATTGGTATTGAGCCTATAATACCAGTTAATAATGAAACATACACTTGAGCAAAAAATGCCTGTCCAGGTGCAGTTTGGATCAGGTCTACTTCTGGTGGAAGTAATGTCTTTTCCATAAAAGAGGTGATTTGTATAGCGATGTTATGGAATGGATCCGGATATGGGTAAAACAATTGTATACCGTTACTATTGTTATTGTTATTATTATCAATAGGATAATAGAGTGTAAGCGTTTTTATGCCAAAACTCATAGAAAAAATAGTAATAATCATAATTGAGATTACGATACGAAGCATTCTTGAGCGTAACTCGTCAATATGCTCACGGATGGACATCATTCTTGTTGACATGATGCGTCAGTAGTACATGGACTTATGTTGTTGATAAATATAATTGTGCGTGTCTGTCTAGTGACGATTATCGTTTTTAAAATCACTAGCGATTTTATTATATGGTTCTCCTTTGTATTTAACAAAGAAGGCCTACCTACTAAATGACAGTCCATCTCTATTTAAAAGACTGATAATAAGGTTTTACTGTAACCCTACTAGTTTTTTGCATTTTTTCTTCTTCTTCTTCTTGAATAGGCTTGATGAAGATCAAGAATATCGCTTACTAATATGGATATTAATAATAATAAGAATGCTCATAACTTGTACTGTGAAAGCTGTTGTAATTCATCATACTTTGAACGCTCCTGGCGGTGAGTCAACAGTTGCAATAGAGACAATGGAGTCATTATATGAGCTTGGGTATGATATTGAATTAATTACCGTTCAAAAACCAAATCTAGAATATTTAGCCAAAATATATGGAAAAAGAATACACATTAGAAAGATAAAATCATTAATCCCATTTAAAATGAATTATTTCAGCCTGTATCAAAGATTATTAATGGTAATACCACGTCTAGGCCTTAGAGATTCAGATATCATCATAAATACACATGGCAGTGTCATACCTTATAGGATTCCAAATGATATATCATGCATATCATATCTTCACTTTCCAATAAGTGTTCTCAATAGTTCTGATTCTGATCATGGCAGTAAAAAATATCAAAAATCATTTCTTTGGAATGCTTATTTCAAACCATATGCTGTTATGGCGAATGAACTTATGAAAAGAGCATTATTCAGATCAAATATAATTCTGGTCAATTCAAAATTCACAAAGAATGTATTAAAAAAAGTATATCCTCAAATAGACTCTCATGTATTATATCCGCCTGTAGATATTGAGCGATTTTCATCTGCTTACAGATCAAATTCTAGAAAACGTCAGGTTTTGGTGATTTCTCGTTTCTCTGCTGAAAAGCAGATTGAAAAAGCTATAATTATAGCTCAACTGGTTCAAGATGTAAAATTCAAAGTCATTGGATCAGTTACACCTGCAAATCGACCTTATTTTAATTTACTTCAGAAAAAGATTAAGGATTATGGGCTAGAAAATAGGATAAGTCTGGCTCCAAATGCAACCAATGAAGAAATGATCAACGCGATGTCTGAAAGCATGATTTACCTACATACCATGCATGGTGAACACTTTGGAATCTCTATTGTGGAGGCAATGGCAGCAGGTCTTGTGCCTATTATTCCATCTTATGGTGGATGCAGCGAGATAGTTCCATCAGAATATCAGTATAGCACACTAGAAGAGGCTGCTAAATGCATTTCTAAGAATATTGATGAATACAATGAGGAAAAGAGGACAATGGTGCATGGTATTTCCAGACAGTTTTCGTCGTCACTATTTAGAAAAAGTATACAACAGTACATAAAAAAGGCACGTGACATCCAATTAATGACGGCATAAATATAATAACGATCCGCATATTGATCCCACAATATTAAATTGAGAATTCTAGTAGTTTCTGGTGAATATCCTCCTATGAAAGGAGGCGTTGGAAGATACACTTACAACTTGGTAAACGCTCTGAAGAAGAGTGACAAGAAGAATATCGATGTTTATATCGTAACCAATAGCCATAAAGAAAAAGCAAATACAAACATAACTTCTCCCCTGGTAGGTGATAATAATGCTGCCATTCAGGATAATAGTAATGATCATAATAATGGCATTTATCACAGTATTACCAAAAAAGGAGATATAAAAAATTCCGACCGCCTATTAACCCTGGTACAACAACTAAAGCCGGATATCGTCAATATACAATATGAAAGGGGCTTATATGAAATTGATACAACTATAGGTCACATGTTTAGGAGAATATTACACGGATCAACTCTTGATAAATTCTATAAGGAATGTCCAGTTCCAACTGTATCTACTCTGCATACAGTGTTCCCATATCATGAATATAAAGTATACATAAAAGAGAGAGCTCTAAGAAAAGAAGGAAGATTTGCTTTTCTTCCATTGCCGCTTCGAGCTGCAATAAGAAAATGGGTTATGAATCAGCGTTATGATTTACTTCAAGAAGTAGTGAGATTGTCATCTGATATAATAAGTCCTGCCAATACGATTCATAAAATTGTCAAACGTGGGACTGTCATATACCATGGTGCGGAGCCAGCACAATCATTATCTGCTGCAAATAAACAGGAATTCAGACAAGAGTTTGGGTTACCTAATGACAAAAAACTCCTATTAGCTTTTGGATATGTGGGTTCGTACAAAGGATTTGATATATTGGATAATTTACGTCTGCCAAAAGACTGGTCTCTTGTAGTCAAACAAAACAAACACGAACGCGGACTAGAGCAACCATTACGGATCAACAATGCTATAAATTTAGGTTTAGGTCATATTGATGATATAACACTTTCAAAACTCTTTTTTGCATGTGATGCCATTATATTTCCATACAAAATGGTTTCAGTATCTGGAGTTTTATTTGATGCACTTGCGCATGGCCTTCCGTTTGTAGCAAGTAATTTAGAATTCTTTAGAGAATTTGAAGAAATGCAGCTTGGTCTAACCTGTAGTAGAGATGCGACATCATTTTCAGATTCGATAGCAAATCTAGCAGAAGACTATAACAGATATAGAAATAACGTCCAGCAATTCAATCCAAAATTACGATGGAGCAATATTGCAAATGACCATATTGAATTTTATTCAAAGTTATTGAAAACTTCCTCTTAATTCATATACTTATGGTAAAGGTAAAGATGAAGGCATGAAGTACAAGGGAGAAAGTCCTATTGCAAACTTGTTATTTGTATTCTTTCTGTTGGTTGGCTACTTTATGTTCCTTCTAGTAACTTTTATGTTGCAAACATAAAGAATCCATTTTCATAAGATGATATATTATAACAATCCAAGGACTAGCGAAGTATTGTTAATTTTATATGGATTTGAATACAGCAAAATCCTATTAGTTAGTCACTCCATTGTAAATGATCCATATTAATTACCTATTAATAGATAATTCTTAAGAGTCAAAAATGAAAGAAACAGTGCGGTGGTTGCTAAGCGGATCAGAAGCAGTAACGATATTCGATAAATGCGTATTCTTTATTGTAAAAGTTGTTTATCTAGGTTTAAGAACTTCTCTTAGAATAACATTAGGCAAGGAAAGGAGAGATCAGCTATGTATCAAACATGATCTTGATTTTGGAACTTTATGGTATAAATTTTATAAGATTCTGAAACATAGTAACGAACCATTATTAAAATTAAAGATGCCAAAATATAATTTTCAATTTTATTGTCGAAACAACAAAGATGATTTTACAACCATGACAATGCGTGAAGATGATATAATAGGGCAATTTCACCCAAGACAAGGAGATATAGTTGTAGATGTTGGTGCCCATATTGGTAAGTATACAATAATAGCCTCAAAGCGTGTTGGTGAAAATGGAAAAGTTATAGCTATTGAAGCCCATCCTGGAAATTACGAGATATTAAACCGTAATATCGAACTAAATGGGTTAACTAACATTACAACATTGAATTATGCTGTCTATTCAAAAGAGACTAAAATTAAGCTCTTTCTGCCGGATGAGAAATCAAACCATACTATCTACAATACACTAATTCCAACTAGAGCAAAAGATGGAGAGAAATTTGTAGAAGTAAATGCCAATACTTTAGATAACCTGCTTCAGCAAAATGGAATATCACAAGAAGTTAACTGGATTAAAATAGATGTTGAAGGAGCGGAATTTGAAGTACTAAAAGGAGCTCATGATACAATATC
>Ga0173481_10000124_pt1 | contig 13722 bp, 17 predicted proteins | sample NitcycUS073202C2_FD_136667 | JGI IMG/M metagenome (GOLD analysis project Ga0173481, IMG submission 136667) | Soil microbial communities from Arlington Agricultural Research Station in Wisconsin, USA - Nitrogen cycling UWRJ-S073-202C-2 (version... ... | reverse complement strand
TCCCCTCTTGTGAAAATTTGTATGGACCTTCCTGACGAGGTTCTTTGTCACTAAAGCATTTTAAGAAAAATATCCCATTATCTTTCAATATTTGTTTTATTTTGGTGATGTATCTTTGTCTGTCTGCTGGCAAGAGAACATGAAAACAGCCTCGATCAAAAATATAGGCAAATTCATTCTCTTGAGTTTGGAATTTAGAATATCATCTACTATGAAATTAACATTTTTCTCATTAGCATAAACATTTCTTGCTCTATTAATTGCAGCTTCTGATAAATCAGAAGCCGTCACGTTAAAACCTCTTTTAGCAAGCAATATGGCTTGTGTAGCTGGACCAGTACCAAGATCAAGGAATTTACCACCAGTAATTTTTCTACAATCTAATTCATTTTCTAAATCCGAATCAAGATTTTCATTATACCATGGCATAGTCTCTATCTTTTGACTTTTGTATAACGTTTCCCAATCCGGAAAGTCTTTAGACAACTAGTAATGCTAGACCTCTAAAGCGTATTATAACTTTAAAGTATCATCAGCTGAAGAAGCACTACTGTATCGCTATCTAACCATCCCTAGTCTTTAAACATCAATTATCTTTTTCCTTAGAATTTACTATAATATAGTAGGCTACAATATATTATTAATTAATATAGTGCATAATTTGTGCATCCACTTAATAGTATAATTTCCTATTATCAAGCAGGCATAATGCGAATAGATTATGGCAGCCATGACAACAAGAACAATAAAATAAAGCTAAACAAAAAATTGTATGGTTGTCCGACTTGTCGCAAGTCAAGATATGTAGTTCTATCATCCACTATCAAGTACAAACGCTACCATTATCGTGAATTATACTGCCATTTATGTAATATTTCATTTTCACCTATTCATGCAGTAACTCCATTTGAATTAAAGGAATCTCTAATAATATGAAAATGTGAGAAAGATATTGAATTCCTAGGAAAAGCTACTTGCCTATAGCACAAAAAGATGATAGATCTAAAAATAGTTAGACCTAAAAGTAATACCGAAATGTCAACGACTGAACCCAGCAAATAGATTGTACGTCCGTGGATTAAAACTTGTTAGCACCTTTTGTAATTCCTCGCTAGGGCTCCCATAAACATCAAATCTACTTATCTTAGCGACACTGAAAATCTTTGGAAGTATTGTTTGCGATGCAACGCTATTGTTGTGAGCAAGTACAGCCTCTGAATTTGCGTATGTTTCATGTACAATGCACTCTGTCTCATCTTTATTTAGATAAAACTGGTAATCTATGGTATCTGGCTCGTTAGCTTCCACTATTCTGCTCATATCCTGTACCAGTTTCTTATATTCTTCTATTTTTCCTTCTTCTATTGTAAATTCTGCTCTAAAATGTATTTGATTGTATGAACTCATATCTGTAACCATGCCGCTTAATAGCACTCACCGGTTGTATATTGGTCTGTTGTTGTAGCAAAAGATGATTGATATGCACTATCATATGTGTGAAATATTATCCCGTTAACTGAAAATTGGAAAAATGCTTTGAAACTCCATAATTCTTAATCAGCGGTGGCCACTGTTTTGATTGCATTGATAAAGTTCTTCTATACGTATATAGCTCCTATAGCACCAGTTCTATGCTCCTACCTACTCAAGCATGTTCGTGTATAGAAGCCAAGATAAGGTCTATCAATGTATACTGAAGAATTTCATCCAACGCCAATTGGCGGCCTCTTGTATTTGCTATGTTCTAATAATCTATGATAATTCAGTATATACAAACTATCAAATATTTTACTGCAAATATCACACTCCCACTTGTTTTTACCTGCTAAATGTACCCTCTTGCCCGAAGCCGTCACTAGTTGTTGTTCTTCTTCTTCCCCATCTATGACAGACAATAGCTCATCTCGCTATAAATGATGATGATATCAACACATAAAGTTTTCAGGAGGTAGACATATTACTAAGCATATTCATTTATTTATATCTACAGTGAATAAATAGACTTGCAAAATAAAAAGCAATGGGAACTATATGACATCTTCATTTTTGGTACCAGTGATCTGATCTCGATAAATCATCCAGTTATGATTTAGAAGAACTCAAGAAGTTGTATTTGTGTTCCTCAGAGCAAAAGTGTTCTATTTTTAAAACTCCTCTATTGGAGTCTCCTTCTACATGAGGCCATCCTTCTCTCTCCGAAAACTCCTTACCACAATAAGCACATACTTTATTTTCCAAAATATCATCATTAGTATATCATGGTTGAATATTTAGAATTTCCTATTGACAATACATAGAACGAATGCTAACAAGCTACGTTTAAACAGGATACACATATTTCACATACTGTAATATGGCACATCTATATCAGATGATTATTAACAAATACATTATTAACGATGCAAGATGCCATAGATTATTATCCAGTGATGGAGTAACAACTCGAAATCTTGTCATAGAAAAAGTCAATGGACTTTTAGAAGGTATAAGCTTGGATACAAAGTCTGAAGCAATAATGTTGCCAAATATTGTTAAGGCATCAGGGATTGCAAAGAATTTAGATGAATATCAATACATCATTTGCTCTGAAGTTCGTGATATCCCAGATACAAATTTGTATAAAAAGGAGTTACAAAAATACAGAATAGCAATAATTGCATCATTCGCAAAATTAAGTTCAATATTGCTTTCTAGATCTGACAAAGACCTACAGAGATGGAATAACTTTGCACAAATACTGTTAACACAGATCTCGGAAATACTTGTAAAGGTAAGACTTAAGCAGGACAAACATGACAATATAAATAAAGATTTATTGAAATCGACATTTGATTATTTTGATCTTCCAGAGTCAGACGTTGACAGGACGCTCCAAAGCATATATTGATAATAAAAAACTGGGATCGCTGACATCCCATCTAAAAAACTAAAAATTTGGATAACCATTTGAGTCTACAGATATAGGCTAGAGACATCGGCAAAGAGTCTTATTGGAAAGAACTGCGAACAAGCGCATGGATAAAAAGAAGAAGAATGCAAAAAACAAATTTAGTGGAAAGGCTGTGCTGATAACAGGTGCATCATCTGGAATCGGAAAACAGGCAGCTATTGATTTTGCAGATAATGGTGTACAAACTGTTGTACTTGTTGCTCGTTCTAAAACAAGATTAGAAGAACTCAAAGAAATATTGCAAGAAAATTCTGCATCCAAATCAGTGGTATATTCTTGTGATGTATCAAGAAAAGCCGATGTTGTAAGAATGGGAAAAGAAATACTTGAGAGTTTAGGACACATTGATATTTTGGTAAATAATGCAGGTTTTGGATTGTATGATAAAGTGCAGGATCAAAGCATTGAAGAAATGGAGTCAATTACATTTACAAATTACTTAGGCATGGTTTATTGTACAAAGATGTTTCTAGATTCTATGATCTCACAGAAATCCGGACACATAGTAAATGTTGCATCAGCTGCCGCAAGTTTTGGCGTCACAGGTCTAGCAGCTTATTGTGCTTCAAAATATGCAATATTGGGATTTTCTGAGGCTTTATCTCATGAATTGCATGGGACTGGCGTAGGCATAACAGTAGTAAGCCCTATAGGAGTAAAGACAAATTTTTTTAACCATGAATCATTTGCTCATCGTATTCCAAATTATACTGGATTTATGCTCGAACCAAAAAGTGTGTCAAAAGCCATTCTTGCTGCTGCAAACTCTCCTCGACTTGAAATAATGATTCCGTTTTACATAAGAGTTGGAGTATGGTTTAAGCATACAATACCTTACCTTATCAATCCACTAGTTGGTTCTGTTTTTAACAGGCAATTAAAAAATAAGTCAAAGAATACAAAAAAATAAGCATGATAGTAATATTGACAGATAATAATGCTCGATACTAAGTATTATTAGTATGTTAAGCTATGTGTATCATACCTATACTTTAATTTCAAAATATCGGTTGTTGACAAATTGCTACTACTACTGCCATCTATCTTCTCTACTATTTCTGGTGCAGATGAAGTAGAAGATCTAATTAGAACTTTTTTACTGTCTAATTCTTTATTTTTTACAGTAGCGCAATAGAATCATGATCTTTTGCAAAACTCTCTAATTGGTGTTACAATATGTCTTGTTTCTATCATACCAGCTACTCCTACAAAACCACCTCCCAAAATAACTATTCTTTTTCTATTTGTTGTCTGCTGATGCTTATCGTTATCACTACTATGAACAAGCGCTAAATGGTTTTGAAGAATATCAATTCTTGAAAATGATATGTCACAGCTAGGACACCTATATCTGGCACCAAATTTTATTGATAAAAAAGAAGAAAACAAGCCTAATGTAATTCCAAATAAAAGATTAATCAGTATAGAATAGAGAATGGAAGATAATTGAAAATTTGAGAACGTTACATTATTGTTATCATTATTGCTAGGTCTTTGTGCTACTTTTTCTTTATTATTGTTAGCATTCATATTAAGGTCAGAGTTAATAATGCTTCCATTACTTTTGTGCAAAGAGCCGTCGTGATTACTATCGTTATTATTATTACTACCTTCTAACACATGTCTAATTTCTGGATTTAATACAAAGTGTTGTACAGGAATGGCAAAAATCAGATAAACAAGTATGCCTACAAATAGGCCATATCTTAAACGATTTGATGGCTTACTTATATTTAAAATGTTAGTTTTGTATAGAAATACACCTGATAGTATTCCAATTGAGATTCCTACTATTATATGAATGATTATTCCAGCAATAACAACAGACGATATTGGTGAATGAACCCCAACTATATGTCCAAACACTATCCAAGATCGTATCCGTGAGATCTTCCTGCAGAAAATTAGGTCAGTGGAATTGCCATAACCATAGCTCCAATTACGCCTCCAGCGATTATGAAGAATACCTCCCTCTTAAATGAAAAATCTATTCTAGCTTCTTGGGGTTTTGTTTTATTGACCATATCAAGGCTGCTATTTCTATTATGGTACTCTAAAAGATATAAAAATTGATTTGAAAATGGGTTCTTTATTTAAGTTGCAACAAATACTAGAGACATTGTGCGTTAAAACTTAATGTTATATCAAAATCAAACGATATATCTATCTCGATCTATAAATTTCAAAGCCTGCATCAGAAATTATCTGCAGTAATACGGACAAGCTAGTAGAGTGTCAGCACTGCTTTATTAAGTGACTGGAAGTATGCAGTGACCTCTTCTCTCCCTATCCAAACAGATAGCCTTTATTTATTAACTCTGCAAATCAATTTTCCCAAGTAGATGGAGACCTTCCATCTTCTATTCCTCTACGATAGGACGTATGACTCTGTCTACTACCTTCTATTTCCCAGTATGTATCATCTAGGAATGAGCAAAAATACAATCCCAGCAATCCTGCTATGATTGTAAAGAGTGCTGGCAACTTTAATAATTGTAGAATTTACCATTCGACAAGCTTTCGACTTGGGGCATTTTGGTCCATCTTTAATCTTGGCTGAAGTCTGATCAATTAATTTTGTATTTAAGTATTCTCTCTATTAAGAAAACAGGATTCAGATTTTTGTTTGCCAATGTATACATATATATATTCGATATGGATGATATATACGCACTTCAAAAAACAAAAAGGAACTGATCTATTCAACATATATGTTGAAATTTCTTTAGTGATAATTTTGATTGTTTGTGCTAGTGTTCCCGTATCGCAATCTGCTTACGGTCAAGAAAATGCAGCTTTAACTTCTGATGCCGGTCCATCACAACAGGAAAGTAATATAACAATAAAAATAGTTGTATTCTTAATTATTTGTTATTCTGTATGGGCAATTTATAGAAGATTAAAATATAGACATGGAAAATACCGAAGGAGAGAATATTTTCCGTCATACATAAAAGACGGTACAATACGGAAACAGCGTTATAAATGTGCTATATGCAAAAAGAGCACTGGCATATGGGATTATGATCACATAGACGGAAACAGATCTAATAATGAGCCTGGGAATTGTCAAGCATTATGTCCTAATTGTCATGCAAAGAAAACACGTGGATTATTGAAACAACGAAAGAAATCTTCCTTTTTGCGGTGCTTAACAGTTGATATATGATATTATTCGTATCACAGTATAGTTTTGATGTCTTAATGTCACAATACGTACCTCTGTAAATAATATATTTTAAATGCAATATATCAGAGAAATGCAAGAAGACGATGAAAATGTGGGAAAAGTGAATAAGGCTAACGCTGAATTCTATAATGCTTTTGAAAACCTATCCATAGAAATAATGGATAAGATGTGGAAGCACGATGAAAATATTGTTTGCATACATCCAGGTTGGGATTTATTTACTGGTTGGTTGGCAATACGAGAAAGTTGGATAACAATATTTAGCAATACAGAGATGATAAGGTTTTCAATTACAAATACAAAAGTAAGAATCTTTGATAATAAAATAGCAGTAGTTGTATGCCTAGAAAATATAGAAACAACTTTAGCTAATGGACAAGCGATTAAGATTGGCATTATTGCCACTAATATATTTGAGCGAAATGAACTAAATAAGTGGTTACTTATTCATCACCATGGTTCTCCTATAACAAACTACATACCGCCCACTTATCCTCTTGATATATGAATGAAAAAATGTAAAATTCTCTCGAAACGAATGTCACTTAATAAGTTGAAGATCAGGCTAGAGTTGTTATGGAGGCAAATGTACGTTCAGTATAAGCATCGAATAGAGATTGAGAAGTTTCTGACAAACAAACCTCTGTGTAATATGGATTCATTTATCCATTATTTTTTGGACTGGTTTCATTAATTACGTTATAACTGAAGTAAGCAATTGTGAAGATCAAATCCACACTAGGTTAATATTCATCTTTGTATGTCCTCTGTTTTTGTACTATGAGTAATGGTGCCTTTACTGTTGTTAACACTTTTCTAGTGGTGCTCCCTATACCTCCTATCATTGAAGCTATCCTGCGGCTTCCCATGATTATTAGATCGAATTGCATGAGGTTAGATACGTTGATAATCTCATCTGCAGGATTCCCTCTTCGTATTTCATATGTGATTTTCATTGTCACGCCGGCGGATTTACATGCTGTTGTCATTTCATCGACTACTTCTCGTAAAGGTTCATCTAGTAACACTCCTCGCTGACTTTCTGCCATATCTATTTGTTCTTCTTTTCCCTCTAGGTTTGCCTTTATGGTGACCGGTAATACATTATTTACGTCTCTATTGGCTTCAACTACGTTAACAATAACGATCTCCGAATCAGAAATCTTTGAAATATATGCTGCATAGCTTAATGCTCTCTTGGACATTTCTGTTCCATCATACGCAACCAATATTCTCTCAAAAGTCGGAAAACCAATAGGGATATGACCAAATTTTTGTTCCTTTGTGCTATCATGTTCTTCGGTCTTCTGTGGCAAGTTGATTCTAGCCAATGCAAATGACAACTTTATACTTTCCTAAAACTTAGGTGAAATAGGAAGACAAAGACATGATAGGCTATGCTAGCTATGAAACACTATGCTCTGTGCAGCACAATAGTACTTTATGTTTTTATTTTATATCAAACATCACCCATATAACATATGGTACAAGAACAAGAAGGTGTCAGATTATCCACTAAAGGTTGAACAGCTAACGCCAACACTTCAGTTACCTCCAGCCGCTTTTGCTAATTGGAGTTGCTAAAGACAATGGAGCAAGAACATACTACCTACACTACTAGCACCAAAAACAAAAATCATGGTATCTCGTCAAACGTTTCGTGGCTGTATCCGGCTTGTATACTGTGCAAAACTCACTGCTCCAGTTAGACTGACATGGGATATTACTTTGACTTGTACTCTCTATGTCATGGTGATTTTTTATTAGAAGTCGGATTACAACAACAATTCATAACCTGTACTTTTGAACTCTCCAATAGAGGCATCAAACTCTCCAGTTAATGTACAAACTAAACCATTCATCCATCCTAAAGCTTCAGACTTGGTAAAATAGGTTCGTAAAACTATGAATTTCCCATTCTTGTTTACATCTCGTCCTTTAAATGTGAGCTGCTCTTTGTCTTCAGTATTAAATACACCTTCCCAATGGGATATGGTTATGCCGCCAGTATTGTGGATATATGATCGATCTGAACCGCTAGCTCTTCCTGAAGGAAAGGAGTTATATCCCTTAATATTACCAGTCCAAGTGCTTTCTCTCTCTACCAATCCTTTGTCCTTATCTTCAAAAATAATCTTGCTACATGTTGGTTTGTCAGCTTCTTCGAATAATTTTCTTCCTATAGATAACCCTTCATTTACCAACTATCTGCTCCCTTTGCGGTTTGACATTTACCCACTAAAAAACATTGTATTCACGTGAACGACTTTCCTGATTGTGTGGATAGCAGCAACAAGTAGCATGAACGCGCTTTGTCCTTGCTAACTACATTTGGAATTTATTGAATGATTCTCCTAACACACCGGTTATAAAATAGGCTCCTACCATCTCTAAAGCTACGATTTATGTGAGTTAAACCGGGAAACTATGCCTCAGAGTTAGCCAGTACTTTTCCTGGTCTTTCAGCACTCCAATGGCTGAGATTTTGCTCTTGGATGGTTCTCATTCTATAAAAAATATGGAATAGATCTGGAAAAAAGTAAATAAGAGAAGCCAAAGCGATTTTTGCTATTCCATGGATCCTTTGATGGGTATAAGCACAGTGGTAGGATTGGCAAATATAGGAATTCTAACAGTGTTGCTTATTATTTATACGAGATTATACAGGAACACTAAAGCAATTTTCACTATGGGCCTAATGTTTTTTGTAAGCCTGCTCATGTTACACAATTTAATTGCTGTATATGCTTACTTTGCAATGGAGCAATTGTATGCCATAGGATTATTGCCTTATTTATTGGGGATAAATATAGCCGAATTAGCCGGATTATCAGTGCTTTTCAGAGTTACATTTTTGTAAATAGTATATGCTATATGTCTCTAAAAAGTTGAATATGATTTCTCTTCAGTTCAGTAATTTTGACTCATCGAAAAAGTGGGCAAAAGATAGAAAAATTTAACAAGCGATTTTTACATTCAAAGAATGTACAATGTGTGGACTAGCACTAGCGCATTATATATTGACTGCTATTACTGTTATTCTTTGGAACAATGCTATTTGTCATTAATTCAATTGTAAAGTTAATTGTTAATTGTTTCCTACTTATTGAGCCCAAGATATGGCTGATATCTGGAGCTAATTTGGAAATAAGTATTAATACAAATTTGGAAGATAGAGTATTATTGCGTAATAATGATAATATCATTTGTAGTAATTTTAAGGGAGGTAGTGGGGACACACAATGGTAGTAGAAACAACTGTATTAGTTTCTGCTCTTGCAGGAGTAGGTTCTTTCTTATCTCCATGCATTCTTCCGATATTGCCTGGCTTTATATCATATTTGTCAGGGACAGCTGCCAACGAAGCTAAAAATTCACAAACAAGTAAAATTGAAACTGAGATTGAAAGCAGTGGGAGTAGTAGGTCTGTACAACCAGTAACTCTTAAGAGATCAGCTAGACTCCATATTTTCCTCAATACTGTCTACTTTGTGCTTGGTTTTTCGCTGGTTTTTGCAGTATTAGGAGTACTTCTGAATAGCTTTCTTATAGGTGTTGGAAATGGATTTCAACATTCACTTACGTCAGCTGGTGGAATTGTGATAATTGGGTTTGGTGCATACCTGATTTTATCTACTAGACTACGAACCTTAAATTTTGAGAAGAAGATGATGACAAGGCTACCTAGATTCAAGACAAGTTATATTACATCGTTTGTATTTGGAGCTGCATTTGCAGCCGGTTGGACTCCATGTGTCGGACCGATTTTGGGAAGTACTTTTGCGCTAGCAGCTACTCATCCTGCCGCGGCTTATAATTCGTTGCTGGCATACTCCTTAGGATTAGGAGTACCGTTTCTGATTACAGGTGCTTTCTTTTCACGAGCTACAGGACTAATAAGAAGCATGGTAAAGCATCTAAAGTATTTTAATCTAGCAATGGGCGGGATACTAATTGTTATTGGTATATTGCTATTTACAAACCAGTTGATCCTATTAGCTAACTTCCCGCTTGTTAATCGGGTAATCAACCTTGAGAGATGAATTTAGAGATGAAAAAAATAACAGGGAATTTAATTGATATGAATAAAGACAATATCAGCGCCTTAATTATGGCAATTGCAGTAGTAGCTTTGATAGCTGGATTTGGAGTATATTTCAACAGCCCTGGTCTTAATAATGCATCAGCGCCATCGCTAGTACAACAACGAGTAGAAAAATTTGTATCAGCAGCAACTGTACAGAATGGTTCGTTAGCCACCATAAAGCTTGACAAAGCTCAGTTCCAGCAGATTGACAAGTCACAATTTATAAAGGCGCCTGAATTTGCTCAGGTGGATGGCTATATAAATACATATAATAATAGTCCATTAACACTTTCATCTCTTAAAGGAAAAGTAGTTCTAGTAGACTTTTGGACATACAGCTGCATCAACTGTATACGTACTATACCTTACATCAATGACTGGAACCAAAAATATGCTGACAAAGGCTTAGTAATAGTCGGTGTTCATTCACCTGAATTTGAATTCGAAAAGAACTATGACAACGTAAAGGCAGCTGTACAAAGACTAGGAATAACTTATCCAGTAATACTAGACAGTGACCACGGAACTTGGAATGCTTATGGAAACCAGTATTGGCCTAGACACTACTTAATAGACAACCAAGGATACATAAGGGATAATCATATAGGTGAAGGCGGTTATGATCAAACAGAAAAGGCAATTCAGTCGCTGTTAGCAGAACGAGCGGCTCAAATGGGTATGAAAGAGATAAGCTTCGATACAAAACCCACTACAATGATTAAACAGAATAGTTTACAATCTGTAGATCTAAGACAAGCCACAACGCCAGAAATATACGTAGGGTATGATAAAGCGAGAGCGCCGATCGGAAATCCTGAAGGCTTCAAACCAAGCCAGACAATATCATATTCTATTTCGCCTAACACGAGTTTCAAGCCTAGTATTGTATACCTTCAGGGCAACTGGAAGAACAATCCCGACAATATGGAATTACAAAGTGATACAGGGCGTATTGCTTTGGTATATTATGCAAAGTCTGCCAATATGGTGGCCGGTGGAAAAGGTGGAGGCATTGTCTCTAATGATAACGACAAACAAGGAGAGGTAGGAGTACATGGACAAGCAGCTACAACTTTAACATCAAATATGTCAAACAAATCACTAGGAGAGGATCTATCATCTGATGGTAGTTTCAGAATTGACGGGCAAAGGCTGTATAATTTAGCAATGCATAATGACTATAATGCTCATTCCATAATAATAGATGTTAAAGGTAAGGGATTCCAGTTGTACACATTTACCTTTGGATAGATAGACTAACGTATTCCATTCCAGTATACATAAGGTGCCAATAACTAGAGGTTATTTTGATCAATTCTCTTTTGATAATGCAAAACCAATAAGAAGATTAAGGCTATAATGGGTATCTAAAATACTATCTGGGACTAGGATCAATCAGAAAGACGGGTTTTGAAACAGATATGGATACAATCTGGAAAAATGTATTTAATATCTGAGCACAACATGCACACTATGAATAAGGATTTAAAAAACATTGCATTACAACTATGCACCTGTACGTGGATTGAAATAATGACAGGTGCAGGAATAACTTTGTATCTGACGTACCTTCACAGCTATATGCTTGCAGTTTTAACATTGGCTGTATTTGCTCCTCTTATAGGATTTCATTTTGTAATGGCAAGACTATCAAAATCAGAAGACTATTGTAGTAGTTCAGCGTGTCTAAGACGTAGCAGTTTTTCAGATAATACTACTACTACGACAGGACTCGAGACACACATTAATTCGTAAGTCTGAGATAGATATAGATATAAATGACGCAAAAATCTGAATAAACAAATATTCACCCAAGGTTATGATGTTACTGTGTCTGTCCTTTTCTTTCTCGTGTCTACAAGAATCGGTATACTATTGGACAGTTTACAACTATGCCAGCTGAACTATATGGGGATACTCTATGGCCAGTTATCGACTCTTTCTCAACAAAACCCAAAATCTGAAGATCATCAATTAATCTTAAGCGATAACCGTTATCAATGGCTTGCTGCATCCACTTCCTTATATTAAGATCCCACATTGGGCTAGAGTCTGTGGCAATAGTAGGTATCTCCTAGAACATTTAATGGCTATATACCATCAGTTAAAGCGCTGTTAACTTGCAGGTAAGGACTTAGGGATACGTCCAAAATAGTTAAAGTACTTCAAATACAACGTAAGGACGATAGTGATAGTATCTCAGGAAAAATTACTGATTTTACATCTGAAACTATAAGCAATTGTAGTTGGTTACTCAAAGTAGTAACAGCAATAGTTCTAACAATAAACATATCTGGATAAAAAATTGTTGGAAGAGGTTTAAAATGAGGAAGTTAAAACGCACCAAATCTTCTCTATTTCTTTTGATACCAAATCTTCTTTACTTCTTACACGGCTGTAGTAATCACACAGAAATGTTATATATGTATTTGAAATGTCGTTGTTACATCTTGATTGTTAATGCATTTTGATAGACTTGGAATGTTGCCGGTAAGATTCCTATTGGCTCGCCATCTATTGTAACTGTTATGTCTTCTCTTTTCTTTCCCTTCTCCTCTTCTTTTGGTTTTATTGACACCTTCCTTGCTTGTATATAGATGATGTCTTGATCATCACTGGTATAATTGCCGTTTTTCATGCTGAGTAATTCTTCTAACATTTTGAAGCTGCCAGAGTTCTTTAGAATAACAACATCCAGCAGGCCATCTGATACATTCGCTTGAGGTGCTGCTTTCAACCCTCCTCCCAAATACCTGCCATTGGCAATTACAGCCATTGTCATATTCGTCAGGATCTTTTCCCGTCCATGGTCTATAGAAATTTCACATAGGTTGCTTTGATAAGTTGGCAGCGTAGCAACAACACTTGAAACTGTTGATACAATACGGCTCTTGACTTTATCTCTTATTTTTTTTGATCTATCAATGATCTCTGCTCCTACACCTATCTCAGCAGCATTAAGAAAAATGCGTGTAGGTGCTAGTTTTGAACGTATATTCTTACCACCATCATCATCTTTCGGGAAATTTGTGACTGTGGCACCGATAACATCAATCTTTTTTTGTATTTTACTTGTACCATAATGTTTGCAGCACTCAAAATCCTCGGTTGGTAAATCTAGTGATTTAGCTAGTACGTTTCTGGTTCCAGATGAAATGATACCAAAAACAGCATCAGGGTTTATCTGCTTTAATATTGGCTGGTGTGTCACATCAGAGTTTGTGATGGTATTGGCGATAGCAGCATTGCTATGAGTGCCATAGCCTTTACTGTGAATGTCAACAACTGTTTTTACTAATTTTTTCATGTTGTTATCCTCTTCTATTCCTTCTCCCTCTTCTTCTCCATTAAATAGGAAAAAACCATTTGCAACTTCATTTATCGTTCCATCTCCACCTATTGCGACAATATTCTTAAATCCTTTTTTCAAATATTCTCTTGCCAAGGTTGTCCCATCTCCTGATTTGTTGGTAAATGCAATTTCAGGATTTTCTT
>Ga0173481_10000122_pt1 | contig 13788 bp, 15 predicted proteins | sample NitcycUS073202C2_FD_136667 | JGI IMG/M metagenome (GOLD analysis project Ga0173481, IMG submission 136667) | Soil microbial communities from Arlington Agricultural Research Station in Wisconsin, USA - Nitrogen cycling UWRJ-S073-202C-2 (version... ... | reverse complement strand
GCGATGGTGGCCAGTGTGCGCCCCCACACGTTGAGGACCCCGGTGCCGAGGGTGATCGGGTTCGTTCGCGTCGCACCTCCGTGAGAACGGCGCGCGGCATCCGCTGCTGTGGACGCACGATCACGGCGGGACGCGGGTCGTCTACGACGCTCTCGGCCACGACGAGCGGTCGTACCGGAGCGCCCCGCGCAGGACACTGGTGTCGCGAGCGGCGCTATGGCTGCTCGGGCGCCTCTAAGCAGGGCTGCGAGTGGGGCGGCTGGCGTCCTGCCAGGTAGAAGGGTCGAGCGGAACGGCGAGCAGAGCGGCCCACAGGTCCTCCGGAATCTCGATCTCGTCGAGCTCGATCGACGCCTGAAGGTCGCCGACCGTACGCATCCCGACGATCGTCGACGTGATGCGCGGGTCACGGGTCGAGAACTGCAAGGCGGCCGCGGCGAAGGGCACGCCCGCGTCGGCGCACAGCCTGCCCATCTCGTCCGCCGCATCGATCAAGGCCGGTGGTGCCTCGCCATACGCGTACCGGGTGCGGTCAACGGGCCAGCGGGTCAGCATGCCGCCGCCGTAGGGTGCCGCATTGAGCACGCCGATCCTCTTCGCGGCGGCGAGGTCGAGCAGCGGCTGCGCGCTTCGGTCGACCAGGGTGTGCCGGTTGTGGGTGATGACCACCTCGAAGTGGCCGGTGTCGAGGAAGCGTGCCAGCAGGTCGACGGGTCCGCCCGACAGGCCAAGATGCCCGATCAGCCCTTCGTCGCGGGCGGCCACGAGAGCCGCGACCGGCCCGTCGGCTGCCATGGCCTGCTCCCAGGTCGTGTTCTCGGGATCATGGAGGAACAGGATCGGCAGATGAGTGAGGCCGAGACGGTCCATACTCTCCTCGATCGACGCGCGCATCCGCGGTCCCGAGAAGTCGCCGGACACCATGTCGCGGTCCGCCTTGGTCTGCAGGACGAATCCCGTCGGGATGCCGCCGGCGGCGCGCAGCGCGCTGCCGATGCGCCGTTCGCTCTCACCGGCCCCGTAGTTGTTCGAGGTGTCGAGATAGCGCACGACCTCGCTTCGGAGGAGCGCGTCCGCCAGGGCGGCCGACTCGGCCGGGTCGCTGCCCCCGTGCGGGTGGTCGAGCGGGCTCCAAGCGGCAGCGCCCACGCAGAGGCGCGTGACCTCGATTCCCGTCGAACCCAGCTCCCTCGTCAGCGCCATGCTGGTGCCTCCACCCGCGGGGTGATCTGGAAGCCTGCGCGGGGCGGTGACGTCGACCATCGCATCTGGCAAGGCTATGGCTGCTGCCAAGGGTGGACGACCCTTCGTGCGAGGGATGGAAGGTAGCGCTCGGGGTCAGCAGCCACACCTCGAGCTGGTTGCCGGCCCACCGGAACGACACCAGGCCCACACGTGAGCCCCCAAACGCTCGACGGCACTGGCAGTGGGGTTGCGGGGCGTTCCGCGCCGCAACCGGTGGGCACGGTCGCCGCGAGGTGGTACCTGCGTCTCCTCGCCGCCGTCCTCAGGGCGCCGCTGCTGAGCCGCTGTCCCGAGCTGCTGACGCACACGGACTGCGAGACTGCAAAGGTGATCGGTCTGGTTGAGAGAGGACTGTCGTCATGACAAGGGGGCAGGAGCCGTCTCTAAGGGAATGGCTCGAGGTTTGGTCTCGAGGACCAGTGGAACCGGGGACGTCTGCCGAGATGGTCGGCCGGCTCCTGACGTTCAATCAGCTGGCTCGAACGCCTTGGCGTGAAGGGGACGTCGATGTGCTCGTCGCAGAGAACCAAGGAGTCTGGCTATGGGGGCGGACCGAGCAGGGGGACTTCGTCGAACGCGAGAACGAGTCAGGAAGCCCGTGGCTCCCGACCGGAGAGGACGAGGACGCCTTCTGGCTCCACCAAGCAGCGTTCGAGTTCCTCTCCTCGCGTTTCCCGGCTCACCGAAGCCAGAACGACGCGTCGCGCGACCAAGCGGAAGAAGTACTCAGCGCCACCAAGCCCCTCCCGTGCGGCGACTGGCGGTGGCCAGGGCGCCGGCAGCAGATGCGCCACCGGGGTGACTCCTTGGCCATGGTCTGTGATGACGGTGACTACTTGTGGCTGATGTTGGGCGGTCCGGATGAAGCCTCCCTCGAGTGGACGAGTCGGCTGTCCCTCACATGGGACGAGTCCGACACGCGCAGGGACCAGTAGCCCGCACTCGCTACGGCACGCGGCGATCACCAACGCGCTGGATGCCGGGGTTGCCACTTCGCGAAGCGCAGATCCTCGCCCGCCACGCCGACCCCAGGACCACCGAGCACTACGACCGAGCCCGCGGCAACCTCGACCGGCACGCCGTGCACTTCCTCACCCGCCTACGTCGCTGGCGTTTGACGGAGCTAGTTGCACGGATGGAGGCAAAGCGCCACAATTGTGGCCATGAGCATTGAGCCGCTGCGTGAGGTCCGAGACCACTTCAGCGACGTCGTCGACCGTGTCGAGCGCGAGCACGAGAGGGTCACGGTCACAAGGAACGGTCGTGCAGCCGCGGTGATCATCAGCCCGGAGGACTTGGCCGAGCTCGAGGAGACCCTCGCCGTCCTGAGCGACCCCTTGGCCTTGGCCGACATCCGTGAGGCCGACGCCGCGTACGCAGCAGGTGACGTGATCCGCGGGGTCGACGCGGTCCGCTCCCTGCGTCGATGACGGACGGCTCGCCCTACGAGCTGGTCCTGACCCCGCCGTCGGTCCGAGCGATCCGATCGGGGCTTCCCGAGGCGGTCGCAGCCGCAGTGATCGAGTTCCTCGCCGGTGCCCTGGTCGAAAGCCCTCGCCGGGTGGGCAAACCGCTCCGTGGAGAGTTGGCTGGCATTCACTCCGCTCGCCGGGGCACCTATCGGGTGTTGTACCGCATCAATGAGGGGAGCCGGGAGGTCGTCGTCCTGCGGATTGACCACCGAAGTGACGCCTACCGGCCCGGCTGAAGTCGCGAGGCCCACGGTCGTACTGACGAGGCCAGTCCTGCGTCTCATCGCCGCGAAGCCGGCGGCGCGGAGAGCGGCATGTCGGTGCGCGTCGATGTGCTTCTCAAAAGAACGGCCATGCCGCCACTGTCGTCGGACACTCATGTCCATGCGCTTCCCCTCCGCATTTGCCCTCGCTCTCGCCGCATGGGCGATTACGGCCTGCAGCGGTAGCGGAGACCCAACCCCACACCCTCAGGTGACCGCATCCGATTCCGAGGTACACCTTGTAGGTCCAGACGACGCAGACCTGTTGCTCTATGTGAGCAACCAGTCGTTCAAGGACGAGAACGTCCGGCTAAAGCTCGCCGTGGACGGTGTCATGGTTGTCGACGGTGAGTTCCGCGTGGAGGGGCAGCACCACTGGATCCGGTTCCCCTGAACTTCTCGTCAGGAAGTCACAGCCTCACCGCGGAGTCTGACACCGGGGCCACCTTGAAGGAGTCATTCCAGGTGTCGGGCAACGAAGCGCGCTACGCCGTTGTCAATTACTGGGCGGAGGACGACTCGCATGAGTTCACCTGGCTCTTCCAGCGTGAGCCTGTGGGATTCGCCTGACGCCTGTCGCGCGGCCGCCTCATCTCCGCGGCTGCACCCGGCCTCGGCGACGCAGCAGGCGAGTGGCCGCCCGGGCGATCGCTCATCGGCAGTTCCGGGCGGTTCGGCATGCGTCTCATCACCGAGCCGCGCATCACCGGTGAGCCGTTGGATGGTGCACGTGACCTACTCCGGTTCTACGCTGGCTGGATGCTCGACCTGGATGCGATCGACGTCGAGGAGATCGCCAACGCCTTGGCGGATCAGACCGACTACGAGCATCGGTGGTTGATCGACCCCAGAACGGGCGAGCTTGCCTTCTGGACCAGCGATCTGGGCATTGATGGTGAGAACCCGGTCGAGCTCGACGAGCTGGACCTGATCTTGATCGACCCGCTCCCGTCCTACGTCTGGTACCAGGACATGGTCGACTTCGCCGACGGCATCAGCGACCGCGGCGCCGGCGAGCGCCTGAGGCGCGCGTTGGAGGGCAAGGGCGCCTTCCGGCGCTTCAAGAACGAGCTCTACCAAAGGCACCCCGAGCTGATCTCGCCCTGGCACGCCCTGCGTGATGCCAGGGCACGGATCCGGGCCGTGCAATGGCTTGCGGACGAAGGACTGATCGACGAAGAGGCCGCCCAACGGTTCCAGCGAGACCACCGCGAGCCCGCCCTGCCATGATGTCGATCAGTGCATCCGCCGGTTCGATTCGCGTAGTCGCACTCGCGTCTCTTCGCGGCCTGCCGGCTACATAGCGCGGTCTATCCCGCCGCTTGCGGTCTGCGATTCTCTCGGAAGGGCCAGGCACAGTGGTGCCGGCGCAGCCGGCCGGTTCACCTGCTGAAGGTGATCCACCACTTGTCGTCACGCTGACGACTGTGGTGTCTCCGTCGTCCGAAGGTTTCCCGTTGAAGGTAACGGCCTTCTCCGGTCTCCACCACGTCGGCAGAGGTGGTCAGCGGGGCGTGGATGACTGCCCGGGAGCCGGGCTCCCGCAGACCGGCTTCACAGCCCGCTCCGCACACCCTTGCCGCCGACGACTCGTGCAGTGCTCAGGAAGTGGTGGACACCTTGCTGGTTCGGAGCGACTTCGTTTGGCCATCACCTCGTTAGCCTTGGCTGGGTGGTGACTCGTGGCTCCCATTACGGGGCGAGCAGTGTGCAGGTCTGGCGGCTGCCCGGTGAGCCCGCCTCTGTGGGTGCTGTTCGACACTGGCTGCACGCACTGCTGACCGAGTGGTCTTGGTTGCAGGTTGACGATGCAGAGCTGCTCGCGAGTGAACTGGTGACGAATGCGGTGGTTCATGGCGAGGGATCTGTGACGGTCAGAGTGTGGCCCGGTGCGCGTGGGCTGCGCGTTGAGGTCTCCGACCGCGGGGGTGGCACTCCACGACCGCAGGAAAGGCGAAACGCTGAGTCGGAGGGCGGTCGGGGCCTGGGGATCGTGGACGAGCTCGCTAGCCGGTGGGGTGTGGCACCGCGCACCATCGGGCCCGGCACAACGGTGTGGTTCGAAATGGACGGTCCAAGAGGTGGATCCGGGTCGTCACCAGCGCGGGCAGCGCGCTGATCCCGCAGCTCGGCCGGTTGGCGGCCGTTCCTCGTGGATGGCAGTCGCCGGGCGTCGGGGAACCTGCGGCACCCTGTCCCGCGCATGGGACGGCCTGCGACCCCGATGATCCTCGACAACACCGTCATTCGGTATGCGACCAGCCCCCGCATCGGTACGCTGGCGAGCGATGCGGTTGCCCGGTCGCGACAGGCACCCCGCTGTCGTCACGTTGCTGAATCCTGAGGGCACATGCGCACACCAAGGCTGGGCGGTGACAACGCCGGGACCGCGGCACTGCTGGCGATCGGGTGGCTGCTGGGGATGCTCGCGCTGGACCTCGTGTTGCCTCTTGCCGTGGCGCCCGACCCCCTCTTCGCCATTGCCCCCCTGATCGCGTGCAGTGTGCTGTCCCCGCGGGTGACCGCTGGATTCGGTGTTGCCGCGGTCTTGTCCTTGGTGTGGTCCGGCTGGTGGAACCGCACGTGGGACAGTCCACAACAGTGGATACGGCTTCTGGACGTCGTTCTGGTCAGCGGGGCCGCAGTGCTGCTCGCGATCGTCAGGGTTCACCGCGAGCAGCGCCTGACGCGGGTCACCGCAATCGCGGAGGCGGCGCAGCGGGTGATCCTGCCGACCGTGCCAGCCACCACGGGGACCGTACACGCTGCGTCGCGATACCTGTCCGCCGCAGTGGACGCGGTCGTCGGCGGAGACCTCTATGACTGCAGCGTCACCCAGGGCTTCACCCGATTCATCGTCGGTGATGTCCGCGGCAAGGGACTGGACGCCGTCGAGCAGGCCGCCCGGGTGATCCGCGCCTTCCGGCAAGCCGCGGCCACGAAGGCCACGCTTGCCGACGCAGTCCATGACATGAACTCCTACCTCACCCCCTTCCTGGGTGACGAAGACTTCGTCACGGCCCTGCTGGTCGACCTGACCCGCCCCGAGACCATCGTCCTGACCAGCTGCGGCCACCCACCCGCGATACTGGTCCGACCAGACGGCTCCGCGACCTTCCTCGAAGCACCCGCTGGGTTGCCCCTCGGCGTCGGCGACGACGCCGAAGAGAAGAGTTACCCATGGGCTCCCGGCGACCGGATCCTGCTGTACACGGACGGTCTCAGCGAAGCCCGAGACGCCGACGCGGAGTTTCTACCCCTCCTGGGCATCGCCCCCATGCTCGCCACAGGCAACTTGGAGGAGGCCTTGGACGCGCTGCTCGCGCGGGCCAGAGCCCACGTGCCGAACGGCGCCCTCGGTGACGACATGGCTGTCCTCCTTCTGGAGAACACCATGGCCCAGGCAAAGGCACCCGCTGCTGCAAGTTGACACCAGCCGGCCTCGGACAGCTTCGCCAGCCACACCGTTGTCCATCGCACGCACCGTGCGTGTCAGCACCGGCCAACCTCCTGGCGCGACGTCCAGCCGATGTACGTCCAGCGTCAACTCGAGACACGCAGAGCGTTGGGCGCTGCTGCGGCGCAGGCAAAACGCTCAACGAAACCGCGTCGACATCGGATCGGCTGCAGTGGGTCCTCGGGGTGGCTTTCGGCGGGGCTCGCCCGGCACAGCCGATCTGTACCGGGCCACGTCCTGTCGGTCCTGGAGCGCGTAGTACCAAAGTCCAAATGACCCGAGCCCGGGCGGACCCGTAGATTCCTGCACAGAGAGCCCCACTCGGCCTGCACCGGTGGGGCTCTCTGGTGCCCGCTCGAACATTCGCATCCACCTGGCCCCGAACGCCCCTGAAGCCAGCGCCGGCTCGTACGCAGGTCCGGACGCGTCGGCATGCGTGCCAACGCCGCGAGCCCGGATCAGCGCACGGCTGGTGAAATCATGTGTGGACGCGGTCAGTGCGGCTCGATGCATCGGGCCAACCTGCCGGGGCCGGATCTGGCCGGATCCGCCGGCCAGTGCTGGCTCCGCGGTTCAGCGGTCCGTGCCGGGACCAGTCGTCAGGTGCCTCGCTGTGCGAACCGACGCAAAGCAGGGACTTGCCCAGCGTGGCGAACTGGTGCCAATGCTCGATGAGCCTGCCGTCACGAACGAGGATGCGTCGCTGGCATGCCTTGCAGACCGCGCCACTGTGTCGCCCCACTCCCGTACCCCTTCACCGTTGGCCAACAGGCGCACCGCGGGTGACTCACCCCTCGAGTCGGTGAGGATTGGGCTTCGGGGCGAGGGTTATCGCGAATCGGCGCCGGGCATCACCATCCGCGGTGACCGCGATGAGTACCCTCAGCCGCGGGCGTTGGGGGCGTTGTCCAGTCGCAGGCGGTGATGGACCACCTCGCGGGCGAGGGCCATCACTGCGGGGTCGTCGTACAGGACGAACTTGGTGTCGGCGCCGAGCAGGATCGCGTGGAGCTCGAACGCGAGTCGGTCGGGGTCCTCGTGCGAGGGAAGCTCGTCCTGCTCGATGGCGGTCGTCGCGAACGACCGCAGCAGGGCCGTGAAGTCGGACTGGACCGCGGCAAGCCGATCCCTGACCGGCCCGGGGCGAGCGCCCATCTCCAGCGAGGTGGCAGCGAAGAAGCAGCCGCCGGGAAAGACGCGGCGCTCGACGTAGCTGAAGAAGGCCTCACATGCTGCGGCCAGCTGGCCCCGGCCGGCAGGGGCGGCGAGCGCGGGCTGCACGACTTCCTCGGTGAGGATCCGCTCGGCCTCCTGCACGGTGGCCAGCTGTAGTTCCTGCTTGGACCCGAAGTGCGCGTAGAGCCCGCTCTTGCTGATGCCGGTCGCAGCCGCCAGGTTGCCGATGGAGAGCCCTTCCAGCCCGTCGACCGTGGCCAGCGACGCAGCAGCACTCAAGATCGCCTGGCGGGTGCGCTGACCGTCAGCCCGAGGCTGGCGCGGCCGGGGGCTGCCGGGGCTGACGGTGTCGATCGTCATGTTGACAACTTAGCACGATCGGTCGTACGTTCACGGTATCGATCTAGAACGACCGATCGTACTAAATCCATCAGCGAGTCCTAGACGACCCAGCTCAACCCACAGGAGCCAGCATGAGCATCACCAGCACCGTTAACGGTGTCGACCTCGAGCGCCTGCACGCGACGATCGAAGCCGTCACGGCTGACCCCAGCCTGGGGCGGTTCCAGTTCCGCGCCCGCAACCACTGGATCGATGGCGGCCACAGCCGCACGACGATTCAGGGCTTCTACGGCGCAGGGCAGGAAGACGCCACACGCGCCCAGCCGTTCGTGGTCGACAGCGACGAACCGCCAGTCCTGCTCGGCGAGAACCGGGCCCCGAACGCGGGCGAGTACGCCCTCCAAGCCCTCGCAGCGTGTCTGATCGGAACGATCGCCTACCACGCGGCCGCTCGCGGCATGGCCCTTCAGGGGCTGGAGTGCACGGTGCGAGGCGACCTGGACGTGCAGGGCTTCCTCGGTCTGGACAGCGACATCCGCCCCGGTTACGAGCAGATCGACGTCACGATCACGGTCACCGGCGACCTCGACGACGACCAGCTCGCCGAGATCGCAAGCCTCACCCGTTTCTCGCCCGTGCGAGACATGGTCACCAACCCCGTCACCGTCGCCATCGAGGTCGACCGCGCCTGAGGCGAGCCGCATGATGTCCGCGCCGGCCTCCGGCGCGGGCATCCTGCTCCGGGAACGCTTCGGCCCCCGAACGCATCGGGGTGCCTTCCCCTCCCGGCCGCCGGCCCTCCTCGTACTCGGCGCCCACAACGCGGATGGCGATGTCTCGGGCAGGGTCGCGAGCCCCGTTCGAGCGTCTCGTGGGCTGGCGGGCCACGCGGACGGTTGGCGGGGCCACCAACTGCGTCAAAGCGCCGCCAACCGTCCTCTCGAATCGCGGTGGTTGCGGGACCTTTCCTCCGGCTAGTGGCCGACGCTCTCGCGCCGAGGCACCTGCCCGTGTGGCTACTGTGTCGCGTTCGGCCATCTGTTGTCCGATGCGTCTGACCGGGCCAGAGTGGGCAGGTGATGTTGACCCGACGCGCGGAGCTGGCCTCGCTCCGCCAGGTGGCCTTGGCCGCGCTCGGCCGGTATCGGATCGCGAAGGGTCGGCTCACGTTCGTTGCCCACGGCGAGAACACCACATTCCGGCACGATGGCGCGGACTCAAGCCATCTCGTGAGGGTGCACCGCCCAGATCGGCATGGCCGCGGGGTCGACTCGGTGGCGGCGATCCGGTCCGAGCTCGCTTGGCTGCAGGCTCTCCGATCGGGCACGGACCTGGCCGTTCCGGAGCCGGTTGTGGCCCGCGACGGCGCGTCAACCGTCACGGTGGACGCGGCGGGAACGACGCGGGTCTGCTCGGTGCTGCGCTGGATGGACGGCCGCATCCACGAGGCGTCCCCACGCCCGGTCCACCTGCACCGACTCGGGGACGCGATGGCCCGACTGCACGAGCACGCCGACGCGTGGAGGCCGCCAGCCGGTTTCGTGCGCATCCAATGGGACCACGAGGCCTTCTTCGGAAATGTCATGATCTACGGCGGCACCCCCGCCACCAGGTGCTGGGACCTGCTGCCCGAAGAGCTTCGTGCCCGGTTCAGGGCGGTCGATGTGCGAATGGTCGAAAGCATCCCCAGTGCGGGGGACACCGGGCTCATCCACGCCGACCTGCACCTGGGCAACGCCCTCTTCAATCGCGGCGCCGTCAAGCTCATCGACTTCGACGACTGCGGCACCGGCCCGCGGCTCTACGATCTCGCGGTCGCCTTGTGGGAACTGCGTGATCGTCCGGACTACCCACTCTTCCGGGACGCGCTGCTCTCGGGATACAGCGCGCGACGAGACCTCGACGTCAGATACCTCGACGACTACATCGCCCTGCGCCAGGTCGCCTTCGACCTCTGGTACACCGGCACTGCGCAGGTCAACCCCGCCTTCTTCGCACGACTCGACAGGGTCCACCGGTGGTCGCTGGAGATGCTCGACCTGCTAGAGGTTCCCTGACCGACCCCCAACACCCCTGCTCCCGCACCCTCGGGCCGGACAACGGGTGCGTCTCCACGCCGCTTCAGTCCGGCGCAGACGCGCGCACCGCCGGGAGTGGCGAACGTGGGGTCCGCTCGGAGGGGGCCAGAAAGTCGGAAGGCAAAGCCCTCGCGACGGTTTCGCTGCGCCACCTTTGAGGTACTCATCTCTGGTAGGTCCGGGTGCCCGGGAGGAAGGGTAGATCGATGAGGTCGTGGCGCTCGTCGGAGGCAGGTTCCCTCGGCCGGCTTTACGCCTGGTGTGTTGTCACCATGCGCTGGTTGATCGTGCTGGGTTGGGGCGCGGCCTGCGTGGTTGCCGTGCTTTGGTTGCCGTCCACGGGGCAGCAGGCCGACCTGGGCGGCTTCGCGCCCCCGAACAGCACGGCGATCGCGACCGAGCGGGCGTCCGCAGAAGCCTTCGGCTTCCCGCTCCTGAGCAGGACCGTGCTCGTTCAGCGCAACGAGGCCGGGTTGTCGGCCGGGGCTCAGGAGCGCGCCGTCGAGCGCGCCGTCGGCGTGGCCAAGGGCACGATCGGGGACGTCGGACCGATCGCGGCCGCGGTACCCGTCATCAACGTCGAGGACGTCTTCACCTCCTCGGAGCAGGGCACCACCGCGCTGACCTACGTCTTCACCGAGCCCGGCACCACCTTCGCCCAGGAGGTCGACGCCGCGCGCGCGTTCGGCCAGCAGCACGTGAACCAGCCCGACGACCACCTTGTCGGGGTCACCGGCACCGTCCCCGCGCAGGTGGAACAGTCCGACATCCTCTACGACCACCTGCTGCTGCTCGAATGCCTGACCTTGGCCGTCGTCATCGGGATCGTGGCGCTGAAGTTCCGATCCTTCATCGCCCCCCTCGTGGCGCTGCTGACCGCCGCCCTGTCGTACTTCCTGGCCGTGCGGGTGACGAACTACGTGGGCGTGCTGATGCAGCAGGGCGGAGCGCCCGAGGAGCTCAAGCCGCTGGTGCTGGCCTTGGTGCTGGGCATTGTCACGGACTACGCGATCTTCTACCTCTCCAGCATGCGTACGGGGCTGGAGGAGGGCTTGGACCGGCTGCCCGCTGCTCGAGCCTCGGCCGCCCAGACCGGGCGGATCGTGCTGGTGGCGGGCATCGCGGTCGCAGCCGGTTGCGCCGCGATGTTGGTCGCGAAGTCGGGCTTCCTGCGCGCCTTCGGTCCGGTGCTCTCCGTGTCGGTGCTGACGGCCGTCGTCGTCTCGGTCACCCTGTTGCCGGCCCTGCTCGCCATCTTCGGGCGCGGGCTGTTCTGGCCGGCCAGGCCCAGGCGCGGCCGCAACCGCGTCGTGTCCCGTGCCGCGGCCCGGGTGTTGACGGTGCGGGTCGTGGCGCTCGTCCTCGGCGGCGCCTGCATCGTCGTCCTCGGTGCGCTGGCCATGGACGCGGACCGGCTGCGGCTCGAGGTGTCCTTCGTGGCGGCACTGCCGCCTGACAGCGAGCCGGCCGAGGCCGCGCGCGCAGCAGCCGCCGGGTTCGCGCCCGGTGTCATCGCGCCCACGGAGGTGCTGCTGAAGGGCAGTGGCGTGGGCAGCGACCGCCAGAAGCTCAGCGACCTCGCCGGTGAGCTGGCGCAGCAGCCCGGGGTCGCGGGGGTGCTCAGCCCCAGCGCCCTGCCGGACGAGGCGGTGCAGGGTGCGCTGGTGACGAAGGCGGGTGACGCCGCCCGGCTCCTCCTCGTCCTCGACCACGACCCCCTGGGTGCGACGGCCATCGCCGACCTCAACCACCTCTCGGCGGCCATGCCGGGCCTGCTGCAGCGGGCGGGGCTGGACGGCATCCGATACGGCGTGGCCGGCGACACCGCCGTGGCCGGCGAGCTCGTCGCGGCGACGAACGCCGACCTTCGCCGCATCGCCGTAGCCGTCCTGGTCGTCAACTTGGTCCTGCTCATCGTGTTCCTGCGGGCTCTCGTGGCGCCGGTGCTACTGCTCGCCTGCAGCGTGCTGGCCCTGGCCGCATCGCTCGGCTGTCTGGTCCTGGTCTTCCAGGACCGCCTCGGCCACGACGGCGTGGCGTTCTACGTGCCGTTCGCCGCCTCCGTGCTGCTCCTCTCCCTCGGCTCGGACTACAACATCTACGGGGTGGGGCACGTCTGGACCCGGGCCCGCCACACCACCCTGCGCCAGGCCATCGCGGAACGGGTCCCGGAGACCTCAGGTGCCATCACTGCCGCCGGAATCACGCTCGCCGCGAGCTTCGGCATGCTGGCCCTGGTGCCCCTGCGACAGTTCCGCGAGCTGGCCTTCGTCATGGGACTCGGCGTGTTGATCGACGCCCTGGTCGTGCGCTCGGTTCTGGTCCCCGCGCTCCTGACCCTCCTCGGCAGGTTCAGCGCCTGGCCGCGCAAGCTCCGCGGAGCCGACGCACAACCCGAGACCACGCAAACCCCGCCAGCGGTGCCAGACGACAGCCACGACATCGAACTCAGCAGCCACCGCACCTGAAGAAGCCCCGCAGGGCTCGAGAGCCCGTGAGGGCCTTCAGACGACGCGCCCGAGCGACAGACAGGCACGGCCGCTCCAGCCACGCCATGACACCCTGCGTCGCAGCGCCGCGTGAATCTCCGCGGCGCAGGCGGGAGGGTCCCCTGATCAGTTGTGCTGGCCAGGGGCGGGGGTCACTCCCGCATCGGTGAGCAGCCCGCCTGCAGCTGGAGGCGTGTTGTCCTGGTCACCACAGATTTCGACCGGTCCGACCAGCCACGCGCCAGTCGGTCAGGAATCGCGGCCCCTGGCTTGTCGTCGGAGACGTCGTCCCGGTCACGGTTGCAGCATGGGCTCTGACATCGCAATCTGCGTCCTGATGTCCCGGAGAAGGGCGCCACGCCCGTTGGCTGCCAGCCCACGCTGACCCATGACCTCCCCCAGTTTGACTATGGATCTAACCGTCTCAGGGGCGGAGACTGAAAGACGCCCCGTCTCTGAGAACCGGTCATCCAGTGGGGAGGTTCTTGATGAAGAGGGCATGGGTTGTCGTCATTGTTGTGCTGTGTGCGGTGCTCGGAATACCGCCGTCGGCGTTTGCCTCGGGCAGCTACGGGGCGGTGGTAGAGAAGGGGGTGCGGGGTTGCACGACAGACGACCTGACGGGAATCGTGATCTGTTTCGAGTCGCCCAGCGTGAACCCCAAGTCCCGAGGCGTTTTCCTTCAGGTCTGGCGGGCTGCCAGCCCCTACTTCGACTGGGGCCACACCAACACGGCCACCATGCGGGTGCGATCAGTGTCCGTCACGGCCGGGACCCCTCAAGCTGGCAGGCCGGTGGTCACGTACGTCGTGCGCGCTGACGTGCTCTTGCCCCTACTCATATGCCGTGATGACTTTCGATTCCACGCGTCCAAGGGACGCACGTGGCCGGAGCGATTCGTGAGCGACTGCGAGCCACTCTGAGGCCAGCGCCGCCAGGCGGACCATGGCGGGTTGTTTGGATTGCCCTCAACGTCCACATGAGGTCGCGCAGCACGGAGTATCAGCGGCCACCGCCCCTGCTCCTTGAGGCCAACAGGTTGGGCGACCTGCCTAGCCGAGGTTGGAGGGTCGTCATGTCTGACGCGGAACACAACCAGTCCGCAGCGGGGGCCGCCTGCACAATCGACGCGGCCCATCGTCGCGACCACCACCATGGAGACAACGGAGCCTGCCGTCCCCCCACCTCATCGTGGTCGTCCACCTGGGCCGACGAGCGGTCGCGGTCTGCCACGACTGTCGCCGAGACTCAGGCTTCCTTCCCGAG
>Ga0173481_10000121_pt1 | contig 13838 bp, 12 predicted proteins | sample NitcycUS073202C2_FD_136667 | JGI IMG/M metagenome (GOLD analysis project Ga0173481, IMG submission 136667) | Soil microbial communities from Arlington Agricultural Research Station in Wisconsin, USA - Nitrogen cycling UWRJ-S073-202C-2 (version... ... | reverse complement strand
CGCCGTCCGCCACGTCGGCTCGTCGACGCCGTACGTGGCGACCCGGAAGGAGCCACAGCGCCGGAACGAGCGCTCGGCGCGGAACGTCTGGTAGTCCGGGGCGACGAGCACGATCGTGTCCCAGTTGCGACGCTTTGCGAGCTCGGAGATGGCTTTCGCCTCGCCTGTCGACGAGTACGGTCCGGCATAGATGCAGACGACATCCTCGGCCTTCGACTTGCACAGGGCGCGGCGGTGCTGGTCGCGGCCGTTGCGCTCGGCCGAGACGACGAGCGTCGGCGCGATGCCGCCGCCGATCAGCTGCTGCGCGGCGGGCAGCGTGTTGTCGGAGCCCGCCAGCGCGACCACGGCGTCGGTCCCCTTCGGCAGCGAGTCGTCGCCGTTGCCCAGGAAGAGCGGGATCCCGACCACGTAGGCGAGCCCGAGCACCACGAGGGAATAGAGCACGAAGCGTCGCATCGGAAGAATGTGACAGGTACATCGGCCGACCCCAGGTAGAACTGAAGCGTGCGGAGGGCGAGCATCTCGGCGGCCGCCGTCCGCCGCATCGCGGTCGCGGCGCAGGGCTATGCGGCCCGTGGCAGGCGCGCGACGACCGCCGAGGTCGAAACGGCGGTGCGTCGCCTCTCGTGCGTCCAGCTCGACTCGATCTCGACGGTCGACCGCAGCCACCGGATCGCGCTCGGCGGACGGATCGGCGACTTTCCGCGCGACGCGGTCTCGCGCCTGCTCGCGCGCGGGAGGCTGATCGAGTACTGGGCGCACGAGGCCTGCCTCCTGCCCGCCGAGGACTGGCCGCTCCTCCGGCCCGCGATGCAGGTCGGCGGCCGCCGGTGGTACGGCGAGGTCGACCGGACGCATCCCCACCTGCGGGAGCACATCCTCGACGAGATCCGTGCACGCGGGCCGCTCGGCTCACGCCACTTCGACGGAGCGGCGCGCAAGGGCGAGATGTGGGGCTGGAAGCCGGCCAAGCAGATGCTCGAGCTGCTCTGGAACCACGGCGAGCTCGTGGTCGCGGGCCGTCAGGGCTTCCAGCGCCTGTACGACCTCCCCGAGCGCGTTCTCCCACCAGAGACCCTCGACGCGCCGACGCCGAAGGAGCCCGAGCGGCTGCGTGAGCTCGTCACCCGGGCCGTGCGGGGGCGCGGAGTCCTGACGGAACGGGGCATCGTCGAGCACTGGCGCCTCCGGGGCGGAGCTCCGCGCGTGCGACCCGTCGTGGACGCGCTCGTCGACGAGGGAGCACTCGAACGGCACGCCGTCGAGGACGGCGGCCCGCCCGTCCTCGTCGCGGCCGGCACGGAGCTCGACCCTCCTGCCCCTCGCGCTGCGGTGCTGCTCTCCCCGTTCGACAACCTGCTCTGGGATCGCCCGTTCGCACGGCGCGTGCTCGGCTTCGACCATCTGATCGAGGTCTACAAGCCGGCGCCGCAGCGCCGCTACGGCTACTACGTCCTACCGCTGCTCCGGGGCGACCGCGTCGTCGGCCGCGCCGACCTCAAGTCGGAGCGGGCGGAGGGTCGGCTCGTCGTCAAGGCGTTTCATCGGGAGCCCGGCGTGCGCGCGTCGGGCGGGCTCGACGACGCATTGGATCGTGCCCTCGACCGCCTCCGCCGCGTGATCGGGCTCGAGACGGTGCTTCGTGCCTGAGACCGTCGGCCGGCGGCACGCGGCGTCCCCTCCCGCTCGGGGACGGCTCGTCGACGAGACCGAGGCGCGGCAGATGGCGGTTCGGTCGCAGCTGCTCGACGGCTCCGCGACCAACGTCCTCGACACGGTCCGCCGGCTCGGGTTCCTCCAGCTCGACCCGATCGCGACCGTCGCGCCGGCGCAGCACCTCGTGCTCTGGAGCCGTCTCGGGAGCCGCTACGACCCTGCGGAGCTCGACCGGCTCCTCTGGCGGGAGCGCGCCCTCTTCGAGTGGGATGCGCTCGTCTGGCCGATCGAGGCGCTTCCGCTCGTGCGCGGCCTCCAGCGGCGCTGGAGAACCTCGACGCACTACAACTCCGAGCGCTGGGTGCGCTCGTTCCTCGCGGAGAACCGCGGATTCCGCCGCTACGTGCTGCGCGAGCTCGAACGCCGCGGGCCGCTTCTCTCGCGCGAGCTCGAGGACCGTTCGGCGGGCGAACGCGAGCGGCACCGCTGGTACGGGCCGCGAAAGGTCGGGCTGATGCTCACCTGCCTCCATCTTCGCGGCGAGGTCGCAGTCGCGGGCCGGGACGGCGGACAGCGGCTCTGGGATCTCGCGGAGCGCTTCCTCCCGCACACGGAGGCGCTCCCGCTCCGCGCTGCCCAGCGAGAGCTCGAGGCGCGCCGTTTCCGCGCGCTCGGCGTCCGCTCCACGCGGGAGGGCTGGGAGGCACACCCGGATGCGGTCGGAGGCGAGGTCCCGGACCGGGTCACGCTGCTCTCGCCGTTCGACCGCCTGATCCACGACCGCGACCGCGCCGAGGCGTTGTTCGGCTTCCGCTACCGCCTCGAGATGTTCGTCCCTGCGGCGAGGCGCGAGTACGGCTACTACGTCCTACCGATCCTCGTCGGCGACCGGCTCGTCGGGCGCGTCGAGCCACGGTTCGACCGCCGGACGGGCACGCTCGAGGTGCTCGGCGCCTGGGGCGACACCTCCCGGCTCGACGGGGCGCTCACGGGCCTGGCGGAGTGGCTCGGGGCCGCGCGCGTCACGGGCCTGGGCTGAACCGCGCGAGTACCATCGCGGGCATGGACTTCGAGACGCGGGCGATCCACGCGGGGCAGGAGCCGGACCCCGCGACCGGCGCCGTGATCACGCCGATCTACCAAACGTCGACCTTCGCCCAGGAGGCGGTCGGGGTCCACAAGGGCTACGACTACGCGCGCGTCGCGAACCCGACGCGGACGGCTCTCGAGGTATGCCTCGCGTCGCTCGAGAACGCGGCGCACGGGCACGCGTTCGCCTCCGGCGTCGGCGCGACGTCGACGATCATGCACCTGATCGACCCTGGCGACCGCGTCGTCTGCGTCAACGACGTCTACGGCGGCACGTACCGGATGTTCTCGCAGGTCTACGAGCCGAAGGGCTACCGCTTCTCGTATGTCACCCCCGACGAGCTCTCGACCGAGGCCGCGGCGAACGTGGAGGGCGCGCGACTCGTCTGGGTCGAGTCGCCGACTAACCCGTTGCTGAACGTCGTCGACATCGCGGCGGTCGCACGCGCGGCGAAGGACGTCGGCGCTCTGCTCGTCGTCGACAACACCTTCGCAACGCCCTACCTCCAGACGCCGCTCGACCTCGGCGCGGACATCGTCCTTCACTCGACGACGAAGTACCTCGGCGGCCACTCGGACGTCGTGGGCGGCTTCGCCGGGACGAACGACCCGACGATCGCCGAGCGGCTGCGGTTTCTCCAGAAGTCGCTGGGCGCGGTGCCCGGGCCTTTCGATTCGTGGCTCGTGCTTCGCGGGCTCAAGACCCTCGCGGTGCGGATGGAGCGCCACTGCTACAACGCCCGCGTCGTCGCCGCGTTCCTCCAGGCTCACCCGCGTGTCACACAGGTGCTCTGGCCCGGGCTTCCCGAGCATCCCGGGCACGAGCTCGCGGCGCGCCAGATGCGCGACTTCGGAGGGATGATGTCGTTTCTCGTGGAGAGCGAGGAGGAGGCAGTCGACCTCGTCTCGCACACGGAGGTGTGGACACTGGCCGAGAGCCTCGGCGGCGTCGAGAGCCTGATCGAGCATCCCGCCCGGATGACGCACGCCTCGACCGCGACGGGGCCGTTCGCGGCGCCGGCCAACCTCGTCCGACTCTCGGTCGGGATCGAGTCCGCCGAGGATCTCGTGGTCGACCTGGACCGAGCACTCGCGGCGGCGCGGGCGCGCGCATAGCGTCGGCCCCGGCGCCCGGCGGAACCAGGCACCGGGACCGGAGCGCGATCAGGCGTCGGGGCTCGCGACGAGCCGGAACGCCGAGCCGGTCGGGTCGGTAGCCCTCGCAAGACGGCCGTACGGCGTGTCCTGGGCCGGCTCGACGACCTTTCCACCGAGCTTCTCGACCTGCTCGAGCGCGGCGTCGACGTCCTCGACGGAGAAGTAGACGTTCCAGCCGGAGGGCTCTCCGGCGTCGTCCATGATCCCGGCGAGCGCCTGCTCGCCCTCGCCGAGAGTCGTGTACCGGAACTCTTCGGTGTCGCTCATCACGTGGGCGTCCCAGCCGAAGACCTCGCGGTAGAAGGCGACCTCCTTGTCGTAGGCGCCGGTGTGCAGCTCGAACCACGCGGGTGCGCCGGGCTCACCGGTGACCTCGAACCCCTTGACCCGATTCGGCTGCCATGCGCCGACGGCCGAGCCGCCCGGGTCCACGATCATCGCGGAGCTGCCGTTCTCGGCGACCTCCATCGGGCCCATCGCGACGGAGCCGCCGTGCTCGACGGCGGCCTTCGCGGTGCGCTCGACGTCGTCGGTCATGAGATGGAGGCCCCACCCGTCGGGGTAGCCCATCGAGCCGTCGTTGTGCATGCAGCCGGCAACCGCCTTGCCGTCCTTCGTGTAGATGAAGTACCCCCCGAAGCCCTCCTCGGGCGCCTGCGCCGTCCAGCCGAGGAGCTCGCCGTAGAACGTGCTGGCCTTCTCGGTGTCCGAGCTGTAGAGGTCGATCCAGCACGGAGCGCCGACGACCATCGTTGGTGCGGGCATGTGAGCCTCCCTTGTCGGTTGTCGCAGCAATGACCGTCGGACCGCTCGAAAGTCATCGCGCGTCTTTCGACCGTAGACCCGGCGTACTCCCTACGTGGTACGGCTAACCCGACTAGCGTCTTCTGTGTGAACCGCGAGCCGCTCGACCTTCTCCACTGCGGCGACGAGCGCCGGATCGCCGCCTACCTGGTCGAAACCGATGAGGGCCTCGCCCTCTTCGACTGCGGGCCGACGAGCTGCCTCGGGGCTCTGCACGACGCCCTCAGGGGCCGCGGCGTGGAGCTCCGCGACGTGAAGCACCTGCTGTTGTCGCACATCCACCTCGACCACGCGGGCGCGGCGGGGGCGCTCGTGCGCGAGCATCCGTCGCTCGTGGTCCACGTGTCCGAGGTCGGGGCGCCTCACGTCGTCGATCCGAGTCGGCTCGAGGCGAGCGCGCGGAGGCTCTACGGCGACTCCTTCGACGAGCTGTGGGGAGAGCTCGTGGCGGTGCCGGAGGAGAACGTCCGCGTCGTCGGCGAACGGGTGGCGGGGCTCGCGTGCTTCCCCACCCCCGGTCATGCCTGGCACCAGGTCTCCTACCAGCACGAGGACGGGACGCTCTACAACGGCGACGCTGCCGGGGTGCGAATCCGGCCGGGCCGGTTCGTCTTCGCACCGACGCCGCCTCCCGAGATCGACCTCGACGCATGGGAGCGCACGCTCGACGAGATCGAGCGCCGCTCGCCGCGACGTCTCGCGCTCGTCCATTTCGGCGTCTTCGACGACGTCGAGCACCACCTCGACCTCCTCCGGGCGACGATGCGCAGCTGGGCCGATCGGGTCGGCCACGGGATGGACGAGGCGACCTTCGTCGCTGCCGCGCGGGCGGACGTCGTCGCCTCCGACCCCGACGAGGCGGACGCCTACGACCGCGCCGCCCCCTACTGGCACTGCTACCTCGGCCTCGAGCGGTACTGGCGCAAGCGCCTCGAGGCTCTCCAGGCGGACGCGCCCTAGGCCGCGGCGCCGTGGACCCGCTCGAGCGCATCTCCCTCGACGCGTACCTCCCGATCTACGGCGAGGACGCGATCCCGATCGGCGAGGCCGTCTGCCTGCGTGCGACGCACGCGCCCGACTCGCCGATGCTGAACCGCATCGTCGGGCTCGGCGTCGACTCGGAGCTCGACGACGAGACGCTCGACCGGACGCTCTGCGTGATGGGCGACGCGGCGTTCTACGTCACCGTCGCGCCGTCAGCCGATCCGCGCCTCGACGCGCTCCTCGAGGAACGTGGCCTCGAGCGGGGCTGGGGCTGGATGCTCTTCGAGCGCGGCCGCAGGCCCATCGAACCCGTTGAGACGGCCCTCGACGTCGTGCCGGTCGACGCCGGCCGGGCAGAGCCCTGGGCCGCGATCGTCACGGCCGCGTACGGGCTGCCGGACACCTCCCGTCCCATGATTGCGGCGGTGCCCTCGCTTCCGGGCTGGACCGCCTTCCTCGCTCTCGACGGCGACGAGCCGGCCGGCGCCGCTGCGGTCTGGGTCGGGGGCGACGCCGCCTACTTCGGGCTCGCGGCCACCCTGCCCGAGCACCGCGGCAAGGGCGGCCAGGGAGCGCTTTTCGCCGCCCGGATCGAGCACGCGCTCGGGGCGGGCTGCCGCACGCTCGTCACCGAGACCGGGGAGCTTCGCGACGACCTGCCCGGTGCGTCGTATCGCAACATCCTGCGCTACGGCTTCGAGGAACGGCACGTCGTCGCGCACCGGCTGCGCCCGCGGCGCGGTTAGTCCACCGCGGCGTGCGCGCGGAGGTCGTCGAGCGACGAAAACTCCAGCGCCAGCGCGTGCGTCGCCTCCAGCACGACGGGCGGTGCGAGGCCCGCCTCGAACGCCTCCTGCCAGCGGCCCGCGCAGAGGCACCAGCGGTCGCCCGGGACGAGCCCGCCGAACCCGAACGCGGGCTGCGGCGTGGACAGGTCGTTGCCGACCGAGGCGCTGAACTCCAGGAACTCCTCTGTCATCACGGCGCAGACCGCGTGGACCCCGACGTCCTCCCCGCCCGTCCGGCAGCTGCCGTCGCGCCAGAACCCGGTCAATGGCGCGAAGCCGCACGGCTCCAGCGGCTCGCCGAGGACGTTGAGGCCCGCCACCAAGGAGAGCCTACGCCCAGCGCTCGATCGTCGCCTCGTACGCGGCCAGGTAGTCCGCAACCATTCGCTGCGGCGAGAAGCGCTCCTCGACGGCGCGCCGTTGCACCTGCGGGTCGATCGCGTCGGCTTGCTCGAGGGCGGCACCCATCTCCTGCCAGCGGTCGACGATGACGCCCGTGACGCCGTCCTCGATCACCTCGGGCACGGCGCCGAAGCGCGTCGCGATGACCGGCGCGCCGCACGCCATCGACTCGATCATCACCAGCCCGAACGGCTCGTCCCACTCGATCGGGAAGAGCGTCGCGCGCGCGTGTTGGAGCAGCTCGACCTTCTCGCCGTGCGTGACCTCGCCCACGTACTCGATCCGGTCGGAGAGGTGCGGCCGCACGAGATCGTCGAAGTACTGCTGCTCGAGCGGCTCGCGGCACTTCCCGGCGAGCTTGAGCGGCAGGCCGCACTCGATCGCCACAGCGATGGCCCGGTGGGCCCCCTTGTCGGCGGTCATCCGCCCGAGGAAGAGGAGGTAGTCGCCGCGCTCCGGCCTGAAGGGGTAGACGGACAGGTCGAGCGCATTGCGACACGTCGCGACCCAGGGGAGGTCGGGCTGCGGCTCGCGCTGGTCGTCGGAGACGGCAATCAGCGCCGCATGCGGCAGCATCGCGACGATCTGCCGGTACATCACCCCCGGCTCGCCCGACAGGGGCCCGTGCACGGTGTGCGCGAGCGGGGTCGGGCCCATCGACCCGAGCGTGAGCCCGAGCATTCCCGTGTGGTCGGAGATCACGTCGAAGTCGCCGGCTCGGCCGAGGCAGTTGATCGCGTGACGGAGCTCCCAGTACGTGTGGCCGATCCGCTCGCTCGGCGCCACGGGGTACACCGCGTCGAGCCGCGCCTTCGTGTGCGAGTCGCCCGACGCGAACAGGGTGACGTCGTGGCCGGCGTCGACGAGGCCGTCGGCGAGAAGCGCGACGATCCACTCGATCCCGCCGTAGCCTGCCGGCGGCACCGGGAACCAGACGGGGCTCAAGACGGCGATTCTCATTCCAGGAGCTCGATGCGCGATTCGCCGGCGCCGCACGACACGTCCCATGTCGCTCCGAGCGCACGGACGCCTTCGAGGATAATGCCCAACCCGGGGACCGGCTCCGCCCCCGGCAGCATCGAGAGCCGTCGCCCCGCGACGTCAGGCTCGACCCCGAGCAGGAGTCGCAGGAGCAGGATCGGCGTGCCGGCGGCCCACGCCTGCGGGCGGGCGGCAGTCGGGTAGGCGATCGGAAACGGGGTCTCCGAGCGGTCGAACCCCGCGAAGACCTCCGGCAGCGACCACTCGAAGTGGCCGGCCGCCTCGAGCAACGCGCGCGCGATCCGGTGCACGTGCTCCCAATGGCCGTATCGCGCGAGGCCCCAGGCTGCGAGCGCGGTGTCGTGGGGCCAGACGGTGCCGTTGTGGTAGCTGAGCGGGCTGTAGGCCGCATCCGACTTCGACATCGTGCGCACGCCCCACCCCGACCAGACCTCGTGTCGCATCAACGCGTCCACGACCGCCTCCACGCGCGCCTTCGGCACGATCCCGCTCCACAGGAGATGCCCCATGTTCGAGCAGAGGGCGTCCACGCGTCGCTTCTCGCCGTCGAGCGCGAGCGCGTAGTAGCCGCCCCGCTCCGGCACCCAGAACGCCTCGTCGAAGCGGGCGGCCAGCTCCGCCGCCTCGGCCTCGAGCCGGCCGGCGAGCGACTCGTCCTCCCACGCGCGGCGCGCGAGCTCGGCGAGGCGCAGCTTCGCGTCGTAGACGTAGCCCTGCACCTCCGCGGGTGCGATGGGCGGCTCGGCGAACCGGCCGTCGCGGAAGCGCTGGGAGTCGCCCGAGTCCTTCCACGACTGGTTCGCGAGGCCGGCCGAGCGCCGTTCGTACTCCACGAAGCCGTCGCCGTCCCGGTCGCCCCACCCGTCGATCCAGCCGAGCGCGGCGAGCGCGGGCGCGCGAAGGCGCCGCGCGAGGTCGTCGTCCCCCGTCCACCGCCACACCTCCGACAGAAGGACGAGGTAGAGCGGTGTCGCGTCGACCGTGCCGTAGTAGCGCGCGAACCACTTCTCGGCGGCGCGACCGGACCGGAGCTCGTGCAGGATCTTGCCGGGCTCGGCGTCGATCGTGGGGTCCTCCTCCCGGGCCTGCAGCGCCGCGAGCGTCTCGAGCGCGTTGATCGCGAGCTCCGGCCCGAGCAGCATGGTCTGGAGGCTCGTGATGATCGTGTCGCGGCCGAAGACCGTCATGAACCACGGCATCCCCGCGGCGGGCAGCGCGCCCGGCCCCTCGCCGGCCCGCAGGCGGAGGGCGGCGAGGTCGGCGACGGACTGGGCGAACGAATGGCGGAGCTCGTCGGAGGTCGTCTTGAGACGCGGCAGCCGCACCGACCACGCCTCGAACGCCTCCCGCACCCGGGCGCGCTCCGTGCCGAACCGGCGCTCGACGTGCTCGGGGTGCTCGACCTCGCCGTCGAGGGAGACGGCCACGTCGACGCGGAGGTCCCAGGCCTGGTGTCCCGCGAGCGTGACGGGGAACCGCACGACACCGGCGCGCCCGGCCCCCGTGCGCGAGAGGACGACCTGTGTCCTGCCGCTGCGGCCGTCGCCCTCCTCCAGGACGACCCGACCCGCGCGCTCGTCGTAGTGCGCCTCGGCGGGCGGCGGCAGCTCGGGCGCGTGGAGAGGATCCCCGAGGGCGAAGTCGTGCTGCTTGACGCTGATGATGTCCGCGAAGTCCGCTGCGAAGACGAGCTCGACCGTGAACGCGATCCGGTCGCCGGTCTCGTTGCGGATCACGACGTGGTCCTGCATCCCGTCGCCGACGAAGCGGTGGCGCGCGATCGAGAGGACGTCCTGGTCGAGCCCGCCGGCGAGCGGGTTGCGGGAGTAGAACGCCGCCGAGAAGTACTCGACGCGGCCGGACGAGAGCAGGAGCGGCGGGGCTCCGTTGATCGTGAGCGTGAGCGCCGAGAGGAACCGCGTGTCGTGCGCGTAGAGGCCACACACGCCGCCCTGGACGTCGCCCAGCTCGTCGCAGATGCAGAACGTCGAGCCGTCGAGGATCGTCAAGGCCATGCGGTTACGGCTCCCTGCGCACCACCCGCGCGCCGCTCGACTGGGCGAGCGCCTTGATCACGATCTCGTCGAGGTTGACGTGCAGCGGCCGCGTCAGGGCGAAGAGCACGCACTCCGCGACCTCGTCAGGCGTGACGGGATCGAGGCCCTCGTAGACGGCGTCGGCCTTCTCCTTGTCCCAGCCGAAGCGGACGAGCGAGAACTCCGTCTCGACGAGCCCTGCATCGACCGTCGTGACGCGGATCGGCCGGCCGAGCAGGTCCTCGCGCAACGCGTACGAGAACCCGCGCACGGCAAACTTGGAGGCGATGTACGACGCTCCGTGCGGATAGGCCTGGCGCCCGGCGATCGAGCCCATGAAGAGGATGTGGCCCTCGTCGCGAACGTGCGGGAGGCAGAGCCGCGTGATCCGCAGCACCCCGTCGACGTTCGTGTGGAGGACGGTCGCCTCCACCTCCTCGGTGGACTCGTCGAACGGGACCCGCGTGAGCGCGAGCCCCGCGTTGTTGAAGAGGATGTCGATCCCGCCGAGCGCCTCCACTGCTGCATCCACGAACGCGCGGCTCGAAGCCTCGTCGGTGACGTCCAGCGGCAGGGCGACGTCGGCAGCGACCCGCTCGACCCGCCGTGCGCCGCCCGCAACCCGGACGCCGGCCGCGCGCAGCTGCCGCACGGTTGCCGCGCCGATCCCGGAGGACGCCCCGGTGACGACCGCCGTCTTGCCCGCCAGCTCCATGCAGCTGAGCCTAACGGGGTGAGAACATGCCGAACGGAGCTTCGCCGGTGCGCAAGATCGCCAAGAGGCAGTTGCGACCGCGACAGCGGGCGCCTTCAGGGGTCTGCCCTCGCCGCAGGCGAGGGATCACGCGGCGGGAATCCACTCGGCGGATTCCCGCCGCGGACTAGGACAGCTCCACCCGGTCGATCGTGATGTCGGTTCGGGGCCGGTCGCGCTGGTCGCGGTCGGCGAGCGAGATCCGGTCGACGACGTCCTGGCCGGAAGTGACACGGCCGAAGACGGTGTGCTTGCCGTCGAGCCACGGGCACGCGTCGGCAGTGACGATGAAGAACTGCGAGCCGTTCGTGTTCGGCCCCGCGTTCGCCATCGCAAGAGCGCCCCGGGCGACCTTGTGCTCGTTGAACTCGTCCTCGAACGTGTAGCCGGGACCGCCGGTCCCGTCGCCCTGCGGGCAGCCGCCCTGGACCATGAAGTCCGGGATCACGCGGTGGAACGCGAGCCCGTCGTAGAACCCGTCGGTCGCGAGCTTCGTGAAGTTCTCGACCGTCTTGGGGGCCTCGTCCGGGTAGAGCTCGAGCTCGATCGGCCCCTCGCTGGTGTGGAGCGTCGCCTGTGTCATGCGGCCGACGCTACCAGCGTCCAACGGCAAGGCCACCGCGGTGGAAGCAGCCTCGAAGGCGCTTAACGGTCCGCCAACATCTGCCGCTTTGGGCACCCGCGTACACTGAAACGATGGCGGCCATCGACGCGCCTCGTCCAGCCACCCTCGCACAGGGAGAGGCCTCACTCGAGCTCGCGAAGAGCTGGCGGAAGCTGACGCGCGCCGCCACCGTCGTGGCCGTCCTCACCGCGCCCGCGTTGTTCGTCTGGTTCACGCACCAGAACAACTGGGACTGGTGGGTAGCGCTCCTCGCCACGCTGGCCATCGTCATCGTCTTCCGGGGCTTCTCCGATCTCCTTTTCCGCCGGCTGATCCCGTGGCCCAGCCTGTTCGGACTGGAGAGCCAGACCCTTCGCGAGGAGGATGTCGTGGGGCGCCGCCGGGCTTGGTTCTGGCGGTTCTGGTTCAAGGTCGTGATCCTCTTCATCACGGTCGTCACGATCGTCTGGCTGTTCCGGGGTGGCACGTGGCTCGGCACAGTCGGCTTCATCCTCGACGGGATCGGCACGATCCTGAGCTCGCCCACGCTTTGGGTCCAGGCGGTCTTCGTCTTCTTCCTCTTCTTCGCCAACTTCGCAATCCTGTTCGGCCCCCTGCTCCTCATGAACATGTCGCAGATGCAGTCGTTCGAGCCGGGCGACGCGGAGTGGGGAGTCAAGCTCGAGGACGTCCGCGGACAGGTCGAGGCGAAGGAGGAGGTTCGGCGCGTCGTCGACATCTGGCAGTCCGGTGAGCAGTTCGAGCGCGCCGGCGGCAAGCGTGAGCGGGGACTGCTCCTCTTCGGCGCACCGGGCACGGGCAAGACCATGCTCGCCAAGGCGATCGCGACAGGCTTCAACTCGCCCTTCATCTCGATGCCGGGCTCGGGCTTCGCCGCCACCTTCATCGGGATCGACGCGATCATCGTCCGGCTGCTCGCACGTCGGGCCAAGAAGCTCGCCCGGAAGTGGGGCGGCCAATGCATCGTCTTCATCGACGAGATCGATGCCGTCGGCATGCGACGACAGTCGCTCGGCACGGGCGGCCAGGGGTTCATTCCGCTGACGAACGGCGCGAACGTCGAGGACTTTCTCTTCTACGGCCCGTGGGGCTCTCGAGACCCCTCCGGCGACCTGATCGTCGAGACCCGGGCGTGGCGCGACCGGCTGTTCGAGCAGCGCGCACCGGTGTCCTACGGCGTGCCGAGCGGCATGTACGCGCGCCTCGGACAGTTCTACAACTTCATGTTCCCCGGCGGCATGGGCGGAATGGGCGGCGGGCTCGCGCTCAACCAGCTCCTCGTCGTCATGGACGGGATCGACAACCCACCATGGATGCGGCGGACGTTCACGAGCAAGCTGAACACGATGCTCGACGCGAGCTTCATCGTCCCTCGCCGGATCGGCAATGCGAAGCTGCGGCTGCCGGCCGCACGCCCTCGGAAGGACCAGATCTACTTCATCGGCGCGACGAACGTCCCCATCGACCGACTCGATCCCGCGCTCATCCGTCCCGGTCGCATGGGCCGTCACGTCTGGTTCCGGACACCGACCAAGGACGATCGGCTGGACATCCTGGAGCTGTACATCGGGAAGGTCTCCCATGACCCGGAGCTCGACCTTCCGAACCGGCGCGACGAGATCGCGCGGATCATGAGCGGATACTCCCCCGCGATGATCGAGCAGGCGACCTCGATGGCGTTGACCATCGCGCACCACACCGGCCGCACGGCGTTCGCCTGGGACGATCTGGTCGAGGCCGTCACGACCCTGGACGCAGGCACCGCGATCGGGTCCGAGTACGTCCCCCACGAGCGACGCGCTGTTGCGATCCACGAGGCGGGTCACGCGGTGGCGGGTCACGTCTACATGACGAGCCGCGAATCGACCCGTCTGACGATCAAGAAGCGCGGCGACCAGGGAGTCGGCGGCCACCACTGGATGATCGAGAAGGAGGAGCGCCTCTTCTCGTTCCAGCACGAGATGTTCCAGGACATCATCTGGGGGCTTGGCGCCATGGCGGCGGAGCGTGTGGTGTACGGCGAGAACTCGAACGGGGTCGGCGGCGACGTTGCAGGTGTCACCGCTCGTTCCGCGATGATGGTCGGCCGGGCGGCGATGGGCCCGCAGCCCTTCGCCGTGACGCCACGCGAGGGCGAGACGGAGGAGGAAGCACACAGGCGCGTGCTCGATCGCTTCGAGAAGATCGGGCTCCAGATCATGAGCCGCTCCGGTGGTGGAGGGCCGTTCGACGCAGATCCGATCGCCGGTGTTCTCGGCGATCCGGCGAAGCGAACGGTCGCGGCGCAGGTCATCGGCCAGCCGGCACACCCGCTCCAGCAGGTCACCCTCGGCCGTCACCGCCCGTCGGCCGGCGTCGCTTGCCGCATCCACGACTGAGGCCGCCGACTCCGGGCCGCCCCACGCCGCCGTGCCGCCGAAGTCGCGGTCGACGAGGACCAGGTCGACTCCCGCGCGAGCCAGGCGCGCCGCGACCGCGCCTCCGATGCCGCCACCGGCTCCTACGACGATCCCGCACTTGTCCTCCAGCAGACCCGG
>Ga0173481_10000117_pt1 | contig 13986 bp, 12 predicted proteins | sample NitcycUS073202C2_FD_136667 | JGI IMG/M metagenome (GOLD analysis project Ga0173481, IMG submission 136667) | Soil microbial communities from Arlington Agricultural Research Station in Wisconsin, USA - Nitrogen cycling UWRJ-S073-202C-2 (version... ... | reverse complement strand
GACGACCGGCACGTCAGGCGGTTCATGGGCCGCCACGGGATGCGGCTCGGCGCAGGGCGCTTCGTCGCGGGGGAGACGCTCGACGACTGCGTCGTGGTCCTGCGTCGCCTCGCCGAACAGGGATTGCATGCGAACACGACGTTGCTCGGCGAGAGCATCTCGGACCGCGAGGAGGCGAAGGCGGTCGCAGATGAGTACGCGAGGATCCTCGAGCGGCTCCACGCGGAGCAGCTGCCCGTCAACGTCGCGCTCAAGCTCACGCATCTCGGCCTCGAGCTCGACGAGGAGCTCGCGTACGCGAACGTCGAGCGCGTCGTGAAGGTCGCGGAGCGACTGCAGAGCTTCGTGCGAATCGACATGGAGCAGTCGAGCGTCGTCGACGCCACGCTGCGGATCTACCGGCGGCTGCGCGAGGCGGGGCACGACCGCGTCGGCACCGTGCTGCAGTCGTACCTCTTCCGGACGGCGAGCGACCTCGAGGCGCTGCTTCCGCTCGAGCCGAACCTCCGCTTCGTGAAGGGCGCCTACCTCGAGCCGCCCGAGATCGCGTACACGGCGAAGGCCGATGTCGACGCCGCCTACGGACGCCTTGTCGAGACGGCGTTGCGCGGCGGCGCGTACGCGGCGATCGCGACGCACGACGAGGCGTTGATCGGCCGCTGCCTCGCGTTCGCAGAGCGCCAGGGGATTCCGCGCGACCGCTTCGAGCTCCAGATGCTCTACGGGGTGCGGCCCAGGCTCCAGCTCGACTTCGTCGACCGAGGCTACAAGGTGCTCGTAGCGACGCCGTACGGGCCCGAGTGGTACCCGTACCTCATGCGCAGGCTCGCCGAGCGGCCGGCGAACCTCGGCTTCTTCGTGCGGAACCTCGTGCGCCGCTGAGCAACTCCACGCCGCTCACGTCAGCGCGTCGAACTCCTCGTAGAGATCGGGCTCGCGTCCGACGAGCGCGCGCAGCTCGTCCAGCTGGCGGGGAGCGCCCTCGTCCTCCTCCGACACGACGAGCGCCCCGATCCGCTCCGCCGCCTCGTTGACGAGCAGCATGCTCGGCGCATCGAGAGGCTCGAGGCCCTCGAGCGCGTCGCGGAGCGTCTCGAGCGGAGGGCTGCGCTCGTCGAGCCGCCAGAGGACGATGCGGACAATCACTCCTCGGGGAGCTCCCACGGCACGTAGACGCCGCCCGGGACGCCGCCGACGACGAGGAACGACATGCCCTCGGGGCCCGCTGTCGGCCGGCGCTTCGACTCCGGCGGCACGAGCACGTACCGTCCCGGCCGCATCTCGACCTGTTCGCCGTCCACGTCGAGCGTGCCGCCGCCCGAGAGGGTGAGGTAGACCTCTTCCTGGCCCGACTCGGTCTCGTCGTGCTCCGAGCCGACCTTTCCCGGCGGAAAGTCGATCTGCGCGAACCCGAACGCCGTTGCGCCGAGACGCTGTCGCACGAACTTGAACGTGCCCCACGTGTACGGGATGTCCTCGACGTCCGCCACCGCGTACGCCATCTCGCCTCCTCGACGTCGTGTCCCGGCCGAGCTTACGAGACGGGCGGAGCCTGGCATAGACTCGAGTGGTGGACGTCCTCCGCTGGGACGACGAGCCGATCGAGCGGCTGAGCGACGGCATCGGCCGCCGGATGCTGAACGGCGAGGCGCTGACGCTCGCGCAGATCACTCTCGCAGCGGGGGCCGTCGTGCCCGAGCACGAGCACGCGAACGAGCAGATCGCGACCGTCCTCTCGGGCAGGCTGCGCTTCACGGTTGGAGGCGAGGAGCGTGAGGTCGGGCCCGGGGAGAGCGTGCTGATCGCGGGCGGCGTGCCGCACCGGGTCGAGGTGCTCGAGAACGCCGTGGTGCTCGACGTCTTCGCACCGCGCCGGGAGGACTGGATCCGCGGCGACGACGCCTACCTGCGGGGATGAGATGACGAGGGACGTGGCCTCTCGACCACGTCCCTCGCATGGGGGACCGGTCGGGTCGCCGGCGCTGCGGCCCGCGCGACGACCCGATCTCGACCGGTCTGGGCTCAGGATCGGCGCTGGTCGACCCGCTCCGCATCCCCCATCCGGTGGTTCACCTTTCGGGTGACCGATGGCGTCGAACGCCACATGAGCGACGATCTCGACCCGCTGGAGCAGCACCTCGTCGACCGGGTCCGCTCGCTCGAGCGCGGTGAGGCGGGCCCCCGGGCGCCGTCCGAGGCGTCCGCCGCCTGGCGAGCGCAGGTCGAGAGCCGGGCGATCGACCACGCCGCGCGCTGGTTGCAGTCACGACGGCTCGGCTTCTACACGATCGGATCGGCGGGACACGAGTCGAACGCGCTCGTCGCGCTGGCGTTACGGCCAACCGACCCGGCGCTCCTCCACTACCGCTCCGGCGCCTTCTACCTCGCCCGCGCGGGCCGGGCCGGCCGCGACGGAGCCTGGGACGTCCTTCTCGGTATGGCGGCAGCCGTCGACGAGCCGATAGCCGGCGGTCGGCACAAGGTGTTCGGGCACCACGACCTCTCCGTGATCCCGCAGACGTCCACCATCGCGTCGCACCTCCCGCGCGCGGTCGGGATCGCGTTTGCGATCGCGCGCTCGAAGACGCTCGGGGTCGCGTGCGAGTGGCCGCTCGACTCGGTCGTCGTGTGCTCGTTCGGCGACGCCTCGCTGAACCACGCGACGGCACAGTCGGCCCTCAACACCGCCGCGCATCTCGCGTACCGCGGAGAGCCGCTGCCGCTCCTCTTCGTGTGCGAGGACAACGGCCTCGGGATCAGCGTGCCCACGCCCGAGGGGTGGGTCGAGCAGTCGCTCCACCGGCGTCCCGAGCTCGCGGTCGAGCGGGTCGACGGCGACGACCCGGCCGCCGTCCTCGCCGTCGCGGGGGAGCTTGCCGGGTGGGTGCGAGAGCACCGGCACCCCGCCGTGCTGCACCTCCGCACGGTCCGCTACCTGAGCCATGCCGGAGCCGACCTGGAGACCGCGTACCGGGCAGGCCCGGAGATTCGCGCCGAGTTCGAGCGCGACCCGCTGCTCGCAACGGCCCGGTGGCTGGTCGAGGGTGGCTCCGCGACCGGGTCGGAGCTCGCCCACGACTACCTCGCGACCCGCACACGCATTCGCGAGCGGGCGGAGCAGGCGATGGAGCGCGCGCAGATCGCGACCGCCGAGGACGTCATGCGGCCGCTCGCGCCGCGCACGCCGTCGGCCGTCGCGTCGCTCGTCGCGAGGTGCAGCGGCACGGCTGAAGCCGCACCCCTGACGCTGGCCCAGGCGATCGACGCGGCGCTCGCGGAGTTGCTCGCCGCCCACCCGGAGACGCTCGTCTTCGGCGAGGATGTGGGCCTCAAGGGCGGCGTCTACGGAGTGACGCGAGGGCTGCAAGGGCGCTTCGGCGAGGAGCGGGTCTTCGACACGCTGCTCGACGAGACGTCGATCCTCGGCCTCGCGCTCGGGGCGGGGATCTCCGGTCTCGTCCCGATCCCGGAAATCCAGTACCTCGCCTATCTGCACAACGCCGAGGACCAGCTCCGCGGCGAGGCGGCCACGCTGCAGTTCTTCTCCCAGGGCGCGTATCGGAACGGAATGGTCGTCCGCATCCAGGGCTACGGCTACCAGAAGGGCTTCGGGGGTCACTTCCACAACGACAACGCGCTCGGAGTCCTGCGGGACATCCCCGGCCTCGTGATCGCCTCGCCCGCACGGCCTCAGGACGCGGCCGCAATGCTGAGGACGTGCGTCGCGGCCGCGAAGGTCGACGGCAGCGTCTGCGTGTTTCTCGAGCCGATCGCCCTCTATCACACCCGCGACCTCCACGAGGACGGCGACGAGCTGTGGCTCGGCACCCTCGACCTGGAGCACGTGCCGGTCGGCGCCGCGTACACGCATCGCGGGGGTGACGACCTGACGATCGTCACCTGGGCGAACGGGCTGCGGATGTCGCTCCGCGTCGCCTTGCGCTTGCGCGAGCGTGGCATCGGGGTCAACGTCGTCGACCTGCGCTGGCTGGCGCCGCTGCCGCTCGAGGAAGTGCTTCGCGAGGCGACCGCCACCGGCCGCACGCTCGTCGTCGACGAGACGCGCCGGACCGGGGGCGTAGGGGAGGGAATCGTGGCCGAGCTCCTGGATGCCGGCTACGCGGGGCGGCTCGCGCGCGTCGCGAGCAAGGACTCGTTCGTGCCGCTCGGCGACGCCGCCCGGCTCGTGCTCCTCTCGGAGGACGAGATCGAGTCGGCGGCGCTCTCGCTCCTCGCCGGCTAGCTACGGCCGCGGGAAATCGCGGTCGCGCCGCTCCTGGTCGCGGCCATCCTCGCGCGCCGCCCACAGCAGGAGTGCGATCCAGACGAGGACGGTCAGCAGGCCGACCACGGCGGAGATCGCAAGCGCCTCGCGCATGGCATGAGTATTCCACCGGGGCGTCGCGCAAACGACTCGGAGCCGTACGATGCGGTAATGACGGCCGGGGCGACGACGAGGAAGGTGCTGTCGGACGCTCAGATCACGGAGCTCCTGGGCCTCATGACGGGCGCCGACAGCGTCGAGCTGAAGCTCACCGTCCCGGAGTCGCATCAGGCCTCGACGGTCTCCGCACTCGGGATCGATCCGCTCCAGGCGCAGATCCGCCAGGTGTTCTTCTTCGACACGCCCGAGCTGACGCTGAGCAACCACGGCGTCGTCGTGCGCGCGCGGCGGGTCCAGGCGAAGGGCGACGACTCCGTGGTGAAGCTGCGACCGGTCGTCCCGCACGAGCTCCCGGCGGCGCTGCGGAAGTCGGCGAGCTTCGGCGTCGAGGTCGACGCGATGCCGGGGGGCTTCGTCTGCTCGGCGTCGATGAAGGGAGCACCAGCGAAGACCGACGTGCGCTCGACCGTGCTGGGCGGCGCGCCGCTTCGGCGGCTCTTCTCGAAGGAGCAGCGGGCGTTCTTCGCGTCGCACGCGCCCGAGGGGCTCGCGCTCGACGATCTGGCGATTCTCGGTCCGATCTTCGTCCTCAAGGTGCGCCTGCAGCCCAAGGAGCTCGGTCGCCGCCTGGTCGGGGAGGCGTGGCTCTACCCGGACGGCTCTCGGATCCTCGAGCTCTCGACGAAGTGCGCGCCGTCGGAGGCGTTCCAGGTCGCCGCCGAGGCTCGTGCCTTCCTCGCGGGCCGGGGGATCGACCTCTCCGGCGACCAGGAGACGAAGACCCGCAAGGCGCTCGACGTCTTCGCGAAGCCGCTCAGGGCGGCCGCGGCACCAGGCGCGTAGCTACGCGGCGACGATGTAGTCGTCGGGCGATCTGACGCTGACGCCCTTGGCGTGGGTCACCCGAATCGGTGTCTCCGAGGCGGGATTCACCTGCGTCACGTACGCGAGAATCTGCTCGGGCGATTCGCCCTCGGGGACGGTCGCCTTCGTGACGGTGATGATGTCGCCGATGACGGGAAGCCACTCGGCCGTGTACCTGTAGGCGCCCACCTCGAAGTACGGCAGGCCGGGGCCGACCCTGACGAGCGTGACGGCGAACGTTCTCTCCTCGGACACACCCTGAACGGTAGGCGCGTCTCTGGACGGCGCCCGGGCCCTTTGTGTAGTCCCGCGTGCCCGTTGGTCCGGGTCGCTCGGACGAACGGACGGTCAGCCGGCGCCGCCGGCGGGCCCTCGCCGGAGACGCCGCTCGTTCTCGAGCTCGCGGCGAAGCCGATAGAGCCCGGCCGGGCACTGGCCCTCGAGCGACGCGAGGATCGCTTCGTGATCGTCCGTCGTGAGAGGCGCTTCGGTCGTCACCCGCATTTCGATCGCCTGCGCGAGCCTGGCCGCGGTGCCGTCGAAGCCCGCGCCGTCGACGATCTGGACGAGAGCGCGGGCGTACTCGGGGCCGATTCGCACTCCGGAGATACGCATCGCCCGCGACGCTACCGCAGCGGCGACGGGCCTGGATCCAGCAGGGGCGACAGGACTCGAACCTGCAACCCCCGGTTTTGGAGACCGGTGCGCTACCAATTGCGCCACGCCCCTGGGCTGCGTCGGGAGTGTACCGCCGACCTCCTGTGACACTGTTTGCCCACGATGCAGCGCTACGCGCTCGCCGGGCTGTTCTCAGCGATTGCCCTGTCGCTCGCCCTCGTCGCCGTGTGGGCCGCGCTCTCCGGCGGTCGCGCGTGGGTCGTGGCGCTCGGTGCGGGCGCGATTGCGCTCTGGATGGGGGATCTGGCGCGCAGAGTCTGGCCAAGACGACAGGGGAATCTGGCCGATCGATAGATGAGACAGCAGACCCACGTCGTATTCTGGTCTGGTGGCCGCGGCACCCCACTCTTCTCGACGGACGCCTCGTAGCGGATGAGCACGATTTCCGGGGGGGACACGCAGGCGCTGTGGCAGGACTACCGCGCCACGCGTGACCAGGCGGTCCGCGATCGCCTGATCCTGACCTATGCGCCACTCGTCAAGTTCGTCGCCGGACGTCTCGGCTCGAGCCTGCCCTCGCACGTCGACGAGCAGGACCTCGTCTCGTACGGCCTCCTCGGGCTGATCGGGGCGATCGAGCGCTTCGACCCGGATCGCGAGATCAAGTTCGAGACGTACGCGATCGCCCGCATCAAGGGTGCGATCATCGACGAGCTTCGCTCGCTCGACTGGGTGCCGCGCTCGGTGCGGGCGCGTGCGCGCGAGATCGAGCGCGCGATCGTCGAGCTCGAGCGCAGCCTGATGCGCGCGCCGACCGACGACGAGATCGCCGCCAAGGTCGGTATCTCCGAGGACGAGCTCGAGAAGAGCCTGTCCGATATCTCCCGCTCGTCGATGGCCGCGCTCGACGAGCTCTGGAGCCCGCAGGGCGGCGGTGACCAGGTCGCCCTCATCGACACGATCGAGGACCCGGCGGGCGCCGACCCGGAGTTCTCGCTCGAGCAGACGGAGCTCAACGAGGCGCTCGCCGAGGCGATCGCGCGCCTGCCCGAGCGCGAGAAGCTCGTCGTCACGCTCTACTACTACGAGGAGCTGACGCTGCGCGAGATCGGGGAGGTGCTCGGCGTGACCGAGTCACGCGTCTCGCAGCTCCACACGAAGGCGGTGCTCCGTCTCAAGGCGCGCCTCTCCGGAGGCGTGCGTCAGACCGCGGACGCGTAGCGCCCGTTTCTACTGCTGGACCTCGACGGCGAGGCGCCAGTGCGTCGCGCCCTTGACGTCGATGCCGACGGTCACGGTGCGGTCGTGGTCGGAGAGGTCCGCGAGAATCACCGACTCGCCGGCCCGAAGCTTCGTTCGTCCTTCCTCGTCACCCGACCACTCCACGTCGAGCTTGCCGCCCCAGAGGCCGAGCGGTGAGGTGTCCTCGGTCGTGAGGACGAGCCGTCCGCCCGCCGGGATCGACATCGTCTGGCCGGCCGCGTCCTCCGTCGACTCGACCTGCGACTCCGTCTCCCAGCGTGGCTCGCGCGCCACGACGATCGTCACGGTCGAGCCGAGCGGTGTGCGTGAGCCCGGCGTCGGAGTGACATCGAGGATCGTGCCCGGGTCGACGCTCGTCTCCGGCTTCTCCTCGACGGCGGGCGAGAACCCTGCCTCGCGCAGGGCGGCGGCGGCTGCCTCGGCATCGAGCCCGTCGACGCTCGGGACGAGCCGCTTCGGGGGACCGGTCGAGAGGACGAGCTGCACGTGCGCCGGGCGCTTCACGCGCGTGCCCGCGTCGGGGTCGGTCTGGACGGCGTGCCAGGCCTCGATCTCCATCGATGGCGCGTACCGCCGCGACGGCGTATAGCCGTTCCGCTCGAGCAGCTTGAACGCGGCCGCGCCTTCGAGGCCGGCGACGGACGGGACGTCGGCATACGCGCTGCCCCTGCTCACGGAGACGAGGAGTGCGCCGTTGTCCGGGATCCGCTTTCCCTCGGGCGGGTCCTGCGCGATGATCGCACCCGCCGGCGCGGACTCCGAGTACGAGCGGTCGACCACCTTCAGCTTGGGGACCGGAAGGCCGTCGTCCTTCGCTCGCTTCGTCACCACGGCGGTTGCGCCCTTGACGCGCATACCGACGACGTCGGGCGCGCTCACGCCGGACGGATCGTCGCCTGCGACCGCGTAGACGCCCCCGCCCGCCAGGCCGAGCGCGACGACGAGCGCCGCGACGGCGGCGACGAGCCTGCCCCGGTGGAAGGCGGTGTGCGAGCGGACCTGGTTGACGATCGTCGCCGGCGCGCGCGCGATCGTCGCCGACGCCTGCACGATCGTCGCCGGCTCCCGCAGGACGCGCGTGACGAGCGTGGCGGCGGCCGGCAAGGCATCCGGCTTGTCGGGAAGCGGGGCCGGGCGTGCCCCTGGAAGCGAACCGGGATGCGCGCCGAGCGCGACCGCCGCCTCGACGGCGTCGCCGCGAATCTCCGGCCGGAGCGCAAGGAGGCGATCGACCAGCGTGGCGGCCTCCGGAGGCGTGGCCGGGGCGACGGCCGCAAGGGACGGGGCGGCCTCGTGGGCTCGCCTGAGGCCGGTGGCGAGCCGGTCCTCGCCCTCGAACGGCATCCGCCCGGCGAGCAGTCGGAAGAGGACGCAGCCGAGCGCGTAGAGGTCGGTCGTCGGCCCCGTCGCAGTGCCGGCTGCCTGCTCCGGCGCCCAGTACTCGGGAGTCCCGGCGAGCACGCCCGAGATCGGCGCGGTGCGCGAGGAACGCGCGAGCCGCGCCAGACCGAAGTCGGTGACGACGACGCGCCCCGAGCCCCGCTCGACGAGGATGTTCGCCGGCGTCAAGTCGCGGTGGACGACGCCACGCGCGTGCGCGTGGGCGAGCGCAGCGGCGACGGGCGCGCAGTACCCGCGTGCCTCGTCCCAGTCGACCGTCCTGCCGCGGATGATCGTGTCGAGCGCGTCGCCCTCGACGAGCTCGATCACGAGCACCGTCTGGCCGTCGTGCTCCAGCACGTCGTAGAGGCGGACGACGTTCGGGTGCTCGAGCCGCGCGAGCGCCGCAGCCTCGCGCTCGAAGCGCTGGCGAAGCTCGGGGTCGTCCGCGACCCATGGATGGAGCACCTTGAGCGCGACCTCGCGGCCGAGCCGCTCGTCCCCGGCGCGCCAGACTACGCCCATGCCGCCGCGCCCCAGCTGCTCGCGGAGGCGGTACCTGTTGGCGACGATGTGGTCGACGTCCTGCACGAGCGGCACCTGGGCCGGGGAGTACCCCCGGGCGGCCTGGAAGCTACTCCTGCCTCGTTCGGAGATCGTTAACGGGCTCCTGCGGGGGTCGTAGACTCGGCGCGTGATCACGTGCGGGCAGTGCGGTCGGGAGAGCCCGGACGACTTCGTCTTCTGCCCCGGCTGCGGCGCGGCACTCGCTCCGGTCTCCGCCCGCGAGGTCCGGAAGGTCGTGACGGTGCTGTTCTGCGACCTGACCGGCTCGACGGCAATCGGGGAGCGGACGGATCCGGAGGCGTTGCGGGCGTTGATGAACCGCTACTACGACACCGCGCGCGGGGTGCTCGAGCGGCACGGCGGCAGGGTGGAGAAGTTCGTGGGCGACGCGGTGATGGCGGTCTTCGGAATCCCGGTCGCGAGCGAGGACGACGCCCTGCGGGCGACGCGTGCCGCGGTGGAGCTGCGAGACGTCGTTCAGGAGCTGGGGCTCGACGCGCGGATCGGCGTCAACACCGGGGCGGTCGTCGCGGGCGAAGGCGACACGCTGGTCACGGGCGACGCGGTGAACGTCGCCGCACGGCTCGAGCAGGCCGCCGGCGCGGGCGAGATCCTCCTCGGCGACGACAGCCTCCGGCTCGTCCGCGACGCCGTCACGACCGAGCCGCTCGAGCTCACGCTGAAGGGCAAGACGGGCACCGTGCCGGCGCACCGGCTGCTGCAGCTGGATACGAGCGCGGTCGGCGTCGCACGCAGCCTCGAGCGCCCGATGGTCGGCCGCGAGCGCGAGCGAGCGCGGCTCCGCTCCGACTTCGAGGACGTGGTCGCGACGACCAGCTGTCGCCTGTTCAGCCTGATCGGTCCCGCCGGGATCGGAAAGTCGCGCCTCGTCGCCGATTTCCTGGAGCACGTGGACGGCCAGGCGACCGTTGCGCGCGGTCGCGCCCTCTCCTACGGCGAGGGCATCACCTACTGGCCGCTCGTCGAGATGCTCGTCCAGCTCGGGATCGAGCCGTCCGAGGCGATCCGCTCGTCGCCCGCGGAAACGCAGCTCGCGACACGTGCGCTCCTCGAGGAGCGCGCCGGCGAGCGGCCGCTCGTGCTCGTGATCGACGACCTCCACTGGGCGGAGGAGCCGATGCTCGACCTCGTCGAGCACGTCGTCGACTGGTCGCGCGCAGCGCCGATCCTGCTTCTGTGCGTCGCGCGACCCGAGCTCCTCGACGTCAAGGCCGGTTGGGGCGGCGGCAAGCTGAACGCCACGTCCGTCCTTCTCGAGCCGCTCCCCGACGACGAAGCACGGCTGCTCGCGGACGGGCTCCTGACCGACGTCGAGCTGGACGACGACACTCGGGCGCGCATCCTGACGACGGCGGACGGCAATCCGCTCTTCCTCGAGGAGATGGCGGCCCTCGCGCGCGAGGCGCGCGGCACCGTGGACGTGCCGCCCACGATCCGGGCGCTGCTGCAGGCGCGACTCGACGCGCTGAACGACGACGAGCGCGTCGTGGTCGAGCGCGGCGCGGTCGAAGGACAGGTCTTCCACCGGGGAGCCGTGACGGCGCTCGCTCCGGCGACGCCGGTGGTCGATGTTCCAGGCCAGCTTCTCTCGCTCGTCCGCAAGGAGGTGGTCCGGCCGGACCGGGCGGTGATCGCCGGCGACGACGCGTTCCGCTTCCGGCATCTCCTGATTCGCGACACGGCCTACGAGGCGCTACCGAAGGCCGTGCGGGCAGAGCTGCACGAGCGGTTTGCAGACTGGCTCGAGGCGAACGTGGAGCTCGTCGAGCAGGACGAGATCGTCGGCTACCACCTCGAGCAGGCTGCGCTCTACCGCGCGGAGCTCGACCCGGGAGACCCGGCCGGCGCCGCGGTCGCACGACGCGCGGCCGAGTGTCTGGCGACGGCAGGTCGCGCGGCGTCGGCGCGCGGTGACCTACACGCGACTCGAAACCTGTTGCGCCGGGCGTTGGCGCTCTTTCAAGACCGCGGCGACCGCCGGCGTGTGATCCCCGACCTCGTGGACGTCCTGATCGAGGAACGCGACGACGTGAGGTTCGAGGAGACGGCTGCCTTGCTGGTCGAGCTGGAGGGAGGCGACGAACGCGATCGGGCACTCGCAACCGTGCTCCGCGTCAGGGACTCCCCGGACGGACCGCTCGACGAGCTCCTCGCCCGGCTCGACGAGGCCGAGGCCGTGCTCACAGAAAGGCGAGACCGCATGGGGCTCGCTCGGGCCGAGCATGCACGCGCGTGGGCGTACTGGGGCGCGTGCCGCGGCCGCGACGCCCACGAGGCGTACCTCCGCGCTCAGGCTCACATAGCGGCTGTGGGCGCCACGATCCTGCAACGCGACGTCATCTTCGGAATCTGCCTCACCGGAGTCTTCGGCGGAATCCGGGCCGACGACCTGATCCGGCTGTTGGACGAGCTCGACCGCTCGGCCGCCGCAGCCGGGCCGCTCCTGGAGGCGACTGTCGCCGCGTTCCGGGCGCGCGTCGAGTACGCATCCGGCCGCGGCGGCATCGATGCAGTGAGAGAGGCCGCCGACCGCGAGATCCAGCTCCTCGAGCAGGTCGGAGCGAGACTCGCCCTGGTCACCGCGCGGATGTACGAGCGCGTAGTCGTTCCGTGGGTCGAGGGGGACGACCGGGAGGTGGAGCGTGGAGCTCGTGCTCGCGTCGAGGAGACGAAGATGTTCGGGACTCGGCTCTTCTATGCAAACGCGCTCGGGATGTGGGCGATCGCGCTCTGCCGGGTGAGGGAACCGGAGCGTGCGCTCGAGCTCGTCGAAGAGGCGCGCTCGCTCGCCTCGCCGGACGACGTCGCCGACCAGATCACTCTCGACCTCGCCGAGGGCTATGCTCGGGCGCTCCTGGGACAGAGCGCGGAGGCGCAGCCGCTGATCGAGCGGGCGGCGGCGAGGGCCCAGACGATCGAAATGTGGTCTCCCGCGTTCGACCACCGCTACGACGAGGCGTGGGCACGAAAGGCGCAGGGCGATCTCGAAGGCGCCCGACGCCTCCTGACGGAGCTCTTCGAGGTGAACGCCGCACGCGGGTTCCATCGCATGGCCGCGCGCTATCGGCGCGATCTCGCCGCGCTCGACGGCTCCCCGTAGCCCGGCACCCGGCCCGGACTACCATTGCCGCTGCACCCACGGAACCAGGAGGAGCGCGCGCACATGGCCGCAATCGAGCCAGGGAAGATCCGGAACGTCGCCGTCGTCGGTCATCGCGGGACGGGAAAGACGTCCCTCGCCGAGGCGCTCCTCTACCAGACGGGCGAGGTCAATCGGTTGGGCACGATCGACGCGGGCACGACGGTCTCGGACTCGGACGAGGACGAGCAGCGGCGCGCCGTCTCGATCTCGCTCTCCTTAACACACACCGAGTGGCAGGGTCGCAAGATCAACCTCGTCGACTGCCCCGGCGACCCGTCGTTCCAGGGGGAGGCGCGCTGCGCGCTCCGCGTCGTCGACGGTGCCCTCGTCGTGGTCTCGGCGGTGATGGGCTTCGAGGTCGGGACGGCGCGGGTCAAGAAGCTGGCGGAGGAGCTCGGTCTCGCTCGGGTCCTCGTCGTCAACATGCTCGACCGCGAGCGGGCCGACTTCTTCCGCACGCTGGGCCAGATCCAGGAGCAGTTCTCGTCGAAGTGCGTCGCCGTGCACATCCCGATCGGCACCGAGCACGAGCTCGAGGGGATCGTCGACGTCCTCCACATGTGCGCGTACATGAACCCCGAAGGGCAGAAGGAGGCGGACCCGGTCTCGATCCCGGATGCCATGACCGACCTCGCGCAGGAGTACCGCGAGAAGCTGCTCGACGAGGTCGTGCAGATCGACGAGGGTTTGATGGAGCGCTACCTGGAGGGCGAGGAGCTCGACCCGCACGACGTCGCCGACGCGCTCAAGCTCGGCGTGACCCGCGGTGAGATCTTCCCGGTCGGCTGCTCCGTCGCGACGAAGAACCTCGGCACGCACGCGCTGCTCGACCTCCTCGTCGAGGGCGTGCCCTCACCGGCGAAGCGCGGCGCGCCGTTCGAGGTCGAGGGCGCCTCGACGGCCGCGTTCGTGTTCAAGACGGTCGCCGACCCCTTCGCGGGGAAGATCAACCTCTTCCGCGTCCTGAAGGGCGAGGTCACCACCGAGACGACGCTCGTCGACCACCGCGAGCACTCGAAGGAGCGCATGGGCTCGCTGCTCCAGCTCCAGGGGAAGACGACGACGCCCGCGAAGGAGTTCGCCGAGGGCGACCTCGGTGCGGTTGCCAAGTTGAAGAACGTCCAGACCGGCGACCTGCTGACCGACAAGGAGGTCGCCGTCGAGCCGCCGTCGTTCGGCTTCCCCGAGCCGGTGATGAGCTTCGCGGTGACGCCGAAGATCAAGGGCGAGGAGGAGAAGGTCGCCTCGGCGATCAAGCGGCTCGCCGAGGAGGATCCGACCCTTCGGCTCCGGCGCGACCAGCAGACCGGGGAGGAGATCCTCGCGGGAATGAGCCAGATGCACGTCGAGGTCGCGCTCGAGCGGGCCAAGCGGCGCTTCGGGGTCGACGTCGAGCTCCACCAGCCGCGCGTCCCGTACCTCGAGACGATCCGCTCGGAGTCGCGCGCGCGCCACCGCTACAAGAAGCAGACCGGCGGCCGCGGCCAGTTCGGTGACTGCGAGATCGTGCTGCAGCCGATCGAGGGCCACGAGGGCTACGAGTTCGTCGACAAGATCGTCGGCGGCGTGATCCCGCACAGCTACCGGCCCGCCGTCGACAAGGGAATCCAGGAGGCGATGCAGCACGGCGAGCTCGCCGGAGCGCCGATCCAGGGCGTGCGCGTCGAGCTCGTCGACGGCCAGTACCACAACGTCGACTCGTCGGAGATGGCATTCAAGATCGCCGGCTCGATGGCGTTCAAGGAGG